>ULXY01006096.1_pt1 | contig 12685 bp, 19 predicted proteins | sample 1961741 | NCBI WGS metagenome assembly ULXY01 (sample SAMEA4835851, study PRJEB28245) | human gut metagenome | biome: gut microbiome; material: fecal sample | place: Denmark | collected 2008
ATCTTGTTTGATATTTTGAATTCGTTGAAAAGTACGGGAAAGTTTCTGACGAGCTTTGGCTCTATTATGAGAGCCTTTCATCTTACGTGCGAGGAGACGTTGTCTCCTACGAAGCTGTCTCTCTAAATCCTTCAGTTTTCCAGGAGTATCGCAGACTGTACCGTCACTCGCTACCGCTAAATGTTTACAGCCTACATCTACCCCAACAAAACTTGTAGATTCAGTACGACGTTCTTCTTCGATCTCTACGCAAATAGAAACGTACCAACCGTCAGCTTTCCGTCTGACAGCTGCGGAAAGAAGTTTACAGTCAGGATAACGAAGAGTTTCTGTCATTCTGACGTAACCAACTTTCGGTAACCTTATCTTCTTTCCAACAAGTTTGAAATGAGTATTCGGAACGTAGAAACTATCATTCCGTCCTTTACGATGAAACGTAGGACGACTTCTGAATCCCTGAAAGAACGCCTTGAACGCACCTTCCAGGTGCATGAACGGACGCTGCAGACAAGCTGCGCCTACTTCTAAGGACCATTCAGGACGTTCTTGTTTCCACAGAGAGATCAAACTGTAAGCGGAACACTTCTCACCTTTTTCATAAAGCTCATTCCATTTCGCTAAACCCCAATTGTAAGCGTATCTGGCAGTACCGGCTGTCTTCGACAGCAGGACCGCCTGATGCTTATTGGGTTTCAGTTTAATTGTATGAGCTCTTTGAATCATTTCAAACCTGTGTATTATAGTAATCTATTTTTCACTATACAACGAATCTCAAAATTCTCAATCAGCCTCTTGAAGAAATCTTCAAGAATTTACGTCGATTTCGTAAGACCTCGTGGTTCTTGTTCAAACAGGATCGCCACTCCTGTCCGGCTTATCTGGATGGTCAATCCAGGGCTTCCCGTATCTTTCGATACGGCACAGATCATATCATTTACGTCGTTTCCAACGTAAGAGCACTTCGTGCCTGCTTAGACACTAACGGAGGAGCTTATTAGGTTTACCCTCCGATGATCGTTGAACCTTTTCCCCGGCGCATAGGACTCTTCGAGTCCCTTAGCATTCCGGTTGATCGGCTGCTGATTACCATAGGTATGTACACTCATACCCTTAGACTTCCAGCAATTCACTTTCTTCTTCGATATCCCTTACGGGATAAAGGTACCTACGCAATGTTCTTTAAAGTGTGTACGAACATTACGCTTCGATACTCCTATTTGAGTTTGCCATACTCAATGATATGATGAAACTGATTTGCAAGGGCCGACGCTACAGGATCATTCAGGAGTGACTGTACCTCTACATCGTCAATCGATTGTCCAAGCCGCATTGTGTGACACAATAACTGGCAAAACAACCGTTTGTCGATTTTTGCATGCAAATAGTAACTCCACAGCGGCCAACCCGCATAATCTAAATTTGCTCCGACCAATACCGTGCCATCCAACTCTGTGGACATCAAATCCGCGCCAACCAATATCGCACGGGTAAAATTGGTATTGATCAGCTTCGCACCACGCAAATCTACGTCGGTTAACTTCGCATCGCTGAAATCGGCGTTGCTCAAGTCAGTCGTATGCAGATCCGCGCTGCCAAAATCTGCGCCGATTGCCCGCGACCTCCCTAAATTTGCGTAATGCAGATCTGCTCCGCGAAAGCAAGTATGACACAAACTTGCTGCAAACAGATTTGTATCAACAAGCAACGCACATGCCAATGATGCACCATCCAAGTTGACTCCGTACAGATTTGCATACGATAAATCTGCATACGATAGGTCAATACCGTGCAAGTCAAGCTCATGCAGATCCGCTTCTTTCAGATCTACGCCACACAGGCTGATGCCCTGCTCAATCGCCGTTTTCACCGCATCTGCTATAGTCTCGGCATCCAGCTCAATCGGTGATTGAGTTTCATCCACAAATGTAAGTTTAATCATCTAGTACCACTCCTTTCTGCCTGCACTCCATTTGTATCATTGCATTCCACCGTTTTATCGCATTGGAATTCGACAACTCTTCTGAATAATCTAAGTCCTCGTCTTCGGTGCTATGTGGCCTTGATATATAATGCAGAACACCTGTCACTTCACGGGAACAGGTACATTTTATAGAAGCGGGCTTACCATACGATCCGATCAAAATGGCAGGAATGAATTTCGGATCTTTTCCGCAAATACACTTACGTATCGTTTCCATACACAAACTCCGTTAGTTCAGCGGCACCCAATGCCAATTTCTCAAATTAAACATGAGCTTACACCGAATTCCTGAAAACAACAGCGTATTAAGATCATGACAGCGTCCTTTATGCTCGTTGCACAAACACGGTCGATTGAATGGTGCGTGAACTAACATGCACTTTTCACCAGCCGCTGTGCGATATAACATACCGACACGCGGTACCTGCGCCGGCACAAAACGGACAGGCAATCCATCGTCTCTGCCATCGATTGTGCACCTAAGTGAAAAACACAATTTAAATTTAAATTGAAAACTGCAAGTATTGCAACGTTCAGAATCTCGGAGCAAACACTGATACATCCGTCCATCCTCATGCCTGAAAATTTCATAGGGTTCATATGTAATAGACCCAACAGTAATGGACGAATTTATCACATCAGCAGCACGCGGTTTTTGCTCTGCGGTTTGTTGCTGACCCGTAATTACCGCTTGTTTTAAGTCATCGACTGCGTTTGAGAATTTATGAAACGCATCTTCTATCCGTTTATCAACATCCATACGTCACTCCTGATTGTATTTGCGCACCAGCTGTTCTGCCATTTTGATCACATCGTTCACAAACGTCTCAATCTCCTCCAAAGGAACATTATCGTTACACTTAGGGTCTGCTTGTTCCAACCTCTTTTTGTACTCTTCAAACGTCTGATTCTCCGGCGGAAACAAGATTTCATACGTCTGCGGAATCAAATTCACAATGGAAGAATCTCGGTCTCTGATACGTGCTCCCTGAACAAACGCTGTTTGCTGCTCTTTTTTACGCCGTTGATCAATAATTCGATTTCTCGCGCGCATTCGTATTTTATTCAATATTCTCTCCAAATCAATCGGAGTATACGAGCGCCCCATCATTCGCAGATATTCGCGCTCCATCTCCACTTCATGTTCTATTGCAGCCTCCTCTTCTACGGTCAACTTATAATTCATTTGCACCTGTCCTTTCAGCAGAATTCAGTGCCTCCCGCAACTGCTTGTTTTCCTTATTCAGTACGTCGATCAACTTATTCGTATCAGACATCGAAAGCTCGCATGGACGATACAGCAACTTCGCTGCGTTCCTCAACTCATCATCTTCCCCAACAAGAATCACGCAACTTCGGTGAGGAGCATCATGCTGGCACTGTTCGCACACATCTCCTCCAATATCCGAAGCACGCGCAAGTCCAAGTTTCAAAATCTGCATCGCGCTCTAATCTCTCCTTATTCCAAGTTCAATCTCACATACCAATCTTTCAATTTCGCATCAGGAATTTCGAGAGGGTTATTCATCGGCTCATACACGATAGGCCGCTTAATGGCCCGAAGTTTATCCTTAAACTCATCAATAAGCATCTGAACCTCGGCATCCAAATCCCCTTGAAATCTCAGCTCGTCCGCATCAATAAAAACGCCGTCACAGGCATAAATTGGTTGCGCGTTCAAATAGATCAATTCGCGTGGATTCAATTGATGCGAATCACAAAATTCAATCAATTGCGCTTCATCGTGCATGATATCAAATTGTGTCCACTCATACTGATCTTTCCACTCGATAAAAATCGGATACTCTCCGTTCCACTGATTCTTCGCGGTTTCATTCATGTTACTGTTCCTTTCTCTTCCCGTGTTCTGTAGCCAACAACGTTTTCCAGTATCGATAGCCTTCATCCACCACGCGCTGCAGCTGTTGAATCGTATCACGATAACCCAGCGCCGCTGTACGCGCTAATTCTGCTTGATGTATCAAGTTTGTGATTGATTCAAACCGCATATTGTGGATTCGTTCAATGGCCTGTTGCGGAGTATGTCCGTCCCATTCTGGTGCCTGTTCCAGCTCTTTCACAGGAAACATATCCCAGCAGGGTTCGATATCATAATGATACGTCGCTTGTCCATCATCAGTTTCAATGCCGACGATGAACATTCCCGGATACATCGTTCCGTCGTGATGCTTACGTGATTTCCACGATCTTTCCGGGAAACAACGGCAAATCTTGGAAAACAGCACCGCCCGATGGTAGTACAATTCATTGAATGTGTGATATCCGTCCGAGGTTTCACCAGTGATTTTCTCAGAGCATCTGCGTTCCAGTTCCTCAATTTTCTTACACAATTCATCCTCAAGGGGGCGCTTATTCCAAGTTTCAACCGCTCCCTGTTTGGTTTTGAATGCCTCAGTGTACGCAAAGCACATTGGATTATCGCACAGGACAGACCACATCGGATCTGATCCAGAATAACTACAATCCTGAATGGAGGCTGATGAACCGCAAAACGGACACTTTTTTATTTCATAACACACGATCTGTTCCTTCTTTCATAAATACCAGCCAATGAGTTTTCCCGCCCCTCTGACCGAATAACGGCTGAACAGGGAACAACTTGGACACCTCCGTTACCTTGATTTGATCTTCATTCCACTTGAAGATCAGGAAACCGCCCGGCTCCAGTACCCGGAAACATTCGTTGAAACCTTGCCTCAGATCATCGCGCCATGTTTCCTTATTGAGCTTGCCATATTTTTGCGCCAGCCACGATTTTTCTCCAGCGCGGATCAAATGCGGCGGGTCGAACACTACCATCCGAAACGATTCATCCGCAAACGGGATGTTGCGAAAATCACCGATCACGTCGGGATCCACATTGATATTTCTGCCGTCGCAGGCTTTCCCTATCCAACGCCGGATATCCATGAAAACAGCGCGTGGATCCTTTTTGTTAAACCAAAACATCCTGCTTCCGCAACAGGCGTCAAGAATCATTTTCGACATCACCCGCTCCTTTCAATGCTTCTTCGCACTTTTTCCACAGCAGCGCCTCGCTGGGGGTCAAGCAACCGTCCACGGCCTGCATCAGTCCCTGCAGCGCTTTCCGGAGCTGGTCGCGCTCGGCTTCCAGCTCCTCGATTCTGGCAGTTAAGGCGGGGTCCGTCCAGCGCCTGTTCCAGTCATCAATCACATCAGCGACTGCGAAATCTTCGGATGAATGACGCATACAAGTTTCCGCCACTTCTCCACAGTCCGGACACTCAAATCTTGCCGTATATGTTCCGGTATCGGTTTGTGTCACTTCAATCCCATCTAAAGACACATATAAACCGCAACGGCGGCACGGTTTCAATCCTTCGCTCATCTCAGTCACCTTCCGAGCTTTCTGTTAGTTTGCGGGCTTCCACTAATGCCTTGTCCCAATATCGATTGCTTTCATCCAGAGACTCCTGAAGCCGTCGTGCCAGTTCACAATAGCCAAGCGCGACTGTCCTCATTTGTTCCAATTCCTTTTCCAGCTCCGCGATCCGGGCGGCCTGCTGCTTCATGCCTTCCGCGAATGCGTTCCAATAGGCTTCTGCCTCTCCGGGTGTCTTAAACCAAGGCGTTTTGACCGTATAACATTCGATGCACTCGACCCTATATTCATCCATTTCACCAATGCGACGCAGCGGAGCGCCATTTGGGCCGCATTTGGGACATTGTTTTAATTCGCTCATTTCAAACCTCCTGCTGGCTTGTGCTGGCGTGATACTTTCGCACCAGCGTTTCCGCCATATTCGTAACTGTATCCACAAATGCCATCTCCTCTGCCATAGGCACATTGTTTTCGCGGCCGAAAATCGCTTGGAGCAGTTGCTCCTCCGGCGTGACAACGGGATCGTCCTCTGGTGGGAACAATATGTCGTAAGTTTGCGAAATCAGATTCGCAATGGAGGCATGTCTTTTTGCATAGCGTTCGCTTTTGATCCGGGCGGCTTTCGCTTCCCGCCGCTTCCGACGCGCGATGATCCGCGACCGGGCCGCCGTTCGGGCCAGCTTCATATGCCGCTCGTACTCCTCCCCGCCGGGGCTGAACATACGGACGGTTTCGAGATATAGGCGCGTGCGCTCAATCTCCTGTTCGAGTTCAGCTTCCTCCTCTGGCGTCAATTCGTACTTCTTTTTGCTCATCATTCCACCTCCTGCTCCGTTCCTTTCAACGCACGTTTCGCGTCATCAGCAATCAATCTAAAACTTGTAGCGTCTGGGCCGTATTCACATTCATCCGCACAAAAATCAGCTTTGGTACCGATCAAATTCAGCGCATCCCGGAGCCGGTCGCGTTCTGCTTCCAGCTCTGCGATCCGGGCTTTCGTGCCGAGCGGAAGCAACTCGCAATCCTTGAACAGCAGCTTGGCACAATCCCGGAGCGCTTCCCCGTCGCCAGTAAGAAGCGCGGCACTCATACGCGGGATATTGTGCGGGCAATCCTTGCACGCTTCACCGCCGATGACGGATGCACTCAGAAGCCCCAGCGCCCGAAATTTCAACTTCAATTCTTCGCTCATCTCAAATCCTCCTTATTCATGCTGCCAACACGGCGCGGTATAGTGCTTCTGCCAATACAGGCGGTACGGCGTTACCGATTTGTTTCTTCGCTGCGGTATCACCACCGCAAAACACATAATTCTCAGGGAAGCTGGTCGCAGCAGCCAGTTCACGGGCCGTCAACATCCGATAGGTAATGTCCAGCCTGAAGCACCTGTCGTCCGGCAGCATCAGGGTACGTCCTTCTACTACTCCGAATCGATCTTTCGTAGTCACGGTATGCAACGGGATGTTCAGCGGGACCGCACCGCCTTGTCCATAATATTCGACAATGAACGGCTCGACCACGCCGATACTTCCGGTCGTGGCAACGGTTGAAAGCGGATTCATGACCGGCTTCACCGTTCCGCCGCCATGCTGTGGGATGAAAAGCGGTTGGATCACGCTGTACCGGTTTCCGGTATCAATTACCGGAATCGGTTTGTCAATCTCGTGAATCCTTGCCGATTGCCCGTTGCGTTCCGTATTGTTGCGGCATAAAAACGGTCGAATCAACGTCACATGTTCACCGCCCGCTGTCAGCGTCGGCAATGGCGCGGAAAGCGGAATCGCAGTCGAATTGATTGCATGTTCCGACGTTCCACGCAGCACGATCAGAAACGGCTCGGCCCATGCGCCCCAATATTTGCGGATTCCCGCTTCGATTCGCCGGAGCGTGTTTGCACAAAGTGGCTTTTTGCGATCAAAAATACTTTCGCCGGGAATACTCCAGTCGATGATTTCCGCCGCTGAACGCCACGGTTGCGCCATATTCTCAAACAGTCGTATTTCGGGTTCTTTCTCATGCGTCGGCTCCGGCCAATAAATCTTCTCACCGGAAGACTTCCGAACTGCCTGTACAATCAGCCGTTCCCGACTGGTGGCCGCACCATAGTCCGCAGCGTTCAGCACCTCCATCTCAACGTTATAACCGCTGGCTTTAATCTCCCGATACCAAAGATTAAAGAATACACCTTTCTTCCGAGGATCCGCGCTTCCCACCCTGTACAGTTTGCCTTTATGCTTAATATCTTCCTCAAGGATCGGTCCCCAATTACGCAGCTCTTTGACGTTTTCAACAAACATCCGGCGGCATCGGGTCAACCTGAGATACGGCAACAGGTATTCCGGTTGGCTGCGGAGCTGGTTCGAGCGGGGTTTCCCACCTGCAGCTACTGAATGATGGGTACAACTCGGCGAAGCCCATAACACATCGATCCGAGTCGGATCGTCCTGAAAGATCTCATCCGGAAGAATTGACTCAATCGGAGCACACGCCCGGTTGAAGTCAGGTACAATTTCCGGGTGATTTGCCTGAATGGTTTTAATAGCGGTTTCCCAGTGATTGAATCCACGCCCTTCGTAACTTTCTCCAGCTGCTCGCAACGCATTAATCGCGCCAGTAATCGAACCGCCGCCACCGCAAAAAAGATCGACAAATCGAAATTTATTCATTTTTACTGTTCCGTTCAATCTACTACTTTTTAAGATACCGGCACTGAAGATCCGGATGCGATCGCGAACCGAATATCCGACAAATCTGCGGGCGATGATCATAAATTGCGCAACGATAATCTGACGTCAGGAATGCGCACACCGCATTATGATCTGTCACGATCGTGCTGTGTTCGTCGAACGCGATCTGATGCGTGATTTCCCGCTGGATCAGGTTTGAACATTCGTGCAACACCTCGTTCGAGATTGGCACAGGTCCACAGCAACCCGCCTTACACCGTTTCACATCACATTTTTTCTTCATCTATATCTCCTGTGACTTCCAATACACCGCATGGACTTCCGTCCAGTTGTTCATATTTGCGCAAAACCGCAGAAAAAGAAGATCGTCCACTGCTATATGCGCCAACACGGTAATAGCCGCTCGGACACAACGACAACACTGCTTCTTCTTGTTCGTTCTTTACATCGCGAACTTTACACATCAGCGGTGCGTCTTCAAACGTCCACGGACGGAGGCAGGCCGGTTTCCATTTATCGAAGCCGTAGTTGAGGTCCCCGCTGCTGACGGTATAATTTTTACCGGGTTGAGCAACCGTAAAACTCTTTTTGTCTTTTGCGATCTCGATAATCTTACAGAAATAATATCCACGCTGGTTATACACCCACGCACCGACTTTGCACCAATCCGGTAATTCTGTCATCGGACGTTTAATCAAACTATGCTGCCAATCTGTTGTGTCAAAGCGCAGTCCTGTAATCTCCTTATGTCTCTTTTCGAAGTCTCCGTCAACCCAATACGCAATTCCACAGCTGGATACCACGGCTGCATTGCACCAGTCCGGACAATCAGGTCGGTTAAATATCTGTGCCGTTAATTTCGGTGCATTATTCCAAGGTGGCTCCGTGGGAACCGCTAACGCTGACAATATCAGAGCTACGACACGCTTTGCGGTCTGCTCGGTGCGGTAACAGTTGCCGATAACCCGACGATTTTTATCGATATCTACGCCGTCATACGTGCTACTTCGAACTAACAATGACGACGCAGTACCATATTCCCAGTTGACGTACCAATACTGATCCCCTTTCTGAGGCCAATCATTTTTCGACATACCAAACACTCCTTTTTACAATAAAAAAAAACCGCGTGTACCCAACATAAAATCAGATACACGCGGCAAACCCGTATTACAGGTCTTCGGCCATCTTCAGCAACTCTTCCTTCGATTTGCTGCGAAGCTCCGCATCGTCTTTCTCTGCAATCAGAGCAAGAATTTTCTGCTTCTTCTCAGCACGCTCTTTCTCTGCCTGCGCATTGAGTACCCGCTGCTGCTTCTCCTCAAAGATGTGCTTCACGATCTTCAGCTGAACATCGAGGAGAATATTCTCCTTTGTCTGCTCCGTCAGCAGGCTCTCTTCCTCGTTCGCTTTTCGCGCACGATTCAACGTTTTGTAGATCGCATCGAGATCGGATCTCGACAGCGTATACAAATCCTCCGTCGCGATCATTCCCTTGTAAGGAAAACGAACCCGGTGTTTCGCAGCATACTCAAACACATTCAACGCACCCATGTCTTAACTCCTTTTGTTTGATGGGTTTACATACGACAAGAACGATCTTCGTCCCTGTCTGCCTAAAACACAACTTTGATCACGCGCTCGATCTGTCCTTTCACTTTCACAACCAGCGAATCACGCTTCGTTTCCGAAAATCCGATACCGGACAGTTGCTGATCACTCTCTGCAACATGTGCTTTCGCACCAAGCGCCTCAAACACTCTTTTATGCTGCACGAGTTCCTGCTTCAGAAATTCGTTGTAGAAGCCATTCGGCTGCTCTGAATTGATGCAATCCTTCAACATAAAAAAGTAATGCCGATGTCCAGCGCCGGCATGCTGCTGATCGTCCCAATAATTCGGGCTGTACATCACAACGGATACCGGTACAAACTGCTCCGTAGTGACATTCCAGACAGTTTTGCTTGCAACGCTGCTGTCAATGTGGCTCGTAACCGAGAACGTGCCATCTGCATTTTTCCGCACCGTTGCAACATCCACACAATCAGAAAAACCCTTACAGCGACCAAACGGCCCATGATAATCATAGGAAAACAACTGTCCGTCAACTTCGATCTCAGCACGGAACCCGGTCCGTCCACCACGGTTCGTAAACCGATGAACAAAGAACTCATACGGACCGGTGAGCATCGTATTCCGATTCGTCCACACGATGTTTTCAACGGCTGCCTGTTCCCGTCGGGGATGGATGATATCAACATCCAGTTCGCCCTTCGTTATGTGTCCAAATTTAGAACCAAAATAAATATGCTCCTTGTTGTTGTGGACAATACAGTGCGCATCCAGGTCATTCTGATCCCACTGATTCGGATCATCATTCCACTGAATCGAGAAGCGCAGCACGCCGTCCACCTTACCGCCGGCTGCTTTCACGCGTTCCCGCATCACACTGTCCGTAATGTTACCCGTATAGGACCAGCTGAACGCGTTGTTCCACCTGAACATTGACTTTGCGTCGTCATGCACTGGCGCAATCAGCGACACCAGATTTTTCGCATGTCGAGTTTCAACGTATACCTCCAAGTCCGTCGCAGTCGGAAGTACATTTTTCACAAATGCTTCAATCGGCATTTCTTCCGCCCGCTCAAACTTTTTCGGTTTCCGCGCTACGTTGTGTCCCAGCGATTCCAGCAAATCAATGCCGCCAGCGACACGCGGTGCGACGTCTTTATTCAGGAACAGGATGTTGTTGGCTGTGATGTCGTCCAACGTTGCAAAACGACGTGGCAAGGACCTTGCGTATCCCAGCGCTTCGATTGTCTTCTTCGCATCATTCAGCATCTTTTCCGTGAATATGGCGTTCGGCCTCTTATAATTTGTAGGCGCAACGATCTGCTCATACCGACGCACTGCCTGTTCAAGATCCATACCGGAAGTCAGATCCTGCAGCAAAACGCCGATGCTGTGGTTTCGAATACGAGCAATTGCCTGTCCAACCAACATGCCACGCTCCCAGGCATACCAATTGCGCTGAGCCACAGACAACGGGAGGTACGACCGCAGCTCCTGCTGAAACTTGACCAACGACGCTTTCCATTCCTGCCCCCGATACAACGTATTCGACGCAATCAGCTCCAACACTGTATCGACGCTGTCAAGCGACAGCTCTTCCAGTGACCGCCGAAACACAGCGCACTGATCGCGATATCGAGCACGAACGCTATCCGCATCCTCAGACATGTGCTTACGAGGCACAATAGCTTCCAGGTGATCCCAGTTCTGCACAGTTCCATCCGGGTTCAAAGAATGCGTATGCCGGCAACCGAATTTATTGAATCGTGTGACAAACACGTCACAAACGGGCGCTGCCTTCACATACGCCGCCATCTGATCCACCACCGTCTGATAACCGGGATCCGTCAACTGCAGATCCCATACGCTGTGCATGACGCCATCCTGCAGTGCAACAACCATGCCTACATGCTTAATCGCATGCCGGCAGGTGCTGCAATCATGCTCTGTGCGAACACGGTACAATTCGTTGCATCCTGCCGGAAACGAATTCAGATAATGGTTGTACAGGTCATCCGGATCCACCTGCACCATATACAAATACTGATAGCGGTCGCTCATCTCCGCAAATTTGGCAGTAAACGCGTTCGCAAACTCTTTAAAATTCATCGACATTACCAATACTCCTAAATTTTTTAATGATTACAAGTCTTACTGCATCAAAACAAAGAACGACCAAGTCCTAACGCTACTTAACAACCTCCTTCCTGCAAAACTTATAGATCTCATTCCAGCGACAACCGCAATCATTACAACTGCAGTCCTGATAGCTGATGTCTGACTGAAATTCAACGTCTCCGAAGTTGGCTTGATCACTGCCGCACATCGGGCAAAACCCAGGTTCTGCTTCGATATCACGTTCCATTATGGCTGAATCACCCGATGCATTCGCAGTCTTTGTGGTCTGATAACCGGGGAAATAGCAGATCCTTCTGCCAATCCCCAAACTGTCACATCGAGCGTGTTTCGTCAATTCGCTAAATTCTTGGAGCAGCTTCACAGAGTTCAGACTCTGAATCTCTGATAAAACCGCAAAATTCACGTCAAGTAACGAATCGTTAAAAATATATCCGAAACACATCTCCCCGCACATTCCCCTTCCGGAATAGCTATGATGCACCTTCGTTTGTGCCTCGATAATACGAACGAGTCCATCAGATACGGTTTTCATACAGTATACGCTCCAAATTTTACCTATTGATAGTGATTGACTATATCGCTAATTTCCTGGTTCAACATATAGGCATAGTCAAAACTGGAAACCGCGTCATTGTCTTTCATGTACTTTCGTACACGACGAATCGCCCGCTCCGTTGCATTAAACGCGCCACAAATCGGCCATTTATGCGATTCGTCATGATCCCGAAATAAGCGATTAATCTGTCGAATGTTCATCTGCGTCACATCAACGCCGAAATACAAATACTCAAACATAACTTCTCCCGCTACACAGGCTCATAGGCATCTTCTTCGATGTCACTCTCCTCTTCTTCCCACCAGTCATTCCCGCAGCAACTACAGTAGTGTCTGTATCTGAAACACTGAGAAGTCCGATCAAATTCCCGATCAATCACAGTGATGT
>ULXY01020392.1_pt1 | contig 12510 bp, 9 predicted proteins | sample 1961741 | NCBI WGS metagenome assembly ULXY01 (sample SAMEA4835851, study PRJEB28245) | human gut metagenome | biome: gut microbiome; material: fecal sample | place: Denmark | collected 2008
TCGATCAGGCTTCTGGTATCTACCGCCGACTGTGCACTCTGCTCGGCCAGTTTACGGATCTGTTCTGCCACTACTGCAAATCCTCTGCCTGCATCTCCGGCTCTGGCTGCCTCAATCGCTGCATTCAGAGACAACAGGTTCGTCTGACTCGCAATATCTTCAATGTCAGCAATAATATTCTGTATCTTTTTAGATGTTTCATTGATCCGATCCATTTCTTCCATCAATGACTTCATCTGTGTATGACCTTCGTCTGCCTGCTTTGCATAGTTCTCAGCCTTTTGTGTAGTCTTCTGAAGCTCACCGGCAGTACGTGTGACCGAATCTGTAATATTGGTGATCGTTGCTGTCAGTTCTTCCACGGAACCCGCCTGATCCGTAGCCCCCTCTGCAAGTGACTGTGCAGACTGTGCCAGATTCTCCGCTCCGGCAGATACCTGCTTGGCAGCCTCCTCTACCTGTTCCAGCGTACTGTTCATCTGTCGGTTCATCTTGCGCATTGCATTTTTCAGCGCTCCAAACTGACCAACATATTTTTCCTCAATCTTAGTTCCTATTGCATAATTGCCATCTGCCATCTGGCCCAGCAGTTCTCCTGCATCCGTAATGATCAGATTCAGATTGTCTGCCATTTCTTTCGCCACCCGGATCATGTATGCAATTTCATCCTCTGTATTGCATTCCGGGAATTCACTTACCAGGTCTCCCTGCGCGAACGACTGAAGCCGGTCTGCCAGTGCCACCATCGGTTTCTCAATATCACCCGCCATTTTTTTGCCCAGTATGATAGAACTCCAAAAAGAGGATATCACAATCACAAGGATCACGATCAACATGATAAATTCCATATGACGCAGATTCTTTTCTGCACGATCCCCTTTTTCAACACACACATTCATCAGATTCACAAATTGTGCGTAGACATTCTCGTACTGTGTTGTCAGGTCTCCGGTATCCAGTTCCTGTGCTTTCAAATAACCATCTGCATCATCTGATACAGCCAGTTGCAGAACCTGCTCATCCAGTTCCCAATAACCATCCAGTGCTCGGAGCACTTCGTCATATGCCGTTCTGCCTTCATCAAACCGGAGCGTTCTGTCAAGCTCCTCCATGTATGTATTGAACGCTTCCTTTTTCTCAGTGTGTAGCTCTGTCTGCTTTTTAATTACCGCTTCCTCATCATAGCCGACTACCGCGCGCAATGCACTTCTGCTTTCAGAGAAAGCCGTCATAGCTTTTCCGATGTCTCCCTGTGTAAAGCCATATCTGTTCAATGCCTTTTCATACTGTGACGCTGCTATCAATAATGCCACAACACCAATCATTGCCGCAATCGCCCCGATTACAGCTGCCTTAACAAATCCCTTCGTCAGGCGTTTTTTAATTCCCTGCTGCTTTTGTTTTTTCATTCAATCCTCCCCTTGTGCTGTAAAAATAAATAATGCCACAAGCCACTTTTATATACGTATTATAACACTTTATAATCAGCTCTTCAATGGTACGATAGTAGCCAAATCCAACTCTCTCCTAAGGAAAAAGAGGATTCCGAAAAATCCCCTTACTATGCTTTACATATATGCTGATTTTACAATACTGAAACTTGTCTTTGCAGTTTTTCTGTTTTATTATACTCGTAAGTTAGTAACTTGTGAGTATAATCTTGTTCAGGAGGGTAAGTAAATGAGTCAGTTTTATTGCCGCGAGAATGATCTTATTCTATTCCATACTTCTTCATCATTGCTTCCAATACTTCCGGATCAGTCAACTGCGTTACTTTATCTGCATCTTCTCCGGCACTCATTTGTGATATTAAAGTCAGCAGATGTGTTCTTCCTGAACGTTCTCCTTCAATTCTACCTTCTTCTCTTCCTTCTTCTCTTCCTTCTTCTCTTCCCTGTTCTCTACCGTACTCATATTCTGCCTTGCGGAGCTTCTTCTCTTCTTTTTCTTTATCATATTCAAAAATGCTCACTTTTACTACCTCCGCGTGATTCTTTTTCAAAAATTCTGCCAGGATCCCTTCCCTAATGCATTCCGTAACTGCACGTTCTACCGCTTCATCCAACGGCATTTCCGCGACATACTTCCGTACTCTTGCGACATACCGGGCATACTCCTGCAGCACATGGCAGCTGTTCATCAGTTCTTCATTATGTCCGGCATTGATATTCAGCATCGTAACTTTTAATTCCAGATCAGGCTCATCCACCGGGTTCTCATAGGCATCCGACAGCCTCAGTTCCATCCGGTCCGGTACCTTGCGATCCAGTCCGTTATAAAATACCAGGAACTTCGGTGTAGGAATCTTCTGGATTCCGGACGAATACAATGACTTTCCATCCGCCAAGGCCTGATATTCGCTGGCTATGTAGAACAGATCCCGCAGCGGAATGTTTGGGTTATAGGTTGACTGATGCTCGTACAAATACATTCCCATCTCCAGTACAAATGCCAGGTCATTCTTCATGCCCATATATACAGCATTCTCTAACGTCACAACATTCAGTGCGTCCGGATCCCGGTAATCCTTCCCCGTCACTGCATTGTACAGGGAAAGCAGATGTTCCGGTTCCGAGAATAGCATTCGGAAAATCGTATCCTTATACTTCACATTCGCCTTTGGCTGTTCTATCGCCGTTTGTTCCACCAATGTCCGTTCCGTCTGTACAGCTTCTTGTCTCTTCTTCGTCATCGTATCCTCCTGTTCTCATAGTACCTGAAAAAAAGGATAGACTTCTGCCTCCCCACCTGTCTCTCAACGCACTATGCTCTAAATGGTTAATTGGGTATAAAAGCATAGACTTCATTGAAATGATATAGATGTGTGGATCAGCTCTCGCTGCCGAAATCGTCAGAATGTATGCTTTGTGGTTATATTACATAGATTTCCGGTTCCTGTCAATTAACAAAATAGCCAAATCCGCACTACCTGAATTTGGCTACTTTGAATAGGAACATCGCAAGCACCAAATAATCCGGCGATGCTGCATATATCGCAGTTATTATTTTACACATGTGTTTGTCTCAAAAATATCTATCAGAGCTGAAAGCATTGCCCACTCAATTTATCCCATATTTCTGTTTCATTGTCTTTAAGATTTCCGGTTCTCCAAACAAGGCAATCTTATCTCCATCACCGCCAGCAATCATACTATTTATCAGCTTTACCAGCTGGCTTTCACCCTCTTCTCTTCCTTCCAGCCTTCCTTCTTCTCTGCCTTCTTCTCTGACGTCGTCATCATGTAACAGTTCTTTCATGTACTCCGACCTCCATTCCTCATTCTTACGTGCTCTACGCACCGCTTCATCTATCCTCCGGCTCAGGTCTCCTCCGACCTTCCCAAATCTTCTCCGTTCCATCCTTCAGGTACAGCTCTCTGTCTTCCTTACACAGATTCTGGAACAAATACTTCGCATATCCCCAGCCAAACGGATCAAATCTTCTCCACCGGCTGATGGTTCAGATTCTGCATCTCTGCATCGTACATACGCTTTTTATCCCGCGTATACATATCCAGCCGGACCGGCTTGCCACTTTATCACCCATCGCCTTACCAAACATAAAATCATCCGAAATCGTCAGTTCCTCATATCGTTTTGCCATCCGTGTTCTCCTCTCACACTCCACAGGAGAATAAACAACTACAATACGTAGAACAAACGCTCTGTCCTTCATCATCTCCTGCTCTATTGTATTTAATGGGGTAAATAAGCAGGAATTCCTCTGAAGTCACAGATATCAACTTATGCTGATTTAGAAATTTGAGATAGAAAAAAAATCTGCTTACAAACAGAGAATAACAAAGAACTATGTACTTGTCAATGCTGCAAAATAGCCAAATCTGCGCTTTGTTATTTTTTACGGAAAAGAAATCGAAGAAAACGGATACCCCGGGCAAACCGCCGAAGTATCCGCTATTTTAACTATGCTAAATAATTCCGAACAAAGAGAACGTGATTATGCACTCAGACTTTTGAAGCTTTTTCTGGCTTATCAAAAATAAAACCCTGACTAGTTAAAACCAAACAGCTTCTGACAGATCTTGTACCCCTCTACGGAAATCTTGCGTCCGCCTCTTCCGGGCAGGTTCATCGTTCCGCCCATGATGCCATTGCGCATCCACAGGTACAGTCTCTTATCCTTGCTCTTAAGATACTCCCACAATTCTTTCTTCTTATCCAGGTGTTCCTGAGTACCGGAGCGGATCAGCAGAACGGATGACACTGTCATAATAATTTCCAGATAGTTACGCATGTACTGATACAGGCGTCTGTTCTTGACCAACTCCTGTTTTTTTGCCACAAGATAATCGATCATCAGCTTTGTCACGCGGATCTGTTGGTCGATACGGGAGATCATGACCGTCTCATTGACAGACTGATCCTGTCTTCCTATATAGTATCTGTAGAAATTCACATCCAGATAATACATATTTTTCACATAAGGTAACGGTTCAAACACATACAGATTGTCCACATAGAAAGTATGCTCCGGAAGCTTCAGTCCGCATTCCTGAAGCAGCTTCGTACGGAAGATCACAGAATGCATCAGTATGTAGTGTCCCTTGATAAAATGATGGCAGTCCTTCCAGGTGAACATCCTCTCTACCGGCAGAATATGACGGTACTGAATAACTTTCTTGCGACTCTCGCCTTCCTTCTCATAGACATAGTTGCTGATCAGCATGTCCAGTGCCTGACCGCCTCCTGCCAGCTCCCGCAGAGTGTCCAGGATCTTAAAATAGGCATCCTGCTTCACCCAGTCATCACTGTCCACCACCTTAAAATATAATCCGGTAGCATTGGCAATTCCGGTATTCACTGCAGAACCGTGTCCACCGTTCTCCTTGTGGATCGCGCGGACGATCGTAGGAAACTGTGCTTCATATTCATCTGCGATCTCCGCAGTGCGATCCTTAGTAGATCCGTCATCAACGATCAGAATCTCCACATCCTCCCCTCCGACTAACAGGGAGTCAATACATTTTCTCATATACTTTTCAGAATTATAACAGGGAATTGCTATGGAAAGTAATTTCATGATTGCTGTCCTTTCTTCATATTAAAACATAGTTCGAGGTATTCCAAGCTGCATGCTCAGTCCCTTCGCATAAGCTGCAAATGCAGAAGGAATGGGATATCTGCCTTGCGTCTCCCGGGGTTCAATATAGATCCAGTCCGCAGAATCCGGTCCAACCTTCTTCGGTGCGAGTTCATCGACCCGAATGAGATATCCCTTCATATGCCATTCTCTGTGGGAGAAAATATGCTTTGCATCCTCCAACGGCTGGATCCTGAGTACCTGCAGCCCGTTCTCTGTCAGATATTCCTTCACCTCTTCCGCCGTACAGAATCCCTTCATTGACGGGAATTCATACATTCCGGCGAGCAGGCCCTTAGACGGTCGCTTGTGCAGCACCGCAAGCTCCGCATCCCGGATAATGAGGATCGTCTTCTCCTCTATGGTCCGTTCCTTTGCCTTTGCCTTATTCGGGTACTGTTGCTGTGTTCCATCTTCGTATGCCAGACAGATCTGCCGAAGCGGACACGCCTCACAATGAGGGGCACCGTTTGGAATACACACGCAGGCTCCGATCTCCATCATTGCCTGGTTAAAATCCCCGGGTCTGTCCTTCGGTATAACCTCCCACAAGTCCTTCTCCACGGCCTTTTTCACTTTATCCTCTGAGATACATCGATCATCCTTACGAATGCGGGCGATCACACGGAGCACATTTCCATCTACCGCCGGGTTCGGTTTTCCATAAGCTATGGAAGATACTGCTCCCGCCGTATAGCTTCCGATTCCTTTCAGTTTCAGCAATTCTTCATAAGAATCCGGCATAATTCCGGCATAATCTTCCATGATCTGAATTGCTGCTTTCTGCAGATTACGCACCCGGTTGTAATAACCAAGTCCCTCCCAAAGCTTTAATAGAGTCTCCTCCGGTGCTTCCGCTAATGCCGCGATATCCGGCAGGGTATCCATAAATCTCTGAAAATAAGGTTTCACCGCCTCCACCCTGGTCTGCTGTAGCATGATCTCAGAGACCCATACGCGATAGGGTGTGGGCTGTTCTCTCCAGGGAAGAATCCTACGATTATTATCATACCATTTTAAAAGTGGTTTGGGAATTGCCCGAAGGTCACCTTTCCTAAAGATTTCCTTAACATCCGTTAAATTTTCATTGTATTTATCCATAGTGTCTACCGCAGGCGATTGCATTCAAACTTCTCCATGGTGAGCAGGCAGTTTTTCAGTTCTTCATAACGCTCCTCCGTCTCACCGTCATTTACTTCGATATCACAGGCGATTGCCATGGTCGTGATCATCTCATCGGTGATCCGGTGATGTAAGCCTGCGAGAATATTTAACTTCTGCTCATAGGAATCCGCATCCAGGAATTCTAATACCAAAGGATCCAGTGCGGGCTCCTCCTCTGCAACTTCTATATGCACTGCCGGTGCCTCCGGCTGTGCTGCTACGCCCTGCGCCCCACTCACTGCATCAGTCTCACGGGTCTGTCTGTCCGCGTCCGCACCCTGCAGCTCAAAACGGAATCTCTGCTGTACCTCAGGGTATTTGACCTTATCCACTTCACTCGTAAACATCGCAAGCGGTCTCGCATATGTCTTAAAATCTCCGTACATTGCCTGATAGATCACCAGCTGCTCTCCGGTCTCCGAATGCTGTGCTATCGTAACGATCTGGTACAGATTCCCTTTAAAATGCTTATATATCTCATGTGGTTTGGGAATAAATGTCATCTGTCCTTCTCCTTTCCCATCGCCTCTGCTGCGGCATATGGTAACAGTATAACCCCTATTTTAAAAAATGTCATGTCTCCCTTAAAAATCTGTCAGAAGATATTCATAAGAGATGCTGTAGCTGCCGGAAGCATTGCATGCCTGCATAAGCTCTGCGCTGAAAGCTTCACGTTCCTCTTCACTCATGTCATTGATCCTCTTATGATGGATCGTAAAGGTATAATCACATGCTCCGCTTTCATCCATCACATAAGTCAGTGTCACACCACTGTTACAGCAGCCATTCTCATTGAGATATTGCTTCACCTTTGTAAGCAGCTGCTGTTCCTTCACCCGATTCTCAATACGCTGTGTTTCATTGCTGCTTTCGCTTTTCACCGTGCTTCCGATGCAGAATACAATGGTCAGGATCAATAATGCAGTGGTAACATAAAACATAATATTGGAAATGGCTTTTCTTCTCATAATCTATACCTCGCTGTTGTTTTATCCGGATTTTTACCGGAGCTTTCATCATCCGCTCCATCCGACAGATATAGATTACCTTTTTTCAAGTACTATAAAACCACCTCAATCCAAATGTCACTGCGAAGCGGTTATAATTCAGCTGTTAAAATATTCTGCTCCGGCGGATTCCACCGCTGCTTTTAACCCCAGGGCAGACATTCTGACTGCACCGTTGCCCCAGATGATCATCTGCTCCAGGGCATCTGAGGTAGCTACCGTCACGCGGTATTTCTGCGGTTTTGCTCCCAGCTCATGTGTGGTGCGCTCAATATACTGGTCTGCAGTCTCCGCTTCCTTCGTATAGACCACTTCTATGTTATGATATTTCATCACAGATCCCGGATTTCCTTTCACCTTATAAGCATCATAGACCAAAATCAGCCGACATCCCTGATATCCCTGATAGTTGCACAATATATCCATCAGTTTGTCCCTGGCGCTGTCTAAATTGATCTGTGCCAGCTCCCGCAGCTCCGGCCATGCGAAAATAATATTATAACCGTCCACCAGCAGATATTCTTCCGGTTTTTCCTGAGGGCCTGCTTTGGTCTTCGGTGTCCGTATACTGTCTGCCGGACTTTCCGTATAGTTGCTGCGACTGCCGGAGGATGTATGATATCTGCGGAATCTATGCGGATCTTCTGCCCCTTTTCCATAGGTCCTGCGGAAGATCTCTTCGATCTCCTCCTGGGATATGATACGCTCTGTGCCGCCACCCGTCTGACGTACAACTTCCTGCCGTCTGTTCACTGCCGGCATTCCCTGTAAGGCGTCATCCCCCGACTCTGCATTTTCCTCCGAATCCGGTACCCAGCCGCTCTCCACATGGGCATATTCCGACACCTGATCCCAGGGCACCTGGAAACCGGCCCCGTGGGCACAGAATACGGAACCGGTAGGATTGGCGGTATCCGCCTCCGGATCGTAATCCGTCTGTGTCATCACCTCTTCTGTATTATGGCAGGGTTCGTACCCCTGCAGGCTGCAGGACAGTCTGCCGTGTCCTTTGGTATAGGAAGCCACTTCTCTGGCGTAATCCCGCATAGTTGCCACCGGCACACTGCCCATCAGTACACTGTTGTTCCCTTCGGTCACAGGCGGATCGAATCGTCCGTTCATTCTGGTGATATCTGACATTGCCCTGCCGAGATTTTCTGTCGGCACTTCCAGTCGATAGGAAAACCACGGCTCAAGCAGAATACTTTTTCCACTGCGCAGTCCCTGCCGGATGGCGCGATAAGTCGCCTGCCGGAAATCCCCGCCCTCCGTATGCTTAGTATGTGCCTTCCCGGCGATCAACAGTATCCGAAGATCTGTGATCTCCGATCCGGTGAGCACTCCCACATGCCTTTTTTCCTCCAAATGAGTCAGGATCAGTCTCTGCCAGTTCCGATCCAGCATATCCTCACTGCACAGAGAGGCAAATTGCAAGCCGCTGCCCCGTTCACCCGGTTCCAGCAGCAGGTGTACTTCTGCATAATGTCGCAGGGGTTCAAAATGTCCGATGCCTTCCACCGGTTCCGCCAGCGTCTCCTTATAGACAATGCTTCCCGCATCGAATTCCGCTTCCAGTCCGAAACGCTCCCACAGGATATTTTTCAGGATCTCCATCTGCACCTGCCCCATGACCTGCATATGGATCTCCCGCTTTTCCTCCTGCCATAATACATGTAACTGCGGCTCCTCTTCTTCCAACTGTCTGAGCTTTCCAAGCGCTGTCACGGGATCCACATCCGGGGGAAAACTCAGCCTGTAGGTCAATACCGGTTCCAACACCGGTGCCAGATTCTCGCTTTCATAGCCCAGTCCCTGTCCTGCAAATGTCTTCGTAAGTCCTGTGACCGCACAGACTTCTCCCGCCGGCACGCTGTCTGCGGTCTCATAGCTTCCTCCATTGTACAGGCGCAGCTGATCTGCCTTTTCCTCCCAGGTCTCTTCCCCGGCACCGCTTTTCTCATTACCGATCATCATTTTGACCCGAAGCGTCCCTCCGGTGACTTTCAGATACGTCAGACGGTTCCCCGACGTATCTCTGCCGATTTTATAGACTCTGGCTCCAAACTCCTGTGAATATTCCGGTTCCGGCAGATAGAAAGACAGTCCGTCCAACAGCTTTTCTATGCCTTCCTGTCTTAATGCGGATCCAAAAAAGCAGGGAAACAGCTTCCGCTGCGCCACAGTGAATGCTATGCTCTCCGGCTGCAAGGCTCCGGTCTCCAGATATTCCTCCATCAGTACTTCACTGCACATGGCGGCATGTTCCAGTTCCTGCTCACGGTCCTCTCCGGATTCATCCTGCGCCATGATATTTTCAACGGTTACAATATTGCCATCCAGCTTACCTTGCAGTTCGGCCAGTATTTTGTCCCGCTCGGTGCCCGGCTGATCCATTTTATTTACGAATAAAAATACCGGAACCTCATATCTTTTCAATAATCTCCACAGTGTGTAGACATCCCCCTGCACGCCGTCACTGCCGTCGATCACAAGGATGGCTGCGTCCAGTACCTGAAGTGTCCTCTCCATTTCAGCGGAAAAATCCACATGCCCAGGGGTATCTAACAGAGTGATATCCACATCTTTCCACCGGATTCTCGCCTGCTTGGAGAATATGGTAATGCCTCTCTTCCTCTCCATGTCCCCATTGTCCAGAAAAGCATCTCCGTGATCCACTCTTCCTGCCTTGCGGATCGTTCCGCAGGTATATAAAAGGCTCTCTGCCAGTGTTGTCTTGCCGGCATCCACATGTGCCAGAATTCCTATGATTAATTTCTTCATTCCTATCGTTAACCCTTCTATCTCCGGTTCCTGCTGCTTCTTCAGGATTCTTACTGTTTCCTTAGGTTTCTACCGCTTTCTTAAGTTTCTGCTGTTTCCTTAGGTTTCTACCGCTTTCTGATCTTTACTATCTACGATACTATATTTTCGCCGATTTTCCAACTGTTTTATCTTGAGGATGTCATTGCAAATCCGCTTATAGATAGGCTATAATCATAGCATACTTTCCATCTTTCCATTAACAGGAGGAGCTATGATTAAATTAATTGCAACCGACATCGACGGTACGCTTCTAAAAGACGGTACGCTGATGATCGATCCGGAATATATGACCGTAATTGAAAAACTGACTTCAAAAGGAATCATCTTCGTCGCCTGCTCCGGCCGGCAATTCATCAGTGAACGAAAGCTTTTCGCTCCCGTTTGCGATAAGCTTCTCTATATCACGGACGGCGGCACGGTAGTCCGTACCCCTCACAAAATTTTAAAAGTCCACACTCTGCCCGAAGATGTCTGGCATGGAATGTGTGAAACGGTTCGCAATGAATTACCGGACTGTGATTATTTTATTGCCACTCCGGATTATTGTCTGGCAGAAGATGCCGGAAGCCGCATGTTCCGATGGCTTACGGATTCTTACGGATATGATATCCGTGAAGTTCCGGATCTGTTAAAAGCACCCGTGGACAACGTGATCAAATTCACTGTATATCACCCTTCGGCATGTGAAGAAATGTGTGCCCCGCTTTTCACTCCCACCTGGCAGACCAAGGCTAAAATCGCTTCCTCCGGCAAAGAATGGATGGACTGTAACCCGTTAGGTGTGAACAAAGGAACCGCTATTCGGTTTTTACAGGAATATCTTGGCATTGCCCCGGATGAAACCTGCACTTTCGGAGACAACCTGAATGATATAGAAATGCTTGAGAGCGCCGGAACCAGCTATGCCGTATCCAACGCAAGAGAGGAAGTAATCGCTGCCGCAAAGAGAACCTGTGCGCCTTATTGGGAAAACGGCGTACTGCAAGTATTAAAAACTTTTCTCTAAGCTTGACACTGTCACGATAAAGCAATATAGTAAGGAAGTAAATATTATATTCCGCTAGGGGAGCGCATCGCTGAGATTGAAGTGCTGTAAAACTATGCCATCACTTCTAACCCTCACTACTTGAACCGGATAATACCGGCGTAAGGAAGCATAGATTTCATGCAGTTATCGTCTACATATGCACTGCTGATAACAGTGTATGAGAACCGTACATTATAAGAATGCCGTTCAAGACTGTAATTTTTGCATGGATACGATGTTGTCCCTCCTCGCGCATACGAAGGAGGATTTTTTTATGTTGTACAATGTTGTTGTGAATGACTGGGGCGAGACTACTTATGTCCCCACTGCTCTGGGCAACGTCCTGTTAGTGGTTGTCCTGATCGCTCTGCTGGCCGTGGCTGTTGTATTTGCCCGTAAGCAGAGAAATAAGACCGGGGCTGACGACGTTGATCAGAAAATGGCTCACGGTAAGCTGACCGTAAAGCAGTTGGCATTCTGCGCCATGGCAATCGCTCTTGGAACCGTGCTGTCAAACATCAAGCTGTTCCATTTTCCTACCGGCGGTTCCATTACGCTTCTGTCCATGCTGGTGATCTGCCTGCCCGGTTACTGGTTCGGTCTGGGTGCAGGTATCGCCACCGGAGTAGCTTACGGTGTGTTACAGCTTCTCATTGATCCCTATGTATTGTATCCCATGCAGTTGATCGTTGATTACATTTTGGCTTTCGGTGCTTTGGGATTGTCCGGACTCTTCTCCAATGCGAAATTCGGACTGCTGAAGGGATATATCACCGCTGTGCTGGGTAGATATGTGTTCGCCGTGATCTCCGGATGGATCTTCTTCGGCGCGTATGCCTGGGAAGGCTGGGATCCCCTGCCCTATTCCCTCGCCTACAATGCGATCTATATCTTCGCTGAAGCGGCAGTAACATTACTGATCCTGTCCGTGAAACCGGTGCAGAATCTGTTCTCGAAGTTAAAACAGATGGCTTTAAATGATTAGGTAGATTGAAAGTTTACGAAAGCATAGCCGCGCATAGGCAAAATAAGAACCGTGATCGGGAGCTTGCTCACAAATCACGGTTTTTATTTTTGCCGTGATGCGGCGAACGCCGCGATATGAAATAAGATTGGCAGCTTTTTTTGCTGACAATCTTATGAATGGCGTGGCTCATTGCGGAGAACTGCCAATAAATATGGAGCGCCCTTTGCGACACATTTATGAATTGGGTGCATGGCTCGTAACGTAGGGTTGCCGTAGACCGGACGAACGCCCGCCTGCGCCCTTCTTCCGCCTCAGCGTGAATAGTTTATGGGTATGAGAAGTTTGTTTGGTTGCTGATACCCACGCTATGAATTAAACTACCGGGGCTTAATTGACTAAATTTGTTGATTACGCCCCGCGT
>ULXY01013144.1_pt1 | contig 12428 bp, 10 predicted proteins | sample 1961741 | NCBI WGS metagenome assembly ULXY01 (sample SAMEA4835851, study PRJEB28245) | human gut metagenome | biome: gut microbiome; material: fecal sample | place: Denmark | collected 2008
AGTATCTCAGAGCCAGTTTTTTCCCTATAGACCCATATTCAACTTTTTATGCGTTATTTGCAGCGAATTTAGTATCTCACAACTCAATTTTTCTGCATAGACCCAAAACACAGAACGCCTACAGTTGACGGAATGTCCTTCCGAAGATGTTTGTCGGGAGGTGGTGATATTTTCTCGAAAAGTGCTGAAAGACAGGGTGGAGCGAACAGGACGTTCGCGACAGGCGGATGTTGCCATGGATGGCAACTGGAGCCGTGCCCGTACGGATTAGAACCGCTGCTCACTTTTCGTCAGAAAATTCCCACCGGGAGACCTCACGTCGAGGAAGGATGTTCCGTCCGCCGTGGGCGTTCGTGGTTTCTTCACTAACTTTCAATTTAGTTACCGCATTCTACACTGATCTTATTGAAGATTCCCATAATCTCTTCCGTGTTAATGCTCTTTTTCTCTTCACCAGCCTTATCCAGGATAGCTTTTCCTTCATGCATCATGATCAGTCGGTTGCCGTACTCTACGGCATAGCGCAGATTATGTGTGACCATAATTGTGGTCACTTTCTTCTCTTTCACGACCTGGTCGGTGAGTTCCATGATGATCTCCGCAGTCTTAGGATCCAACGCTGCGGTATGCTCATCCAGGATCAGGAAATCAATCGGTGTCATAGTCGCCATGAGCAGTGCCAGCGCCTGTCTCTGTCCTCCGGAGAGGGAACCGACCTGCACGCCCATCTTATCCTCCAGACCTAAATTCAGAGGTCGTAACATCTCACGATAAGTTTCCAGTTTTGCTTTATTTACACCACGTCCCAGATTATACGGCTTGCCCTTATTCTCCGCAATGGACATGTTCTCCAGGATCGTCATGCTGGGGCAGGTCCCTTTGGAGGGATCCTGATACACTCTGCCGATCCGGCGCTGACGGATATAATCCTTCTGTTTTGTAATATCTTCTCCGTTGATCAGGATCTTGCCGCTGTCCACCGCAATGCTTCCACAGATGATGTTCAGCATGGAAGTCTTACCGGAACCGTTACTTCCTACGACGGACACGAATTCTCCGTCTTTTACCGTCAGGTTAAAATCCTTGAACAGACACAGCTCGTTGACCGAACCTGGATTGTAATTTTTATTGATATTGATAAGCTCTAGCATGCTTTCACCTTCTTTCTGTCCATGCTGATCACGAGAATGATCAGGAACAGGACTGCTGTGATCAGCTTGATGGCGTTGGGGCTGATGCCTGCAAACATGGCAACTGCCACACATGCCTTATAGAGAATGGATCCTACCACTACACTGCTGGTCACACGGAAGAATGTTACCTTCTTGAACAGACTGGTGCCGATGATGACGCTGGCAAGACCAATGACTACCGCACCGGTTCCGATGGAGATTTCAAAGCTTCTCTGCTGCTGTGCATAGATACAGCCGCTTAAGGATACCAGGCCGTTGGCAATAGACAGACCCACGATCTTCACCAGTCCCTTGTCCACGCCGAGGCTGGTAACGATGGTATCATTGTCACCTACGGCACGAAGTAAAAATCCAGACTTGGTGCTCATGTACCAGTCTAACAGATATTTTGCCACCATGGTGATCAGGAAAATAATGATCACATTTTTGAAATTTACCAAGAAGCCCGGGGTAATACTATTCACAAAGCTGTTGTTGAAAATATTATCCTTATCAAAAATAGCTACATAGCCGGAGCCTGCCACCCACAGATTGATAGTATACAGACCGGTCATCATGATAATACCGGAGAGCAGATCTCTGACTTTTAATTTCACATGGATCAGTCCGGTACAGATTCCCACCAGTGCTCCGCCGAGGAACGCAATAGGAAGTGTGAGGATCGCCGGTACGCCGAAGCCATTGATCAGACGCACAGTGATGGCAGCCCCAAAGGGGAAGCTGCCATCGACCGTGAGATCCGGAAAATCCAGTATTTTATAGGTAATGTAGACACCCAGTGCCAGGATGCCGTAGATCATTCCTTGTTCCAGTACGCTTAATAATAACGCCATAGTTCTCTCCATTCCACAGATATCTTCTGTCCTCACGGCTTAGCGGCTGTTCCTCGTTTTGTCTCACCGGGGACACGAAGTAATATCTTATAATTCTGTATATCCAGATTACTCTTTTACTTTCTGCCTGACGGCAGCATTATTCCAATTATTGTACTACGATCTCGTCAAAGGACTGGTAAGCATCGGTCTTGTAGTTCTCAGGTAATTCCAGACCGATCTTCTCTGCTGCTGCGAAATTCACATACAGGCTGGGCTCGGAGATCACTTCGAAATTCAGTTCGGAAGCCTTTGCCTCTCCCTTCAGGACTTTCGCTGCCATCTTACCGGTCTGCTTGCCAAGCTCGATATATTCCAGACCCATGGATGCCACGCAGCCTGCCTTAACCTGCTCTACCTCAGAACCGAATACCGGGATGCCTGCCTTGTTAGCTTCATCCAGTACGGTCTGCAATGCACTTACTACGGTATTGTCGGTCAGGTTGGTAATGCAGTCTACCTTGGATGCGACATCCGCTGCTGCCAGAGCCACCTCAGACATTGCGGTAACACCGCTGTCCACGATCTCAAATCCGTAGTTGCCTGCCAGAGCCTTGTACTCTGCGATGGTGCTGATGGAGTTTGCTTCGCTGGTGGTGTAGATGATACCAATGGTCTTCGCTTCGGGAAGTACCTCGCGGATCATTTTTAACTGTGCATCTACTGCTAACGCATCGGAAGTACCGGTGATGTTGCCTACGGGAGTACCGTCTTCACTGGCAAGACCTGCTTCCACAGGATCGGATACTGCGGTGTAGATCACGGGAATATCCGTATTCATTGTAGCATTATATGCTGCCATGGCGCAAGGAGTTGCAATGGCACAGATCATATCTACTTTCTTACTTACGAAATTACTGGCGGTCATGGCGGAGGTTCCGTTGTCTGCCTGTGCATTGACATATTCGATCGTCAGGTTCTCACCCTCTACGATGCCTTCTTCGGCAAGTCCCTGTAAAAATCCTTCACGACAGTTATCCAAGGATCCGTGTACGGCGTACTGCATAATACCGATAGTGTAGTTATCCTTGCTTCCAGTGCTGCCACATCCGGTGAGGGCACCCATTGCCATAACTGCGGTTAATACTGCTGCTAAAATTCTCTTCTTCATAATCTTATTCCTCTCTTTCTGCGTATCCACGCAATTGAAATTAGTTTGCTCATAAGATTACTGAACCCCGAATAAAAAAGAAAACCGCCCCAAATGTATATTCCTATACATTTGAGACGGTAATAAGCTCCTGCTCATCATCGTGGTGCCACTCAATTTGACAAATCCTTACGAATTCTGTCCACTTTTCTCTGGATACTATCATATCCATCGGCTTGATAACGGGTCCGAATCCCGCTGACGCCTAAAACTGATCTGTTCTCGGGCCAGCCTCGGAAGTCCATTCGGCGAAAGTTCCTTTACCGTGATCCCACCACCCACGGCTCTCTGTAAAATTCCCTAAGGCTTACTACTCTTCCTCACAGGTTTGGTAAACTTATGAATGTTGTTTATATGTCTAAGAGTAATCTTTCTTTTCTGTTTTGTCAATACTATTTTTAGAAAATTTGCAAATTCTGGACTCTACCGCTTTTTTGCGAAATAGTCCTAGTTCCTCACGTTTTCTTACGAATTCCGCAAAACAGATATTTTCTTACCGCGAAAAGTCCTGCGATCGCTCCTACACCGAGAATCGTTTCTGTTGTCGACAAATGTTCCACAATCATTTGTCGGGATATCGCAAACAATAGAATCTCTATGATTGTCTCCGGCATGTGGGTACAGAGCATTTTTACAAACTCGATTCCAATTGCCAGCGTCATCGCACTTTCCAGATAATACATGACATCCATCTGCTGCAACCACAGCTGTGGCACGCTCTGTGTGATGAGCCGCACGGTCAACGCAACCACCACTAGCAGCAAAAATACTGACAATACCAGTTCTACATAGGACGTCATTTTCTGCATGATTTTTTGTAATGTCATTTTCTTATTCTTCCCTCTCTGTGTTCAGTCTTTGCAAAAAGTCTTAGTTATCAGGGCTTTAATAGAACGGGAACATCAAAGGCATGAGAAAAATGGTCATCATTGCAAGGATCAATGCCAACGGGGCTCCACATTTCAGATAATCTTTAAAAGTGTATCCACCCGGTTCCATGATCATGATCTGGCATGGTGCAGCCATAGGAGTCATGATGGAAATACAGCTTGCAGTAAGAACTCCAACTACTGCAGCCCGCGGATCTATTCCCATCTTAAGACATGCTGAAGTAACCAGTGGAATGAAAATGGTCAATGTCGCCAGATTCGACATAACCTGTGTAAGCAGGAACGGAATGCTAAAAAATACCGCCATCATAACATACGGATTTGTGGTATCACCTGCCATCTTAATCATATAATCCGCCACCAGATCACCAACACCGGTTACTTGAATGGCATCGGAAAGTGTTAATACTCCGGCAAACAGAAAAATAGTCGGCTGATGAATTGCTCCTAATGCTTCTTTTTCAGAGAGCACACCTGTAAGCACCAGCAGAACAGCTCCTATACATGCAATCAGGTACATTTTGATACCTATTATATTTTCAAAAAGCATTAAGATAATTGTTGTAAGAACAATAATCAATGCAATTTTTTCTTTCAATGGACTTAATTTTATCGCTTTTTCCCTGTTATTTATATTATCATCAAACTTACTATTATCTATATCCAGCATCAATTTATGTCCGAGGAATACCATGTAAGCAATGGCCACAATCAGCAGTGGAATCCTTGCAATCGTAAAGTCCCATACCTGAAAAGAATGAGGAGCCCCGCCTTTCATCATGATGTCATTCCAGGTCATGTTACTCGCACCCTGTCCGAGAAAAGTCATGGAAGTGGCAATGTTTGCACAAGCCATGGCCGGGAACAAAAGCTTGCTGCGGCTGGTTCCGATATCATTGGCAATTTCAATCAGAAGCGGAATCATAATAGCTGCTGTGGCAGTCGCATTTGTAATGCAGGCCAGCAGTGCTGCAGCCAGACAGGATAACAAAATCAGCATACGCGGATTCTCTTTATAACGAATTACAAGATTCTGCGCATGATCGATCAGCTTTGTCTTAGTAAGTCCTGCACCAATGACAAACATGGCAACAAACATGATAACGTTTGTATTGATAAATCCGCTGAATGCCTCTGCCGGAGTTCTGATTCCGGTAAGGACAAGTGCAAGGATAATTCCGGAGGAAATGACAGAAAAAGGAACTTTACCAGTTGCAAATGCGATAATTGTTATCAATAGAATAATTAATGTAATATGCATAGATGTCATATTTGTCTCCCTTTATCTTTACTCCAACAAAGAGCTGTAATTGCCATATTTTTAAATACAACAATCCAGCTCTCAGAATAATATTAACTAGTTATTCTTTATTACTTATTTGATAAAGCCAACCTGCTTGCTGATGATCTCGATCTGTTCGTCCTTTTTCTTGTTGTATTCCACTTTCTTCTCTTCAAAGTAGTTTTTGCCATAAGAGTCAATGGACACGATCAACGGTCCGAACTCTTTTACATGACAATGCCACAGGGTCTCAGGCATTCCCAGATCTTTCCACTGTGCTTCTACGATTTCTTCTACCTCAACAGCTGCCACTACGGCATTACCGGCAGGAAATACGCAATGGATCGCGCCGAAATCTTTGCAGGCTCTCTCGGTATTTTCCTTCATACCACCTTTTCCAACGATAACACGGACACCGGTGGTCTCTACGAATTCATATTCAAATTTTTCCATTCTCATGGAAGTGGTGGGACCTACGGATACCATTTCGTATTTTTCATCTCCCAGAGGGCGGATGATGGGACCTGCATGCAGAATTGCTGCATCTCTGACGTCCACGGGGATCTCTCTGCCTTCCTCTACGACACGACGGTGTGCCACGTCACGACAAGTTGTGATGTCACCTGTCAGGTATACGATGTCACCGATATGAATATCTTTCAGATCCTCTGCGGATACGGGTGTTACCAGAATTTTCTTACCATCTTTTATTTCTACTGCCATTGTTGTTCTCTCCCTTCTGAATTAGTTCTCTTCCTTGTATTCGAATCCCGTGTGGGTATCTACGGTAAAGTTCAGGTCCTTATCAAATACGATATGACCTCTTCTGTGGCTCCAGCAGCCAACGTTTACAGCGACACCGATAGCGGACGGATGACGTGCGGTATTCTCAATATTGACGCCCATGACAGAATAGTGACCGCCCATACCCTGAGGTCCGAGACCGATGGCATTGATACCATCTTCCAACAGCTTCTCCATCTTGGCTGCGTTGGCATTATCATTATGGGAACCGACAGGTCTCATCAGTGCTTTCTTCGAATTCAGCGCTGCGGTCTCTACGGAAGTACCTACGCCGACACCTACCAGCAGGGGAGGGCAGGCATTTAATCCATAAGTAGTCATACGATCCAACACGAATTTGGTCACACCTTCATAACCTTCACCGGGCATCAGAACCGTGGCATTACCGGGAAGTGTGCATCCGCCACCGGCCATATAGGTGTAGATTTCACACTGATCGGAGTTGGGAACGATATCCCACCATACGGTAGGTGTTCCTTTTCCTACGTTTTTACCGGTATTATACTCATCGAAGGTTTCTACGGAATTGTGACGTAACGGAGTGGCAAACGTAGCCTGTACCACGGCATCCTTCAGCAATGCCTCCAGATTATCGATGAGAGGGAACTTTGTACCGCATTTTACCCAGAACTGTAATACGCCGGTATCCTGACAGGAAGGACGGTTCAGCTTCAGAGCCAGTTCCTGGTTTCGGAACATGGTATCGTAGATAACCTTGGTCATAGGAGTATCCTCTTTGTCTCTCAGTTCCTGCAATTTTGCAATGACATCATCCGGCAGCTTCTTCGCAGTAAATCCTACGAACTGCGCCATAATATCTGTCAGTTTTTTTACCTGTGCTTCATTTGACATATTTTTTTCCTCCAAATTATCATTTATTTAAATATAAAATATTTAGCATATTATTATGGATAATAATTTTACCCTTACGGATAATAGTTTTACCCTTACGGGTAAAATGGAAAGGCAATCGGCAGTATGATCATGCTGACTACGGTAGCAATAGCGATCAGCGGCATTCCGGCTTTTACATAATCAATGAATTTATAATTGCCGGCACCTAACACCATTGTATTAGCAGGCATACCAATGGGTGTTGCATAGGCACATGACCCTCCGATGACACATGCCATCAGAACCGCTCTGGGATCTGCTCCCATCCCCTGTGCAATTGAGACACAGATTGGTGCCATGAGTGCTGTGGTTGCAGTATTTGACATGAAGTTCGTCATGATACAGCACAGAATAAATACCACGAAAGTAAACAGTACCGGGGACGGATTTGCTCCTAATGCTCCAATCACCTTGTCTGCGATCATTTCTCCTGCACCGGTAACTTCCAGTGCCTTTGCAAGAGATAAGGTACCTCCGAACAGGAAAATGGTCTTCAGATCAATGGATTTCAGAGCATCCTTTTCAGAAATAACTCCGGTAAGGATCAGCAGAATTGCGCCTACACAACCTGTGATACAAAGTTTTACGCCAATCTCTTCCTCAAAGATCATACCGATCAGTGTAACGATCAGAATCACCAAGGACAATACCTTTTTCCACTTTGGAACCTTGCTGAAATCCTTTGTTTCATCAAAGATGGAATCTTCAATATCCACGGTATCATGATGTGGCAAGATGTTAAATCCGATGGTTGCATAAAAGAGAATGCCTGCAATCAGGATAGGCAGACCTACAATTGCATACTCGAAGAACCCAAATTTCAATCCCAGTGGTTCCAGTGCAGATTGTGCGATCATATTGCCGGGAGCTCCAATCAGGGAAAGATTCCCTCCCATTGCTGCGGCAAATACCAACGGCATTAGAAGCCTGGATCTCTTATAGCCCGATTTTGCTGCAATTCCGATGACCACTGGGATCAAAACCGCTGCCGTACCGGTGTTGGAGAGAAATCCACTCATGCCTCCCACAATCACCATGATGGCCACGATCAGACCTCGCTCTGTTTTTGCAAACTTTGTTACCAGACTGCCGATCTCATTGGCCATGCCGGTCTCAAACAGTGCGCCGCCCACGATGAACATAGCAACAAACAGAATCACGTTACTGTTGATAAATCCACTAAAAGCATCACCTACGTTAAGGACACCGGTAACCACAAGCCCGATGCAGACGACCATGGATGTCAATCCCAAAGGAATTTTCTCTGTGACAAACAAGAGAATGGCAAATGTCAGAAAAATTAGTGTGATGGTTGCAGGACTCATAAAATACCTCCCAATCTCTCTTCTGTTGGTAAAAAAGTGACATGGCCGTGTCTGTTTTCTTTGTATCTACAATATATCTCTTTTTTAGTATAATGTACATTTCATATACTTGACGTCAGCATAGTTTTAAACTATACTGAATTCGTGAAGTTATTTTCCGAAGAACGGAGGTTTTCTATTATGACTCTGACGCAACTGGAGTATTTTTGTATGGTATGCCGTTATCACAGTATTACAAGAGCTGCGGATGCCCTCTACGTCTCACAGCCCACAATATCCACCTCAATTCGTGATCTCGAAAAGGAATTTCATTTAAAGCTTTTTAATCATGGAAAAAACAGAATTTCTCTCACCAAAGACGGAGAGGCCTTTTATCAGAAAGCAGAATATATCTTAAGACAGACACAGGAACTCTACTCAGATTTTTCAAATATTGAAGAAAACCGCCATCCGCTGCGGATCGGAATTCCTCCTATGATCAGTACCGTATTTTTCCCAAGGGTTACGGATCAGTTTCAGGAACAGTACAATATTCCGATCCAGCTTCTGGAATATGGTTCTATCCGCGCCCGCACTCTGGTAGATAACGAGCAATTAGATGTAGCAATGGCAAATATGGATTTTTATAATCTGGATAAGTACAATAGTTACGTCATGATGGAAGATCGTTATGTCTATTGCGTCTCCAAAACCCATCGGTATGCCGGTGAAAAAGAAATCACCATGGAAATGTTAAAAGATGAACCCATTATTTTATTTAATACAGATTCTGTCCAGACACAGACTGTAATCACACGACTGCGTTCTGCGGGAATTACACCAAATGTCCATATGTATTGCAGCCAGTTAGTCACTGTCCTCAATTTTGTCCGCGGTGGTAAATGTGGTGCTTTTCTATATTCCTCTCTTGCTGCCAATCCAAGAGATTTTGTAGAAATTCCTATTACCCCGGAGATTACCAGCAAATTTGGAATTATATGGAAGAAAGGAATCTTTGTGCCTGACCAGCTGACCAAATTTGTAAATTTTGTAAAGGACTTTGATGTAACCCCCTATTTGCCCAAGTTTTCTTAACTTAATAATGGATTTTATACTGCTCATATCCGGCAGTTTTCTTCATTGTTACTTTGATATTTCATTCTTTCTCTCCAATTTTACTTTGTCTTTGGCAGCGTGATCACCACCTTGAACAGGTCACCGTCCGTGACGATCTCCATATCGCCCTTCTGCAGCTCCGTCAGGCTCTTGGCAATGGACAGCCCCAGTCCGTTGCCCTCCATATGGCGGGATCTGTCCCCTCTGGTGAACCGCTCTTCCAGCTCCTCCGGTGACATCTCCAACGGGTAGGCCGACATGTTCCGGAAAATGATGTTCACATTCTGTCCGTCATGCTCCACATTCAGATAGACGCGGCTGCCCTCCTGGGCATATTTGTAAATATTGTTTAACAGATTGTCGAACACTCTCCACAGATGTCTGCCGTCCGCCATGACCTTCACGGTCTCCTCCGGCTGTTTTACGATGGTCTCCAGCTTTTTTTCAGCAAAGCGCTGCTCATATTCCCCCACCGCCTGTGACAGCAGTACCGACACATCACAGACCTCCGGATGGACCTCTAGATTGCCGGTGGTGGCTTTGGATGCCTCCAGCAGGTCATCCAGCAGCTTTTTCAGCTTCTGGGACTGACGCAGCAGGACCTCGGCATACTCCGATATATGCTGTTCTCTCTCCTGTGCAGTCTCTGTGCCAACACCGTCTCCGGTATCCTTCGTATCAACGGACACTTCTTTTCCGATGAGATCCGCATAATTGATAATGGAAGTCAGTGGGGTCTTGATGTCATGGGACACATTTGTGATCAGCTCCGTTTTCAGATGTTCACTCTTCATCCGCTGCTCCACGGCTGCGGAAATTCCCTCTCCGATACGGTTCAGATTCTCTCCGTGCTCCTTGAAGGACAATACCATATGGGAGGTATCCAGCTTATGATTCAGATCTCCGTCCGCCAATGCTTCACTGCCCTCCTGCAGTTCTTTGCACATCAATGCCACAAAAGTAATCGTACCGCACAGAATAACTTTCTCTATGGCCCAGAAAAAGAGTAATACACCTGTATCGTGATAAAACAGCATTAAACCGAAAAACTCTGCCGCGCAGACTGCAAGGCACAAAAGTACTGTTCTCCATACCACAGGAATCCCACGGATCAATTTCACAATACCACGGAAAAACCCCTTGCAGAATCTTCCGAAGAACCGGAACACTCTGTACAGAATCGTATTCTGCCACCATTTTCCCATTTTCAGGCGGATAGCCAGTTCCATGAAGTACAGGGTACACCATATCACCTCTGCGGCAAACAGTACCACCAGCACGATCAGATTGATCATACTTGAGTTCACACCGATCCATCCAACAGCCAGGTACAGACCGATAAAGGCTCCAACGGCAACGACCACTGTATACACATCCAGATGGATCTCATGGATCGCACTGGGAGTAATACCCTCCCTGCCATTCTTATGTCCGGCACTGCACAACAGGAAGATAAAGCATAATAATGCCAGTATCGTTCCCGCACAGCATACCACGGGGATCACATTTCGGTTATCATAAAGCTGCTCTGCCTGATGATAGATCAGGGCATATTCATCTTCCTTCGGCAGGCTGGGATTCGCTGTCAGGGTAACCACAATACGCTTGTTACGCTCTGCCAATGTTTCCTCTGCAGCCTCTTCCTGCAGCCGTTCTGTCTCACTTAAGGCATCCTCGATCATCCATTTTGCATATTGTTCCGCCCGTTCAACCGGCACATAAATCTCTCCACCTAAGGATACGCTGTCCCCCAGATCCAGATATTTCTCCAGATTGCCGGAGGAAAGGGCTTTCTGCTCCGCTGCCGTCATGCTTTCCACATCAGACCCGGTATTGACAGATGGTTCAAGCTCCATGATATCAGAGCTTTCAGTGCTTCCATAACTTTCATAGCCATCATAGGCAGAGGAAGTTTCTGTGTTGCTATAGGTGTTATCATTCCTATGCTGCACCTGGGACTCCAGCCGGTAAGTCAGATCATTTGTCTTGTCTACATAATCCTCGTTCTTCCATTCTCCCAGGAATTCATCCGTATCCAGATCGTAGCTCTCCACCTTTACCCAGATGTTCCGCTGCCTGCAATAAGCTTCCATGGTCTGCAAGCTCTCATTCTCATACCAGTCGCGTATCCGATACAGATCCTGATTGACCTGCCGATACAACAGCTGATCATGGATAAACATCATTTTACCGGAGGAATACGCTCCACTGTCTGCAAGCATGCAGGTACCATAGAGTCCCAACACCCCCACAATTGCGGCTGCGATCATCAGAACAAATGCCACGACCTTTGCCAGTGTGCTGCCCATCAGGCTGTTTCCCTGTGCCGGTGCTTTCTTTTTTTTCTCGGCTTTTTCTCTTTTTTTCCGTTCCCTTTTATTCTCTGACAATGCCGGTTCTACCGTCGTACTCACTGTATTTTCCACCGGATTATCCACTCTGTCCTGTTCTGTGTTCCTGCTGTTTTCTTCCCTGTTATCCATATTCCTGTCTCCTTACTTCCCAGAGCAGCTCCGCGCTCCTGCCTGCTCTTATCCCTGCTTCTCACACTTGTAGCCCTGTCCCCAGACCACCTTCAGATATCTGGGTTCCGCCGGGTTGATCTCTAACTTTTCCCGCAGATGCCGGATATGGACTGCCACGGTATTCTCGCTGCCAAGTGGCAGATCATTCCAGATCTTCGAATAAATCTCTCTCGGAGAAAATACCTGCCCCGGATTCTGCATCAGCAGCTTTAAAATATCATATTCCGTAGGGGTCAGTGCTACCGGCTCGCCATCCAGCGTCCCCCGTTTCTCCTTGTCATCCAGTTCAATCCCTCCGACTCTGATCACATCTGGCCGGACAGTACCTCCACCCAGCTGCATATAGCGACGCAGTTGGGATTTGACTCTGGCGGATACTTCGATGGGGTTAAAAGGCT
>ULXY01014619.1_pt1 | contig 12422 bp, 9 predicted proteins | sample 1961741 | NCBI WGS metagenome assembly ULXY01 (sample SAMEA4835851, study PRJEB28245) | human gut metagenome | biome: gut microbiome; material: fecal sample | place: Denmark | collected 2008
TGTATATTGTAAATTTGACGAAAATGTGGTTTTATAGGATGTAGGGGAACTAGAGACTATTATAAATAAGAAGGGAAATTTTATTATGCCAGTTTTTGATTTTTCAAGCTCGTCAAGCTCATCGAAGGAGCAGGCGAAGCCTGTCTGTACATATACATCATTTCTTTCCGATGCAAAAGAGAAAACACCGGAAGAACCAATCTTAGTGTTAGATAATACGAAACGGCAGTGGTCACATCATGCGTCCGGTATGTTTGCAAATCAGAGTAAGCGGACGGCGTTTGAGTTTAACGATACGGATGGAACATGGTCGGCAGATATTCTGCGCGTAGATGCGCGGTTTATCAGTCTGATCAAATGGCTCGGCGATAACCGGATTCCAATCCGTCTGTCTGGACAGAACATGGAGGATGGCTATGCCGTCTATAAGATCCGGGAGACTGCATATGGCGGTGCGACAAAGTTGTCCGCAGAGGATGGTTTCCTGCAGTTCATGATCGAGCGCCTGCTTGCAAGTAGTGCGGCAGAGGAAGTCGAGGAGGACGAGGACGCGGACGAAGTCGGCGATGAGATGAAGCTCACAAGTCTGCAGAGCATTTCTGATTTCATGATGTGTGCAGGTAAGACGATGCCGGACAATATCCGTCTGTGGGCACGGCGGAATCTTGCAGTTGCTCGTTCGAGTGAGGTGTCACAGGAGGAACGCAGACATGCACAGCGTGCACTTTCCATCATGTTGAACGTACAGTGGAAGAGCAATTACTTCGAGGCAATCGATCCGGTATGGGCGAGAAAAATCTTAGATGAAGAGCTGTATGGACTAGAACGTGTAAAACAGAGAATCATGGAGACGATCATCCAGATCAACCGGACACATACATTACCGGCGTATGGACTGCTTCTGGTAGGACCAGCCGGAACCGGAAAGTCTCAGATCGCATATGCGGTGGCAAGAATTTTGAAACTGCCTTGGACAACACTCGATATGAGCTCAATCAAAGATCCGGAGCAGCTTACTGGAAGTTCCAGAATCTATGCGAATGCCAAGCCGGGAATTATCATGGAAGCGTTCTCGAATGCAGGTGAATCGAATCTGGTATTTATCATCAACGAGCTGGATAAGGCGGCATCCGGCAAGGGAAACGGAAACCCGGCGGATGTGCTTTTGACGCTTCTGGATAACCTTGGATTTACAGATAATTATATGGAATGTATGGTGCCAACGACAGGAGTTTACCCGATTGCAACGGCAAACAACAAGGAAGATATCAGTGCACCGATCATGTCGAGATTCGCGGTGATTGATATTCCGGATTATACATTTGAAGAAAAGAAGATTATATTCACGAAGTTCGCAATGCCGAAGGTACTGAAGCGCATCGGGCTTCGGGAAGAGGAGTGTGTTGTGACAGATGCGGGCTTAGATGCGGTGATCCATCAGTTTGAGAATACGACGGGAATTCGTGATATCGAGCAGGCGGCGGAACATCTGGCAGCAAATGCCTTGTATCAGATCGAGGTAGAGCATGCAGGGCATGTGGTATTTGATGCTGCACAGGTAGAGACGTTGTTTGCATAATGGGATAGAGGAAAACAGGGAGTTTAATAAAAAATGTGTGAAAAGTTGGAGTTCAATGAGAAGTACAAAGCATTTACAGAAGTCTTGCACCGGGAGGTTCAGACCTTCGAACAGTGTGAGGAAGATGTGGTGCAGGCACTTGCGATTGTTGCAGACGATCTGAAGCTTGGCAAAGTGAAATATGAGCTGGATGCTCCGGTATCTAAGATCCGTCCGCACGGGGAGCATCGGGTTGGAAAATTATTTGATAATCAGAAGGGGGCATATGGAAAAGCAAAGCATCAGGTATTTGTACTGCCGGATGGCGGAACAATGACGTTTTCCGTTTATCCGTGTGAGGATGTGGACTACTCAAAGGAAGAACAGGATACGCAGCAGATTTTGCTGAAGGAGATATATATTCAGTTTAGCCGTGTTATGATGCAGGGATTACTGCGCGGCGTATTGCTGACGGATATGGCAACCGGTGTTGCGAATCCGGAGGCGTTTATGCAGTTTATTGGCAAACAGTTAGCGACCGGACAGATTCATACATACACGGTATTTTTCTTCAATGTTCATAATTTCAAATATGTGAATAAGATTTTCCCTTATGAAGAGGGGGACGTTATATTACGCAATTACGCCGGAATGGTAGATAAGATGTTGCTGGATGATGAGATTGTCGCGCGTCTGGGTGGCGATAATTTTGTCGCGTTGGTGAAGAATGAACGGAGTGAAATTATTTTATCGAAGCTCCAGAATCTCCGGCTGTATCATCGAACCGAAATTAAGGAAAAAGAGTTTGTATTCGGGGCGACGATCGGTGTCGGTAAGCTGGATGATATCCGGGCACCGCGAGATGTTATGGCACGCGCAAGTATTGCATATCAGGCTGCCAGACAGAAGGGCAGCGGAACGGTTGCATTTTATTCGACAGAGATCCAGAATAAAATAATGGAGGCACAGGGAATCATTGCAAGCTTTCTTCCTGCGCTCGAGGCACATGAATTTGTGGTCTATTATCAGCCGAAGGTCGATGCCAATACGAACAAAATCTGTGGTGCAGAGGCGTTGGTACGTTGGATGCATGAGGGCAGACTGATTCCACCAGTGCAGTTTATTCCACAGCTTGAACGGGAAGGAAGCGTGTGCAGGCTTGATTATTATGTATTGGAAGAAACATGTCGGTTTATCCGCAAGCGGCTGGATGAAGGAAAGACGGTTCCGTGTATCTCTGTGAATTTCTCCAGAAGACATCTGGAGGAAGATTATCTGGTGAAAAAGATCGTCAATGTGATTGACAAGTACGGTATCGATCATGGTTATATCGAGATTGAGCTGACAGAGAGTGAGGATTTCCAGAACTACGAGATTATGTCGGAAATCGTCGATGGACTTCGCAGCGAAGGCATCGCAACTTCGATTGATGATTTTGGAACCGGTTATTCATCCTTGAACATGATCAAGAAGGTAGATCTGAATGTGATTAAGATTGATAAGTCATTTATTCCAATGGAGACAGAATATCCGGGCAAGGAGACGGATATGGTAATGTTTGTCAGTATCGTTGATCTGGTGCGCAAGCTCGGGAAGAAGACGATTGCAGAAGGGGTAGAGACGAAGGAACAGTTACGGTATTTAAGACAGGTTGGCTGTGATATTGTGCAAGGATATGTATTTGATAAGCCGATGCCGGAAAGCGAATTTGAAGTACGGCTGGAACAGGGATATAAGGATGAGGAGTAACGATGGGTAGTGAAGAAAAGCGATATGCATTATTGATTGATTCGGATAATGTATCTGCCAAATATATAGATACAATCTTTGATGAATTGGCGGACCGTGGTATGGTAACGGTGCGAAGAATCTATGGGGACTGGGCAAAAAGTGTGAATGGCTGGAACCGGACGACATTGCTGCGGAATTCTATTGTTCCAATCCAGCAGTTTGCCTATACCCAGGGTAAGAATGCGACGGATTCCGCGATGATTATTGATGCGATGGATCTGCTCTATACAGGCAATCTGGATGGATTCTGTCTCGTATCGAGTGACAGTGATTTTACCCGGCTGGCAGAGCGTCTGCGTGAGGCTGGTAAGGAAGTAGTCGGCATGGGTGAGAACAAGACACCGGAAGCATTTGTCAAGGCGTGTACGAGCTTCAAGATGCTGGATGCGCTCATTCGCGAAGATATCTCACAGGCCACGGATGAGAAAAATGTTGCGAAAGTATCAACCGAGAAAAATGAAAACAGCTCGAATATTACAAGCATTAAGTCTATTCAGAAGGTAATCTACGATATCATTGATGGCAATGCAGACAATAACAAACTGACGCATGTCGGCGAGATTGGAAGCAAGCTTCAGGCGCGATTTTCTGATTTCGATGTGCGGAATTATGGGTACTCGAAGCTTACAACATTTATAAATGAGGCATTTGGTAATTTCGAGGTCATTTCCCAGAATCGTCAGAATTATGTGAAGATTATCGATGATGTTGTACCGAAGAGGGAAATTGAGGAGCAGATTATTCAGATCCTGAAGAAGAATCCACAGAAGAACAGCAATATGGGACTCTTAAACAGTACGTTAAAAAATGAGAACCGGAATTTCAGTATCAAGAAATATGGATACAGCAAATTTTCCAGCTTCCTGAAGAGCTTTGGCTGTTTTAAGATTGATGGAGATAAGGTGTCGCTACAGTAGGCGGGTATATATGCTATATATGAGAGCAGAAGTGAACGATACGGATGAAAGCGAAAAATAAGCATAAGGAGACGACATATGGGCAAATCCGGAATGAACGAAATCGAAGAAGATACAGCAAAAGAGACTGGGATGCAAGAACAGGGCAGGAAGAACAAACACAAAAGGAATAAAGATAAAGGACAGAAGCTTTCTGCCCGCGATGTAACAAAGCTTCTGAAGTGGGTGATCATCTTAGCGGTCGTAGTTATTCTGGTTGTGGTTGGCTATAAGCTTGCAAAGCAGCTTGGATGGTTCGGGTTGAAACCGAAGGTAGAGACGACGATCCTTACAAGCAGCCAGCTAGAACAGGTGTTGCAGATAGATGATTTATCAGTCTGTGAGATTACCTACAACGGTGTGGCAGAGGTGCCGCAGAAGAATCATCCGACGAAGGTTGCCTACTATGTCTCTTATGAGGCCGAAGTGAAGGCAAGTATCAACATGGCAGATATTGATGTTCAGATCGATGACAATGTCGGAGAAGGGCAGGCGAAGAAAATCATTGTGACGCTGCCGCAGTTGCAGGTCAAGCAGATTGATGTCGATATGGCTTCGCTTGACTATATGTTTGTCAAGAAGAGTGCGAACACGGCAGATGTATCCGAGGAAGCGTATGCGGCATGTATCGCAGATGCAGGTTCTGAATGCCGGGGAAATGAAGTGTTCTTACAGATGGCGAAAGAAAATTGTGAGAATACAGTCAAGGCACTGCTCATGCCGATCATAGAGAATCAGGATGAGTCGTATGAACTGGTGATTCAGTAGGGGACGAAGGAGGAGAAACAAATGAAGAAATTAAAAAAATTCGTAGTCCTTTGTCTTGCAGTTATTATGCTGTTCACTGCATGTGGAAAAAAAGGTGAAGAAGTAACGAAAGAATTGAGCATTACGCAGATGCAGACAATCTGTGAGCTGGCAACACTCAAATGTTATTATCATAATGTGGCAAAGCTGACGAAGGAAAAGGAAGTTCTGTGGTGGGATACATCGGCAGAGCTTTGGATCGAGTATTCCGGCATCGTAAAGCTCGGTGTGGACATTGCGAATCTGGATATGCAGGTAGATGGCGATCAGGTAACGATCACGATGCCAAAGGCAGAGGTGCTTAGCTGTCAGGTGGATCAGACGTCGTTAAATGAAGACTCCTATTACACAACCCGTGAAGGACTTGGCGCAGAGAAGATCAATGCGGACGATCAGACGGAAGCAATCAAGACTGCACAGGAAAATATGCTGGAGAATGTCCAGTCGGATGAATCCCTGTTGCAGCAGGCGCAGCAGCGGGCACAGGAGCTGTTAGAGCAGTATGTGAAGAACGTCGGTGATGCGATGGGCAAAACGTATGAAGTGAGTTTTGTGATTGCGGACGAAGCCGGAACTAATACAGTAAGTACAGATGAAAGTGATAATTGATAGGAATGAAAAAGAGCCGTTGCGATTGCAACGGCTCAAGTTCTTTGAGGGGAGGGAGTTTCGATTTATGTTAATCCTCGTCCTCGACCTCTCTACGCAGATAAATTAGTTTTCGGAATGCTGGTACGATCTGTGCAGCAACGACTGCTTTCACAAGATCAAGTGCAATAAAAGGAAGAAAACCGGCTACAAAAGCAGCCTTGATACTGCAACCTGATGCGATCATAATCCAGAGAGAACCGACTGCATCAACGAGAACAGCGGATAACATAGCGACAATAGTATAACGGATACGATTGTACTTCTTTCCGCGAAAGATCGGAATCAAAATGGCGATGAAGATAAAGGCGAAGGAAAAACCGCCATATGTGCCAAATAAATATCCCGGACCTGCCTGTCCACCAACGAATACCGGAACACCGACCAGTCCGAGTAACATCCAGATCAGTCCGATGAAGAAGGATTCTGCAAGTGGAAATACAAGTGCAATCAGGGTGATTACAAAATTCAAAAGAGTGATGTGTGTTCCGTTTGGCAGCGGGATGCTGATATAAGCGGATACACACAGGATGGCTGCGAAAAGTGCCATCATGACAATTGAGTAGGTTGAAAATTTGCTTTTTGTTTTTGTGTCCATTTCTTTTTCTCCATAGTTTCTGTTATAATAGCCATGCTATTGTTGAATTCATAGCAGGTACATGATGTAGAATAGCAGATGAAAATAAGAATGTCAACCTAAAATGGATAGAAAAGTTGACATTGTAAACTTTGGGAAATATAATAGGAAACATTGAGTGAGAAAATGAAGAACAAATTTGAAAAAATATTTGAACAACTGGCTGATTTTCATATGCTTGATGGATACGATGGCTGGATGATCGGGGCGTGTGTGTATGCGCAGCGGGGAGCGGCAGGAGAACGCGTATCAGGCACAGAATTTGGCTGTGGGAATGATCTGACAGTAGTTCAAAATCAGAAAATCAAAATTCAAAATTCCTGCAAGTCCGAGATTGTGAAGAAAACTGCAAGCTTTGCGGTTATGCGGAATCAGATAGAAGAGGATGGAATCGTGTATCAGCTGGAGTTGCATGTGGTAAGGCCGGAGGTGCAGGGGGCAGTTACTAGCAAACAAGCAGGTATGGAAAAAAATATGGCCATGAATGTCGAGAAATCAAAGCTGGAAGAACAGCGGATGAATCTACACCATTCGGTCGGAACGGAAGAAAACGCGGACACAGGCGGGGAAAAAACGTTTTCATTTACGCATTCCGATATCCTTCGATTTGTGGATGCCGTAGGCGATACGAATTCGATTCACCGGACGGCGCATGCGGTTGTGCCGGGGCTTTTGATGGTGGAGAGGATGCTTGATATGTGGATGAAAAAACAGCCGGAAACGGAAACTGATGTAGAGTTGCAGGCGGGAATGAAGAACGAGATGCAGGCAGGCGCGCAGGCGGGAATGAAGAACGAGATGCAGGCAGGTGTGCAGGTGGAAACGCAAAATGAGATGCAGGCGGGAATGCAGGATAGCAAAACGTTTATTTGCAGATTCCGTTTTGAAAAACCGGTATATGTAGATGAGAAGCTGCAGATCCAGGCAAGAACCGAACACGGAAAGCAGATCTATGAATGTAAACGAGAGGATAGGGAAATCGTATGGAACATGCGTATATTATAGACGGACGCCGCAGCTATATCGGTGTCGAAAATGGAATGTATAAACATCTGCCAGCCGAGGTGCTTGCGGCGGAGGTACTCTGTGCGCTTGTACCGGAAGATGTACGTCAGACTGTCGATGAGGTGATCGTCGGAAATGGAGTTGGAGCCAGTGGAAATATTGGCAGACTGGCAACGCTTACGGCACATTTCCCACAGGCGGTTCCCGCGTACACAGTGGATATGCAGTGTGGATCGGGATTGGAAGCACTGACGATTGCCGCGGCGAAGATCCGAAGTGGACAGGCAGATCTGATTGTGGCAGGTGGCGTGGATAGTTCGTCAACGGCACCGCGACGTGCGTATAACCGGAATCATCCGGACTATGAACGCTATGGAGGCGAGGAATCCTTTTATTCCGTCGCAAAATTTGCACCGGGCGAGCATGATCCGTATGCGATGATCCGCGGCGCAGAGCGTGTGGCACTGGATGTGCAGATGACCAGACAGGAATTAAATAAATGGGTATTACGTTCACATTCTCTCGCAAAACAGGCAAGAGAAGCTGGCGTGCTAGAACCATATCTGGTCGGCGTGCAGGGGGCAACTGCAGACGCGGGTATCAGGGATCGCATAAGTGAACGATTCTTAGATAAGCTACCACCGCTTTTGCCGGACGGAGCGATACTAACAGCCGGAAATACATGCTTGATGCATGATGGTGCGGCATTTTTGATGGTGGCATCGGAGCGGTATGTAAAGGAGCATAATCTGACACCGCTTGCGGAAATCGTTGATTCCGTAACGGTTGGCGGGAACCCGGACAAAAGCCCGGAGACAGCAATACTTGCCATTCAGAAATTACTTGCCAAGACGAAACATACGGCGGAAGATATCGCGGTATTTGAATGTAATGAGGCATTTGCAGTAATTGATGAGCTTTTTGCGCGTGCCTATCCGGAAGCAGTTGACCATTACAACCGGTATGGTGGGGCGCTCGCATATGGACATCCATATGGCGCCTCAGGAGGCATCATTACGATACATGCATGCCGGGCGCTGCAGGAGACACCGGGCTATGCAGTATGCAGCATTGCGGCAGCCGGCGGCATCGGACATGCGCTGTTGCTGCGGGCGGGAGGAATGTAACATGCAGTATATTGATTATCTGACAAAACAACCATCGGACAAAGACGCAATCATCATCAATGGTGATCGCTATACATACGGAAAGCTCTATGTGCTTGTGCAGGATGCACGCGCGCGCCTTCCGCAGGTTGCAGAAAAACATCTGTATCCGATTCGGGAGACCGGAATCCTGAAACAGTTGATCTTATTTCTGGCGTGTGCGGGAACAAATCAGGTACCAGTTATCGTGCCGGCGGACAGCAAACTTGAAGTAACAGATCCGCTGTTTGATACGCCCGTGCCGGAGCGCGCGGTAATGGCAGTGATGACATCCGGAACAACCGGGATTCCGAAGATTTTATTCCGAAGCTTTGAAAGTTGGGCGGATTTCTTCGCGATACAGAATGCGGTGTTTGGCGTGGATGCGGACAGCCGGCTGTTCGTACAGGGAAGCCTTGCATTTACCGGGAATCTGAATCTCTATATGGGACAGCTTGCGGCAGGCGGCACGCTGATTGCGGAGGATGTATTCCTGCCGGGCAAATGGGAGCAGGTGATGGCGCGCGAAAGGGCGAACGGTATTTACCTGATTCCGTCCAAGTTACTTATGCTGCCTCGCGTATTTAAGGGTGTAAATGCGAATATCCGCACGATCATTTCGGGCTCGCAGAGCCTTGGGCGAAAGGATGCGGAAGTGTTGAAGAAGATATTTCCGAATACGGAGATTACATTATATTACGGTGCGAGCGAGCTGAATTATATCACGTATGTGAAGTCCGCGGACATGACGGAAGAGCGGAACCTGATCGGCAAACCATTTCCGGGAGTGCGGGTGTTCATACAGGATGATGAAATGTACGTGGACAATGCATTTCACGTGGAGAATATTACCGTGCCGTATTCGCTGAAGGATAGCGGGCGGATGGATTTGCAGGGGAATTTCTATTTCCTTGGACGGACGGATGATATCGTTGGCGTGCGTGGACGCAAGGTGTCGATGATGAAGATTGAAAATGCGTTGGAGGAAGTCGCCGGTATCACAGAGGCGGCGGTCGTTCTGCTTCCGAAGGAAAAGGATGCGGACATGCCGGCGGAGATCGTGAGTGCATTTGTGACGGTGGAAGGCACGGACGTGCCAGAGAATCTGCGGCAGCAGTTGAAGGAAAAGTTGGCGGATTTTGAGATTCCGAAGCGTGTGATTGTTCTGGAGGCGTTCCCGAAGAACACAAGTGGGAAAGTGGATAAAGCGCGGTTAAAGAAGATGTGGATAGAGCAAGAGCCACAATAAATTTATTTCACAGTATGGAGGACCGGACGGTGATACGGGCAGAACAGGTAAGATTTCAATATAAAAAGCGGGATGTCGATGGAAACGTGATTGCGACGGAGGAAATCTTAAAAGGCGTAGATATTACAATTAAAAAGGGTGAATTCATCGCGTTGCTTGGCAGAAATGGTTCCGGCAAGACGACGTTCTCGAAGCAGTTAAATGCAATCCTTCGACCGTCGGAAGGTACGGTGACGGTAGATGAGATGGGAACCAGGGATGCGGATAAGTTGTACGAGATTCGCCAGCGCGTCGGCATGGTGTTCCAGAATCCAGACAATCAGATGGTGGCAGCAAATGTGGAAGAAGAGGTTGCATTCGGCCCGGAGAATCTGGGAATGGAGTCGGATACAATCGTGGCACGTGTGAAGCAGGCACTTGAACAGGTGCGGATGTGGAAGCGCAGAAAGACGGCTCCGAATCATCTGTCGGGCGGACAGAAACAGCGGATTGCGATTGCAGGAATTCTTGCGATGCACCCGGATTATATTGTCTTAGATGAACCGACTGCGATGCTTGATCCGAAAGGACGGAAAGAAGTGATGGAAGCATTACAGCGGTTGAATCAGGAACAGGAAATGACTGTGATTCTGATTACCCACGATATGGAAGAGGCGGCACTTGCGAGCCGGGTGATTCTGCTTGCGGACGGACAGATGCGATTTGATGGAAGGCCAGAGAAATTCTTTGGAGCGGATGCATTGCTTGCGGAGATGGGGATGGAGGCACCGCTTTCTTATCGTGTGAGGAAATTAATAGATAGTGATGTGTTCGAGAAAAAGATTGGAGATGCGAGAGTAGAGGAGGCTACGATTGACAAAAGGGAAAAAGTAGCAGAATATGATAAAACTGGAAGAGAATGGGAAGCAAGCTCTGAGCTGGTAGATAAGAAAAAAAACAAAAAGGCTGAAGCAGAGACAGATGAAAAAAATCAAGCTCTCCTCTCTCTGCAACACGTAAGCTATATTTACAGTCCGGGAACAGCATATGAGAAGGTTGCTTTAGACGACGTGAATCTGTCGCTTGGCAAGGGGGAGATTGTTGGACTTGCCGGACATACCGGTTCTGGTAAATCCACCATGATACAACTCCTGAACGGGTTGCTGAAACCGACCAGCGGAACAGTTACATTTGAGGGAAAGGATATTCATGCAAAGGGATATTCTGGGAATTATCTGCGCAGTAAGGTTGGCATGGTGTTCCAATATCCGGAACATCAGATGATCTGCGATACCGTGTGGGAGGATGTCGCATTTGGACCAGGTAAGCAGGGCTTGACCGGGGAAACATGCGAGACGCGTGTGGAGGAAGCACTTCGGTTTGTTGACCTGCCAGAGAAATATTATCAAGCATCGCCATTGCAGCTATCGGGCGGACAGAAGCGGCGTGTGGCGATTGCAGGTGTGCTTGCGATGCATCCGGAATATATCATATTGGACGAGCCGGCAGCGGGATTAGACGCAGCAGGAAAGCGCGAAATATTCGACCGGATCCGGCGGATGAGCCGGGAGCAGGGAATCGGAGTTTTACTTGTCTCGCATAGTATGGAGGACCTGGCGGAATACGCAGACCGGATTATTGTGTTGGACGATGGAAAGAAGATATTGGATGACCGACCGGCGCAGATATTTGCCAAGCGGGAGACGCTTGCAGACTGTGGACTGGATGTACCGGAAACTGTGAAACTGGCGGACAAATTGCGCGCAAACGGGTACCAAATTCCACAGAACGTGATTCGAGAGAAAGAGCTGCTCGATTATCTTGGTAATTGCACAAACAGTACAGCAGGAAGAAAAAGCGTTGATACTGAGAACAGATTGGATGAAAGGAAGCAGGGAGATAATTTATGATTCGAGATATTACAATTGGACAATATTATCCTTCGGATTCTCCGATTCATCATCTGGACCCGCGTGTCAAGTTATTCGCAACGCTTCTCTATATCATCGGGCTGTTTCTTAGCAAAAGTTTGATCGTATTTGCGGTGGCAGGCGTAGTATTGATTGCATGTATCGTGATATCGAAGGTGCCGTTTCGATATATGATCAAGGGGCTAAAGCCGGTGTGGATATTGCTGGTATTTATCTGTATCGTAAATGTGTTTTTCGGAAAAGGAGAAATGCTGTATTTCCAGTGGAAGTTTATTCACATCTACCGGGAAGGAATCATGCAGGCGGTTGTCCGTGTTGTGCGGTTGATGGAGCTGATTTTGGGGTCGTCACTTATGACATACACAACGACGCCGACCGAGCTGACGGACGGCCTGGAGAAAGCATTTCATCCGCTTACAAAGATTCATGTACCGGTGCATGAGATTGCACTCATGATGTCGATTACGCTCCGCTTCATTCCGATTCTGATCGAAGAGCTGGACCGGATCATGAAGGCACAGACGGCACGAGGCGTGGATTTCGAGGCAGGAAATGTGTTCCAGAAGTTGAAACGTACCGGACGGATTCTGATGCCACTTTTTGCATCTGCAGTTGGACGGGCGGGCGATCTGGCACTTGCGATGGAAGCACGTTGTTATCAGGCTGGCAGACCGAGAACGAAGATGTATCCGCTTCGATATGTACGTGCGGATGGC
>ULXY01070134.1_pt1 | contig 12413 bp, 17 predicted proteins | sample 1961741 | NCBI WGS metagenome assembly ULXY01 (sample SAMEA4835851, study PRJEB28245) | human gut metagenome | biome: gut microbiome; material: fecal sample | place: Denmark | collected 2008
AGCACCTTTTATGGAGCGGATGATGGGAATCGAACCCACACACTCAGCCAAAATTTTGAAAAAATATGTCTGTTATTTGTTTTTCGTACTCAGATTGTTTGTCTTTGAGTGTATGCTGATATATGTTTTGTAATACACTTGTTGAGGACCACCCACCGATTGTTGCAATATATTTATCTGGAATATTGTGGGCGTGGAGTTCTGAGGCAAAATAGTGGCGTAACATATGGAAGTTAAAAGCAGGTACACCTGTTTTTAAGACTAACTTGTAAAAAGAATTAGAAATACTATTTGGGTTAATGCCAAAGTATTTATAATTTCTCGCCATTTTGATTAATGAGGGAGAAAGTGGAACAAATCGTGTGCCTGATATAGTTTTTGTCGTTTTTATTACTAATTCTAAATCAGAATTATACACAACTGCTTTGTTTATATTAACTCCAAAGTCACTAAAATCGGAGAGTTGTAAAGCCGCTATTTCACTTCTTCTTAATCCCCCTTGAGCGGCAAGAAGAATGGGAAACTTAATTCTATCATCGGCAAAAAACAATAAAGTGTTAATAGTATCGGTTGTTGGCAGTACATACTGAGGTTTTATTTTTTGGGGTAATGTAATTTTTGGTTCAAATTCTGGATAATACACCTGTAAAATTGAATGTAGTAAACCATATGCGTTACGAACAGTTTTAGGAGAATGGTTTATAGCGTAGCGATTTACAGCCTTTTGTATTGTAATGTTGTTCAGCGAATAAATGTTAAGAGGCATTAGTTCCTGAAATGAATTTATCATATAAGCAAGGTAGCCTCGTATTGTTGAAGGGGAAAGTATAGATGATTTAAGTTCTATGTAATCTCTATATGCTTCGCTTAGCGTAGTTACGCTTTCATTGCTTATACTAATAGAAGGCATTTGAATTATTTTTGTCATTTTAAATCTCCTTAATATAATAATTTGCTTAATTGTAACATAAATGTAACACTTGTGTCAATTTGTAATAATATTTACTAAGTGAAAGCAAATAAACATTTTTAATAAAAATATAAAATTTGTAAAATAGAGGTATAAACTTGTATCATTGTGTTATCAGGGTATAAATTTATACCCCCATTTTTTAAACAAGAAAGGAGTTGATTACAGTGAAAGAGAATGAAAAACTAAAGAATGATATACAAATGCTAATTAAACGCTACATAGTAGTCCCTGAAAGCATAGTATATGAATATTTTTCAGACAAGGATAAAGAGCAAATTGCTCGTATTCTTTACAGATTGATTTCAGAAGGAAGTATATCAAAATCCAAGTATTCATTACAAAGCAAAAGCAAGAGTGTCGGCTATGCTATAACAGGGATTAATAGGAACTCTTTGAGTTCAATTAATGGCAATACCTTAGAGAGCTTAACAAAATCACTAAAGGTAATATCAAACCTTAGACGCTATTATCCAAACATTATACACACACCTACTTACTTTCCGGCAACGATTAGAGCTACTGTATTTACTTCAACCGGTGAAGAAAAGCATATTGAAATTCTCTACTGCACTCCAGATAATGTAGGCAGAGTTTTCTTTCATCATATTGAAAACGAGAGTCTTGATTACATACGATATGTTATTCTTTCTGGAAACTTTGGAAAGGATAAAGTTAAAACTATCCTTTCGAGAATAAGTAATATCAGAAGCATAGTTAAAGTAGGTCGTACAGCTAAAGATGTTGAGTATTACAGTCCTGACGAATATATCGCTGAACTATGTGTAGGTGGTGATGTAGTTGTATAGAATTAAAAAAAGAGCAAATAAAATATCTGATATAGCAAATGAGCTGACCGAGAATAATCCCGATCAGCTTTTATTATTGACTGAGGAAACTGAGTGTTTGCTTGCAGATATTTATAAGAAAGCTCCGAAAATATACAGCACCTACACGCCAAAGGAAAATGACGAAAGCTGCACATCGGTTCAGAGTCAAGCTGCACTTAACAGAATTATGAAAATATATAATAAGCCTGAATATAAATTCGAGGTGATAGGTAATGGGTACAAGCTAACTGTACCGCCGCTTGTCAGCAGGCGAGCTACTTCACAGCCGACATACTCGCCACGCAAGCGATTTATTAATAGAGTTACCGAAACCTTACTTGCTAACAATGAATTTAGAATTAAAAGGCTTACAAAAGCAACTGTAATTATTAGGTCATATTACAACGAGCTTGCGGCGAGAGATTGTGATAACTCGGATATACACGACATCATTAATCTCATAAACAAATACATTATGCTCACATCTGATGACTGTGAGCATATGAATATTGTTTGTGACGGTACAAAAAGCGACTGTGATATGACGGAAATATATGTTGTTAATATGCTTGATTTTAAGCAAATTTTGAGATTAAAAATATAGATAAATATCGCTATCCAATAGTCAAATTTTTACATTCGTCACCCCTAAAAAGTTCACATTTAGGGGTGACGAATGGCACTTGCTCCCGATAGCGTTCGTCACCCCATAAAAAGGGTGTTTTCCCCCGATTAATACTGATATTTCAAGGGGTGACGAACTGAGGGAGATACGAGTCCGCTACTAATTTTACTATCAATTTTGATACGACTTTTGTTTATCGAACAATTTTTCTAAAAGAGGTGATAATTATAGCGAATAATCGACAAGCAATCTCAGCTTGTAAGCAGAAATTTCTATCGACTCTCTTACTCGGTGGCGAAATTGACGAGCAGTTAGTCAGTTTATTCAAAAAACAATATGGTGATAATGTAGTTAGAGCCAATGTTATTTACAAATGCACAAAAGCCGGTTACATATCTCGTGAGGGCGGACATAAGCGATATACATACGCAATGACCGATGATGGATACAACTATCTCAAAGGCAAATGTCCTGATGACTATAACTATGATGTGTTCAAGAGTAATCTTACAACCGCTTACTCAGATAGTAACAAACAGCGTAGAGTCAAGTTAGCAAAATTACTGTTTGAGTTGCGAAAGCAAAACATAAGCTGTGAAACACACATAGAAAATTTCCGACAAATAGTAGATGGGACTTTAGAGAAACCTACTTCTGAATCTTACTTCATCACGATGAGGGAACTCAAAAGCACCTCACAAAAATTCGATACCTGTATAGGAACTCGCTGTTTTGGGTGTATAGTAACGGCAAATCAAATAATAGCTTGCTATATGCCCGACAGTGAAACAAAACTGAGAAAGCAGAACGAAGAAAGCCTGTTTTACGCATTAAAGGGAGTTACATATAGTTGCAAGTGGTACAATGCCGAGGACCAACTGTCTGCATTGTACATCTACCCAAACATCAGCGAAGCAGTTAAATCCTTTGAAAAAAGCAAAGCGGATAATCTCGGAGTTATACCATCAACAAGGAGTGCATATGAAAACAGTCATTTCTGTAACAATTTCCTTTACATAATCAATCAAAGAAACTATTTGAGAGAGATACTTGATGTTACACAAATAGAACGCTTTAAAACATCTGCTGCAAAGCTGTGCGAAATAGGGCGAGAGAAAAACGAGTATGTTTACAGATACAAGAGTCAAAACATACCCGTTCTTTTTAATTTAGATGGAAAAGAACTTTGTAAACTATTTGAAATTGTAAAAAATAAAAAGATGTGTGTATATATCTATCACGATGAGCAATCTCAGATAGTTAATGAAATTACAAAAGAATATAACAGAAAATTTCTGAGGATAACATTATCCGATGAGGAACTATCCGAAATAGAAAAATAAAAACGAAAAGGAGAATGTCATTATGTCAACAATATCAGAGTTGTTTGACGCTGAAAAGGCGAAACTTGGAAAGACATCTGAAACCAAGCCGGTCGATGAAACAGCAGAAACAACGAGTACAGAAAACTCCGGAAAAATTCCAGAGAAAACCAAAGAGGAACTCAAAACCGAAAAAGCGGTTGAAACTGAAAAGGAATTTGAACAGGCGGCTGAGTCCGAAACTGTTACAGAATCCGAGCCTAAGCAAGAGGAAAAAGAAAAACTATCTGAGGAAGAAGAGCTGGACGCTATTTTTAGCAATGACGAGGACGAAATCGAAGATGAAATTCTTGCCAAAAATGATGATGAAAATGCAAAAGAGCGAACAAAAACAAAGTGGCAGATACGCAGAGAGAATATAGCCAAGATTGAAGAACAGCTTGCAAGAGAAAATAATAATGTTGAAATCACAGAGCGACTTATTGAGCAAGGTGTTCAGAGTATTATTTACAACAAACAAATTATTAAAGCGAGAATTGACGGTATTGAAAAAAGCCGTCACGGCTACTTTGCAAACTGCACATTAAGAACCCGACTAGGAACTATTCCTGTTAAGATTGCAGATTCAAACCTCATTGAAAACATTGAGGAAAAAGCTCTTGCAAACTTCAATCGCATTGTAAACAAAAATGAGCGTTCTGATGTAAACGCTGCACAGAAAGAAAAGCTTATACAGCGATGGAAAATCAAGCGACTCAATGAATTGATAGGTGCTTATATCGAGTTCATTGCAGTCGGTTATGTTGACGGTTCTGTTATCGGCGACAGAATAGCTGCTATGCAGGAGAGGAGAAAAGCTTTCGTCCCTACAAGGTATAAGAGGTTACCCGAAATGCGAGTCGGTTCAAGAGGCGTAGCACGAATTATCCGAAACAAGTCAACATTCATTGAAGTTGAGTTTTCGGGATACGAAGTAAGAATGACTCCATATCAGATTTCACTTCTTGCTATCAATATGAACGAATATACCGTGGGTAAGAGATTTGAGGCAATCGTATCTGATATATCCGATGACTTCTCTAAAATCTCTCTGATTGGTGCGGCAGGGCATAGTTCTTCGTGTGAACAGCTCTACAATCAATACAGGGTTGGCACAATCGTGATTGCAGAAGTTGTTGGATATAGAGAACTTCAGAAAAAGAAGTTTGCTTTCATTCTCCGTTTGCCGAATGGTTGCAGAGGTTATGCTTATGATGATATAAACACTCTCCGCAGACGACCGAGAGTCGGTGATGAAATCAAAGTAAAAATCAAGAATGTGACTGAAAGCAGAGTGTTTAGAGCTATTAAGTGTGAACTTACTCCGTTTGCAACAGTATCTAACAGCAGAAGCAGAAATGGATTGTTTTAATTATGACGAATGTAGCAATAAAACCGATAACGGAAGAAACTTTTTCACAAACAGATTTTGAGATAGAAATTGAAAACGCAAGAGGAGCTTTGGGCGTTATTTATGACGAGGCAGATCTCGTTTCAAATAAAGCCTTTTTGGGAACTATTCCTGTAATGGAAGGTGAGTCAATTCTCAGAAAAACTATTTGTGAAAAATATTTGAAAAAGCCTGAATATGAAAACATTGACATCTTAAAATTGGCGGTTGACAGATACTACGAAGTGTTGTCAATCAAAAATCACTCAGATAGATATTACAATGATTTTCAATTTCAGAAAAAGCAGCATTAAATTGTTATCAACTCCGCACATAGTTTTCATATATTTTTATGCTCCTTTTATTACCCATAACTCGTAGTTGTTTAAACAAGCCGCAACAGTTTGTGCGGAACTGCTACGGCTTGTTGCGAGGGTATAAATTTGTACCCTCGTTTCACGAATGGAGTTTTGCCCAGAATATAAATTTGTACCTACAATTAAGAGCGATGTTTACACCCTATACTTTTCAACAAGTATTTAAAGTGAAAATTTTTATTATAAAATAAAAGGCAAATTACTCATCACATAATGTAACGAATAATCTGCCTTATACGAAAGGAAATATTATATGAAATTTAATAAACCAAAACTAAAATACAAAAATAAGAAAAGAGAAAATTTAATATACATTGGCAAAAAGCCAAAGAAAACTTTATTTTGTTTTATAAAAAACAACTTGTTTAAAAATTGAAAATTCCTTTATACATATATGAATATTTTATAAGCTTATCGTCTGGTAATCTATTATCGACTTTTAAAGTATATAAATGTACAATTTCGTTATTAAATATATAATAGAGCTTATCGAATTTTGTAGCAAAAAAATTATATTCTACCATAGTTTTATCTGGAATTATATATGCTTTTATTTCAGGATAATTCTTATTTACTGCTTGCGTAATTCTATGGTTTCCATCAATAACTAAATAATTTTTATCTTTACTAAAAAAGAGGCAGAGTATGATGGGATTATCTGGTGTTATTAAAGTATTCATATTATCAATTTTACTCCAGATAATATCAGATTCTTTATTGCAAAAATCTGATATTGGCAGAGTAACATAACGGTTTATATTTTCGCTTCTTTTTAAAATATCTCGTAAAGGAGAAATTCTAAAATAAATATACACTTTTGTATTAGGGAAGAGTATTTCCTTTTGAAAGATTTCTGCTTCTTCTGTTAATTCTTTATCTAATATTTTTTTGTATTTTCCTTGTAAGTAACTTTTGCTGAGTTTTCTATCCGTATCTTTAAGTGCATTTATCCAGTATTTGTAGTAATATACTTCTAACTCTCTATTGTCAAATAAATGCACTCTTTTAGAAAGTGCCTCGTCTAATATTTCATCATAGTTAATATTATATATTTCGCCGTCTATAACATTTATTGGCATATTAAGCCCTCCTTTTGAAGATTCGTTATTATTTTAGCAAATCTTCATTATTGAGTCAATACAAGTACCTCATCGTAAATTAGTAAAACGGGAACGAGATTTTACTCAAGGTATAAATTTGTACCCTCGTTTCACGAATGAAGTTTTATTCAGGGTATAAATTTATACCCTCGTTTTACGAATGGAGTTTTGTTCAGGGTATAAATTTATACCCTAAAGTAACTTTAAGTTTGATACGCAAAACTATCTGCTTGAAGTTACCGTCCCAAATTAGGGTATAAATTTGTACCCTGAGTTTTTACCTTGAACAGATGTTCGGGGTATAAATTTATACCCTAAAGTAACTTTAAGTTTGATATGCAAAACTATCTGCTTGAAGTTACCTGCCCCAATTAGGGTATAAATTTGTACCCTGAGTTTACACCTTGAACAGATGTTCAGGGTATAAATTTATACCCTAAAGTAGCTTTAAGTCTGATACGCAAAACTATCTGCTTGAAGTTACCTACCCAATTAGGGTATAAATTTGTACCCTGTTAAATAAAAACAAAGGAGCTAATAACAATGGACTTTTTTAAATCACTATTAATAATTATCTTATCCGGTATATTATTTTCTATGATTCCTCAAATCGCATTTAACTTAAAAGCATACTTACTCGAAAGGAAAATCAAAAAGCTCACAAAAGGGTTACTTCCTAAAATAACATATGGTGAATGTTGTGATATGGATTTTAAACTTGACGAAATAGAGGCTGATTCATTGTACAGAGTAAATTTCAGATATTCAGATAACGGAGAAATTATTGAATTAATGACGAAAAAGATTGATAAATCAGAAATAAATATGACAGAAGATTTATTCTACACTGTAAAATCTATTGCACCACTTGCTTTTCGCTTAGACAGCTTAATCTATTCTTCTGCTAACAAAAAAGTATCTTTTGCTGTAATGCCTGAGCTTATTTTCAAAGACAAGAATGAAGTTACTTTAGTAATTAAAAAAAAGTATTCGCCAAAAGGATTTGTTTTTTCAGATTTAGATGAAGAAATATAAAATTTAAAACAAAAGGAGAAATGGTTATGCTTACATTTTTTATTGTCACAGCGATTTTATTTTCTATTTGTGATACAGCAGTTTTATATATTTTATGTGCAGTATTGGGTGTAGCTGATTTACACAACGAGGGTATAAATTTATACCCTCAGCAAATTATTGAGGTGAGAAAATGAAAGCAATAGTTCGATTAAAAAACGCTAAGAGAAACGCTAAGAGAAAAGAACAGATAGAAGTTGCTCGCACACAATTACTTGCAAGACTGCTACTAAACAATAAGATTTGCTTGTCTGAAATTAATCAAAAATTACGCATTAACAATTCAAGCCTGTACATAACTGCATTAAGAACTCAACGAGATACAGGTAACATAAGTGACTATGTTACAACATTGGGGGTTTTATATAACGATATATGCCATTGTAAAGACGAAGTTCAAAAAGGCTACCTAAAAAAGCTTTATATAAATTACAACATAAATCAATCATAGGCAAGCGGGGTATAAATTTATACCCTAAAGTAACTTTAAGTTTGGTACGCAAAACTATCTGCTTAAAGTTACCGTCCCCAATTAGGGTATAAATTTGTACCCTCAATTTACGAATGAACTTTTATTCAGGGTATAAATTTGTACCCTCGTTTCACGAATAAGTTTTCTATAAAAATTAAAGTAGAGGTGAAATTTAATGAATGTAATTCTTGCCAATGCAGAACTGCAAAAAGAATTTATCGGTTATGTAATGCAGAAAACATCAACAGCGTTTTTGTTTATTGCAAATTTGGATATATTTTTTACGGTGATACATATGCTGTATAACTATTTCAAATTTTCAAAAGTTGAAGATTTGGGTTGTGTTATGCCACTGTTTGTTCTTGTCACATATGCGATTTATTGTTCTTCGATAGGTGTTGATGAAGCGTTATTCTATTCATTACTTTCTCTCACATCTCTATCGGCTACACATTCTTTTTTAACTATATGGAATGACTGATACATTAAAATCAGGGTATAAATTTATACCCTGTTCAGCAACCGCAACTCACTTCAAACAAGTGTTCGGGGTATAAATTTATACCCTAAAGTAACTTTAAGTCTGATATGCAAAATTATCTGCTTAAAGTTACCGTCCCAGTTTAAGCGGTTTTTATAATATAGTTTTTAATAAGGAGTCCTACTATGCTTTATGAATATCACAATACTATCTGTGAGATTTTAAATGAATATTTAAAGAATAATTATCAGAATGGTTATCGTAAAGAAACGATAGACAAAGCTACCTATAATATTTTTGAATATATAGAAGGTGCTTTTGTATCATCTGAAAATTATAGAATACCTATGACAATGATAACTGGTTCGATTGAATTTTCTCCAAGTTATGATGAACTGCTAAGTTTAGATTTTAAACTTTTCATAATCGGCAATAAAATTATGTATATGTATGAAGATATTTAATATAAAAAATTTTTAATTATAAAATGGAGTTGAAACGATATGATAGTTTTTTACACAGTTTTAATTATTTCGATAATAGCAAATGTGATTATGTTATTTTTACTTTACAGAGCTTATCAAAGGCACATTTGCGATAATGCAGAAAAACAGATGTTTCTTTTGATGATTAAACGAGAAAGGTCAAGTAGATTTATCGAAAAGGACAGTCCTGAAATGTATATCTTTAATGCTGATAAATATTCAGACGATTATCCTCTTTATGAAGTAATTTTAAATGTTAAAGCAGATGAAGAATTTAAAGAGAGTGCAAAGTTAAGTATCAATAAAGTTGACAAATTACAAGTTGATTTATCTTCAAAATACATAGTAACTTTAACGAATAATAGCGACTGTACTGCTCAAATTCATTCATTACTCTATGAGAGATATGGAGAAATATCTTTTTTACCTAACAAAGAAATTTCACTTGTAAATAATAATGGAATCTCATTAGTGTTTGACATAAAAGATAAACCACAATCAATGATAGTTACTTTTAAAGATAATCAACTCATTTACAATATTGAACAAGCAAAAGGAAATGTAATATATCCAAAACTTGATTTTGATTATTTCAAATAGTTAAAAATATTTTTTCACGAATAGTTTTAAAATATTTTTTAAAAGAGGACTTGTAATTCTCAGATAGTTAATTTATAATACAAACACAGAGGGACAAAAGGTAACAATTTCCTTTAATCCCCAACAGCGTTTTTGTTTATTGCAAATTTGGATATATTTTTTTATGGAATGACTGATACATTAAAATCAGGGTAAAATCAGGGTATAAATTTGTACCCTAATTCACGAATGGAGTTTTGTTTAGGGTATAAATTTATACCTCGTGAGATATTTAATATTAAGCACTTATATTTATTATAAGTCAGGGTATAAATTTACACCCTCATCAAAATAAAAAGGAGATAAATATTATGGAATCAAGTTCGGGCTGTATATGTGCTTTTTATGTAATAGTACAATTTTTGCTTATCTTTCTAAAACTAATCTGTGCTATCAAATGGGCGTGGTTTTTAGTTCTTTCGCCAACAATAATTTTTGTGCTTGCGTTCGTGGCTCTTATGCTTTATATTTACTTTTCTTAGTACAAAAAGATATTTGGAGTTAGAAAATGAAAGTTAAAGTAAAAATAAAGAAAAAAACAAATCGTTTGCTTCTTACTGAAAAGCTGATAATATATAAGAGAGTCGAGTTATCTTCAATTCCTCAAAATATACGCATTAACAATCCAAGCTTATATGTAACGGCATTTCGATTAGCAAGAGAAAAAAACTCTATTGACTGTTACATAAATGCTTTAAATATTTTACATTCAGATATTAACGCTTGCAAATCGAATAATCGAAAAGCATATCTGGAAAAGCTTTTCAATAATTATTTGGAATTAAATACATTTCAAAATATAAACATAGCATTACCTAAATACACTTCACCATACAAAGAAACCATTAAAAATTTAGCTGCTTCTAAAAGTTCACAAATTATTTTTGTTGACTCAAAAAATGATTGTAATTATCATTGACAAACCAAATAACTTATTCTTAGCTTGGGAGTCTTTCTTAAAATGAGATAAAAAATAAGGTGATAATAATGACTGTTTATTCGTATTTAATAACTATTTTAAAAAAGTATAACAAATCTATTGATGATATACAATGGATTGGGTGTAAAGATTTTCAAATAGTTAAAGATGATTTTTTTGCTTATATTCAAGAAAAAGAGTATAAAGAATTGGAACTTGATCTTCCGTATGATTTATTAATTGTAGGCAAAGATTTTTGGGTTGAAATAAATGATTTCGGAGATATATTTGTGTATAAAAGCTTACCGGAAAGACCCAATAAAACAATTAATCTTAAATATTTCTCCACTTCAAATATCAGTGAAGATGAAATGGAAAATTTAAAAAACTCTATACACTCAACTTATGATACTGCGTGGGTGTTGTACACCTCACTTAATTCGGATAATAACACCTTCAATTTATTAAAGAGCTTTGATGAGTTTGTAAAAGCAGATAATTAAATCTTAGCTGATTTCTCATCACATTGAAAGGTTATGTTCAGGGTATAAATTTATACCCTCATTTCACGAATAGTTTTAAAATATTTTTTAAAAGGGGACTTGTAATTCTCAGATAGTTAAATTATAATACAGATATAGAGGGACAAAAGGTAACAATTTCCTTTAATCCCCTAAATAATAGTAACAAATCAACGAAAGGAGTCAAAGTTAATGACTACAAACGAAAAGAAAACAACAAACACGAATGAAACAACCGAGAGCGAAAAGAACACAGTAAAGCGTACAAATAAAAAGACAGTCGGACTTATAGTCGGAGCAACCGTAACAGTCGCAGCAGTCCTTATTTCAATGCTTTGCCTCTCAGCTTGTAATGATAAAAAGCCTACTGCAACAGCAGATGAAGTTATCGGTACATCTGTTCAGACAGTTGCACAGGTAGTTACCGATTCACAGGGTAACACTCATATAGAAGAAGCAACTAAGGTTGTTGAGGTTAAGCAGACACAGCCATCTGAGAAATCAGAGAATGAAACAAGTGCTGACAAAAACAACAATGACAAGTCAAACAGTAACCAGAGCAATAACAGTAACAGCTCAAGGAATAACAACAATCAGACAAACCTCAATAACAACTCCGGCAATGCTCAGTCGAGCAAAACTAACAATTCTTCAAACTCAGGTCAGACAAGCAAGAACAACAGTTCATCAGGCGACACAAACAAGCCTGCAAGCAATTCAGGCTCAAGCGGTTCATCAAGTCAGAGCAAGCCGTCAAGCGGTTCGGGTTCATCATCTTCAAGTAAGCCTGAACCGGCACCAACTCCACAGCCTGCAACAAAAGACCCACACGAGGGCAAAACTTGGCACGAGGCTGAATACAAGACCGAACAGGTTTGGGTAGTTGATGTTCCTGCTCATACTTGGCAGTGTCCTATTATTGAAAGTCGTGATGTTGCAATATGCAACACCTGCGGTGCTGAAATAACAGGTCACGCTTACGAGCATATTTTTGAACATATGGATAAAGGCGAAAACGGCAGTTATCGTTGTGAAACAATAGATGAAATTGTTGGCTATGAAACTGTTAATGAGCCTGAACAAGGTCACTATGAAACAAAGACAACTCTTGTAAGAGCAGAAGGTTGGTATTAATTTATTAAAGTCAAATAAAATTTACAATTAAATAA
>ULXY01025618.1_pt1 | contig 12399 bp, 10 predicted proteins | sample 1961741 | NCBI WGS metagenome assembly ULXY01 (sample SAMEA4835851, study PRJEB28245) | human gut metagenome | biome: gut microbiome; material: fecal sample | place: Denmark | collected 2008
AAAGAAGCTGCCCATGAGCAAGCTGGCTGAGCCCCTGAAGATCTACCCGCAGGTGTTGGAGAATGTTCGTGTGACCGATAAAAAGGCTGCACAGGACGACGAAGCAGTGCAGGCAGCAGTCAAGGCCGTAGCCGAGGCACTGGGTGACACTGGCCGTATCCTTGTCCGTGAATCTGGTACGGAGCCTGTTGTGCGTGTGATGGTGGAAGCCCCTGACCATGATACCTGCCAGAAGTATGTGTCTCAGGTTGTAGAAACCATTAAGAGCAGAGGCTACGGAGTTTAATTCACAGAGCATCTCGGTGGTGTTCTCGCTTTCGGAAAAGGTGGCTTAGTCATCATCAAAACCATTCCACCCCTATAAAAATCTCCTCAGCATCCTCCAATTTTGACCAATCAAGGTATTGCCCACATCGATGGCAGTACCCTTGGTATTCTCGCTCTATGCAGACATCGCACGGACAGACGGAGAATATGTTTTCATCTCGATAAATGCGTACTGCGGTTACCGTTCTGGGTAGACGGTATGTAGGGGAGAGCAACAGATCAATGATGATGTGGGCAAGAGTTGGTTTTGTTGGACACTCCATCCATTCCTCATCGTCAAAATCTGAATCATCCTCTTGTGGGTCAGCATCAATCGCATGCAGATAAGTGCTGATTTTCGAGGAAATAGTTTTAAGGATAGCAGATTTCTTGAGCAATGTTTTCATTATAATCACCTCCGCATTTAAGCATAGATGATTATTTGACTGCGGTGTTGTATTTTGGCTTGCTACCCTTGAAAAACACCAGTTTTTAGTATAGTATAGTATAAGGCTGTGGGAAGGTTCTCACAGCTTTGCCGCTCGAAACTTTGCACACCTCTACGCGGTGGGCGGCAGGCAACACATGAGAATGTGGCTGAGATGCAATGATAATCATAACGCATATATATGGATGCGCAAGATCTTCCGGAGGATCTATGAGACTGAAAAGCGTTGAAGTAGAGAACTTTTAGAGCAATAAAAAAATGCTCGATACGTTTTAATGAGCTGACTGCATTGGTTGGCGAAAACAATTCGGGAAAGACAGCAATCCTTAGGGCGTTAAACAGTGTGTTCAATTATGAATATGAGGAAAATGATTTTATTAATGGAGCACATCGCTATGCACCGAGGACAGTCACAAAAATCAAGGTGCATTTTTGCGACTTGCCGGCAGAAGACTTTTATCGCGAAATATCTGGTGAGGATCATGAACTTCACTTAAGGTTTATATATAATTATAGCAAGTCGAGTGGAGGCCGGAAACTTTATGTGGAAGTGAATGGTGAGAAGAAAAACTTAGAGCCGGACAAATTAGGAAAAATAAAGCAAGACATTGATTTTATTTATATACCAGCTAATCGTAGTTCTAGAGACATTGAATGGGATGAGCACACGGTTTTTTCAAGGCTAGTGATGCATTATCTCGACGATTACACAAGGAATAGTGATAGACTTTCTCCGAAGGTAATTGAAGCAGGAGATAAAATCATAGATAGGGTTCTTCCGCAACTCGCAAGAGATCTTACAGCTCTTAATATGTGCGAGGATGTTGGAAAGTATCAATTTAATTTCAAACAATCAATAGATTATAGGATTTTTTTGGATAAACTAGGACTTGAAATTATTAATCCGGAAGAAACGCAGTCCTTGCCAGTATCAGAATACGGAAGTGGAATAAAAAGTCTTACTGTTATAGCATTGCATAGAATGCTTGCACAATTGGGCAACACTTCGATTGTGCTTGGAATAGAAGAACCGGAAACTAATCTCCACCCGCAAGCGCAAAGAATGTTGATTAACTCTTTGAAAACAGGAAGACAAACCTGTGAAACTCAGGCTATATTTGCAACACATAGCACAGTAATTGTTGATGCCTTGGATCATGATGATATTGTGCTGGTACGAAAAGTTAGAGATGAAAATCGGGGTTCACATTCTGAAGCAAAGCAACTTCCAACAACATTTTGGGAAGATCATGATATACAAGAGTTAAAGCATTATAATTTCTTCAGATATCGTAACAGTGATTTTTTCTTCGCAAGGTATGTGATATTGACAGAAAGCACGACGGATACACAGGTTATTGAGAAACTGTTGAATCAGGGAAATACCAACAAACTATATTATGTTAGCATAGTGAATCTAGATGGAGTCAAGAACATTCGATATCCGTTTTTTCTTTTGCACGATTTAGGAATTCCTTTCTGCGCCGTTGTTGATAAAGATTTTTTTACGACATATAAACATGGTAGCCTAGATGCAAGTCGAAATGGAAATAACTACTTGCCTGAGTATAGCGGAGAAGTGTCAAACAATAAAGTGATTCAGTTCTTGTTTGACACTGATGAAAAAAAGGATGAACTAAAGAATTACTTGGGAAAGTCCTATTCGCAGTTTTTTGAGTATGTTAAAAGATACGGATTGCTTTCCATGCAGTACTGTTTGGAAATGGATCTTGTTGCAAATGAAAAAACAAGAAATGCATACTATAATCAATATAATCTTCAAGGGGATGCACGAACAAATAAGGCTCTACTTATGGATAGGAAAAAGACAATTAAAGATCCAACAAATTTGTTGCCTGTTGTGGATTCGGTTGCGCCGAGAGATTATCCTATCAGCTTGAAGAAAATAAGGCATAAACTTTCTGAGAGAATAGCAAAGCTGTAATGCATATTGTACTTGGACTTATACCGTGCTATACTAACATCAAATCTTACATAATCTTATCGGAGGCATCATCCTATGCCCAGAACCAAAGGCGGCAAGAACCGTGTTACCGCATCTACCGACTTCGATGCTCAAATCGCAAAGTTGCAGAAAGACAAGGCGACGCTCGAAGAAGGTCTTTCCAAGACTGTCGCCCAGATTGAAGAGCTAAAGACCGACATAAAGTCCTTGCGTGAAAATCTAAAGCCGCAGAAGGCGGAAATCAAGCAGACTGAAAAGAAAATCGCAAAGCTGGAGGCCAAGAAGGCTGCCGCTGAGGCGAAGGCTGCCGAGGCTGCTAAAAAGGTTGAAGCCGAAGCTGTGCTGAAAAAGCTGCTGGCGTCCGGCATGACGGCGGATGAGATACTTGAAAAGCTGAAATAAAGCAATACACCGTGTGGACTGAACATCTGGAAGTTTGCACGGTGTATTTGGAGTGCGTCATATAGTTTGTGACGGAAATAAAAGAAATGGAGTGTACGAAAATGAAGTTATCAAAAATTCATCATACCTAAAATGAATCGCAAGCCCGGCGGTGGATGGAAACCATCAAAACCGGAATATAGTGTGGTTGCCCTGAAGAAGAACCCCTGCGAAGTGAACCTCTAGAAGTGTGTGGTGCTTTCGTGAGTTGAAGCAAACACTGGTAAAAAGTTTAACCAAGAGCGAATTGCATGCAGCATGTGAACGAGGCAATTTGCGCTTTGACAGATGCGCTAAAAAGGTGAAAGAAGATTTGTCATGATGTACACAAGAAATAAACGAAGGATTGATAAAAAACACTGGAAATGAATTTGAGAATACAGTATAATTATACTGGGGTTGTGTAAGTGCAAGTATAAAAAATATTTTGAAAGCTTGTTGATATAAAAAGGATGGTAATACAGGATGCTTGAAGTTTTTGCTTATAATGCGGGAAAAGGTGATTGCATCCGAATTCACTATGCGGGGACACATAATATCATCATTGATTCTGGCGTGATGAGGTTTTCTCAAAATTTCAAACGTATATGTGATAGTGTAATACAGGAGAGAGAAACGTTAGATGCTTTAATACTTACACATGTGGACACGGATCACATTGGAGGAATTCTAACAAATTTGCGCCGTGCAAATTATAAATGCCCATTTAATGAGGTGTGGATGAACCACTCAGGGAAAGCATCGTTTGGAGATAGGACGTTATCCGTCCAGCAAAACGATGAAGTATATGCACGACTTTTAAATCGGGGTATTAATGTAAAACCGATGTATAAAGACATACGCAATGAATTAGCAGGCGCAAAAATATGTGTGTTTTGGCCAGACAAAAACATATTAGAAGACTATGATGACTGCTGTGTAGAAAGAAATCTAGCGCGGCATGCTGATTATGGACTATCATTGTCAGATTTGGCGAATAAACCACTTCCGATACAGGATGCTAGCATTAATAATAAAAAGAGCGTAGTTTTCTCTTTTGAATTTGAAAATCGTAAATTGCTTTTTACAGGAGATGCATGGGCAGAGAATGTGATTAGTGCACAGGGTGTTTATGATCTTGTTAAGATTTCACACCATGGTTCAGCAAGAAATATTTCTGAATTATATCGAGATAGCATTCATGCATCCAATTTTCTGATATGCACGGATGGTGTAAGTCATCCTGATAAACAAACTATAGCCAAATTGGAAAAATGGTACGGAAAAATTGATATTTATAGCCCTTCTGAATGGTGGAAAAACGGATATTTTATAAAGGACGATTATCTGCATAAGATTAGTTATCATTATAGAGAAGGCTGTGCGATAATATGGTAAACGATAATACAAGAGAATATAGTGTGTATATTTCTGATGAAGCTAGTACGGTTCAAGGTAGTGGTGTCCTATTCTATGCTGGTGGAGACAGTATGTTTGTTTTCACTTGCGCCCATGTTGTTGAGAACCTTGACAAAATCAGGCTGTTTATCTTGAAAGAAATTGATGCTTCGAGGAATCTCTATAACGTACTTTACACGGAAGTTTCTGCAGCACAGGTCATTTATTCCCCACTTGATGAAATCCAAAACAATGAGTTCGGGGAAAAATTGCACACAGAAGATATTGCGGTTATTCAGATTAAAAAACCAGAGGCTATAGAGTTATCAACAACGCAGTATTATATAACAGAGACATATAGAAGCCGTTCAGTATTCGTTCAAGGCTATCCAAATGGTGTTCCAAGTGGAAAAAAACAGATTGAGTATCTTGATTGCCTTCATGGAAAAGTTGTGGTCAATTCAGCAGATAGCACTCGATTTACTATTCGCATGGATGATAATTTTATTGATGCAGGCTCACGAGTATGTGAGCTGGAAGGCCTTTCTGGAGCACCTGTTTGGGATGATAATGCTGATGTAAACGGTTTACTGGGTGTTTTTACAAGTGCATATGGCGCGACTGCTTTATTATCTAAAACATATGTTACAAAGGCACAGCAACTTCGTGCTATAATGAAGGAACGATTTGGTGTCCTTATCGAAAGAAAACTTGAGGGGATTCCAGAAGAAGACGTTGCAGGAGTTGATTTTCAACCAATTACATTTGATGGATGTATCGAGTCTGTTGGAAAATCAGAGGGGGAGAAATGGATAGATGAGCAGCTTTCTGGTTTGCGTTGCATTATTGAGGACTTAAAGCTACAGAAAGCAATTGACAAGGGAAATGAATTGATACAAGATTCAAGATATAGCAATCTTAGCAAAGAATCAAGGCGAAAAATTAAGCAATACCTACTGTACTGCTATGAAATTGCTGATATGGACAACGAATTTGAGCAATTGGAGGCTCAAATGAGAGCGGAGGGGCTTATTAAAGGACACGATGTATTACGCGAGTTGACACGCACCTTTATGCGAAAGCAATTTCATGAAACGATAGAAGCTGCTCAACGTTATATTGATGAATCGGATGAACCGAAAAATCAAAACCTTTTGTCTTTTGCAAAAGCGTTTCGGCTTCTTGCCATGGCGTATACAGAAGATTTAGCAGTGGAAGATACAATTGGTAAGTTGTTGGATGAAAATGAAAAGTTTATATATCCAACTGATGAGATTGAAGATGAAGCGCTTGTCTATCAGATGATTGGGCATGTATACGGTGAACATTATCATGATTATGTGAATTCTGTAAGATTTATTAATCGTTCATATAGAGTTGGCTATGACAGTATAGTATTAGAATCGCTTGGCGTAGCCTACTATGGGTTGGCAATGCATGATGCAATAGAGGCGGATGGACGGGTTTCTGATACAAGTAGAATCGATAAGAAATCATTATATAAAGCCAGAGAATGTTATCTGATAATAAAGTCAAAGGCAGATGATTTGTTCTGGGCAGGGACGATGAGAAGAGTTGGATTATGTATATATAATACTTTTGTGTTTCTGCAAGATAATTATCGGATCCTTACAGTTTACCCTGATGTTAAAAAATATTTGCAGCAACTGAATAATAACGAATGCCGTGATATCGAAATGAAATATGCGATGATTAGTGCACAGAAGGGAGAGATAAATGTAAAGGAATTCACGCATATTACAGCAAAAGATGAAATTGTACTGAAATCTATTGCTCGAGCAAGTAAGTGCTCTAACTTGATTGAGGATGCAACGGCAAATATTCCGGCTGATCAAATTGGAAATGTTCCGCAACTTGCACGAGAAATCAGAGACACAACGTACTATCTTGAAAGAAATGTACGACTGATAGATAGAAAAGAACGAGTTCCGATGTATGTCCAAATGATAAATTTGTATGGACGTGGGATGTTGATATTCGGATGGGACAAGAAGGAAAAACTGAAAACCCTTTATGAGAGGCTTTCTGAATATGCGAATCCGGAGCTGTTGGAATCTATGTCAAATTTCATCTTTGAAATGGACGCGCCAATTGCAGAAGCGGAAAAACGATTTTTAACTTCTTTTGAAAACAACAAGAATATTATTACATGGCAAGAATTGAACCACTTCTACATCAGACATGGGATGTTTGAGCGTGCTGATGCGATGTATCAAGAGCTCTTTTCTGAAAGAATGGAACTGATTGAGGAAGGCCCAGAATATGCCTACCGTGCATTTATTGATTATGTAACACTCTATAAAAGAAATCTCAAATATGCACTACAATGCTATCTTGATGCGAAAGAAACTTTTAAAGATACCGATATTGAGGGCTTTTGGGAATTAGAATTGATGCTGTATAGTAACACATTCAATAACCCAGAGCGGTTTGAAATTGAAAGAAAGCAATTTGTTGATAAAGGATTAGTGACAGAAGAATCGTATCATCGAGTTGCTTTAATTGCACATCTGGCAAATTTAAATAATATTGAAGCCATTGAGCATAATAACTATATTCGACAATGTCCACACTTAGTGAATCCCCAAACGGGACTACTTATAGTAAGCAAAGAGGAAATGCAGTTTCTTAACTGGATTGGAGCTGTTAAACCCGATTTTCTGCCTCCTCCGGATAGTATGGTGGAAGAACATGCGAAAAAAGTCCAAAATGGTTACGCATGCGAAACGTGGCATAGAAAAATAGACGTTCAGCTAAAAAATCAGTTTGGCTTGAATAGAAAAATTGCCATCGATGCATGGGGACTATATCAGATGGCTGAAAATGATATGTTGGATGTATTGGATGAGTTTGAATGTGTGTATGTTAGCCATATAAGTGTCATCCGGCTTCTAGAAGAATTGTCAAGAACCGATAATGTCAGGATAAGAATTTTGTTGGAGTACCTCAAAATATGCAACAAAGTAAAGATTTATTCTGCCGGATTTAAAGCGCAGATAGTGGTTCGAAATGTGACCCAATACTTTGAACCAGAATCAACGGTTGCAGTTGCAGTGGAGAAGGATTGCTTAATGCTTTGTGGAGAACCTATTGTGGATAAGGAGCTTATTGAGCATTTTGGTAATCGAATCGTTCGCATTAATGATATTAATAAATTGATTGAGAAGTCGCAATAAAAGAAACTGGCAGAATATAAGGAGTATTTTCGCTCCTGTATCTGCGATGAGTGTGAATGCTAATATATACTTGAGCAACTTTCCCGATAGAATGTGGCGGCGCTAACAATTAGCATTCACAATACGCCGTGTGAACTGAACTCCGGAAGTTCACACGGCATATTCTTAAGTACAAAATATAGTTTGTGACGGAAATAAAAACAAGGTGAAAAAAGTGAGTAATACACGCGCGCGCAAGCCCGGCGGAGGGCGGAAGTCATCAAAGCCAGAATACAGCGCAGCCAAGAACTTAACACAGCAGATGAAAGCAGCTACTGAACTTTATACGGACAAAATGAGCCTGCAAGCCATTGCAGACGTCCTGTCCCTCAACCCCATCAAGGTTCGGAAGCTGCTCATCACAGCCGGGGTCTACGAGTCGGACACGGCAAAGCTCGTCCGGCAGACCTTTCATTCCTTCAGAGAAACACAGGACTACTCCACTGCCGTTACCTCCACCATGTCGGTTTTGCAGTTGTCCCGTCCTTCTGTGACCTCTTATCTGCCGTATGAGAAAGGCGTGTACTTCCCGGGGGAAGCTGAAGCGGCGAATATCAGTGCCGGGGCAGAGCGGCAGCGTCACTACCGAGCTGTGATTGCGCTGAGGAAGGATCCCTGCGAAGAAAACCTCTGGAAGTGTGTGGTGGCTTTTCGGGGATACAAGTTCAAGACTCTGTCCGGCTTGCCCTTTACATATACGCTGAAGAAGGGCAGGGGAGATGAGTTCACCAAGGAACTGTGGATCGACCGCAGAGAGGACAGCAAGAGTCTTGCGTGGAGCTCCGTGATGCTGGCGTATCACAATATCGGTAAAATCGGAGAGGTAGTGGACAGACCCAAGGCTCTGGGAGATATCCGGGGTGTGTCGTATATCTATGGTCTGTTCTACCGATTTGGCCTGATCGACGTGCCGGACAAGGCTAAGGAGAAGATGGCGAAGCGATAAGAAAACGAGACATATTTTGTTTTAAGATGGAATGTGATATAATAAAACTGGCGGTTTACCGTACTACATGAAAAGGGCAGGTGAATGTGCTAATGTACATCATTTGTCAAGATTCAATCCTTTCATCAGCTATCGAGGCGATTACTGAGGCAGTAAGTCTATTGGAGCTGAAGCAAGAAAAGAACAGAATCAATAAGCGGATTCAGTCATTGCTTCATATTGCTGATGATCTGGCACCGGATTCTGTGGAGTATCAGTGCGTTTATGAAAGAATTCTCGAATTGGAAAGGATGCGAGAACTGATCAGACGCATTAGAAAGGCTAAGTGTGCACAGATTTATGCGCAATTGCATATGCTATGGGTTAATAGAGCCAAAAAGGCCAGTCGCGCGACTGCGGGTTTGACTACTGATCCAATGAGCATCGCTATGCCCATTCCTCCCACGTTTGAGGCTACCTTGAGTAGTTTCGGATGTGGGAGGGATTTGGATGCCCTCGCATGCTGAAAAAAATCAAACAGAGATCGAAAACTACTATCATATTATAGACCCGGAAGGAAGGCTGTCTAAGTACGAGAAGGCTGAAGAAGAACGCAAGGTGTTAGCGAATATGCCTGCTTGCTTCCCGGAAGCACTACGATATGTGATGACACGCTTCGGATTTACGCAAGAGGCTCTGGCCTTTGAATCAAAGGTGTCGGAGTCAACGATCGGTCGCTACAGAAATGGAAAGGTTGAAAGTTTTTCTGAGAAAAACGTGGTTGCACTATGCGTTGCTATGCACCTTCCTCCATGGCTTTCGTTTGCGCTCATAGCAAAAGCGGGTTTTAGCTTGGCTGCAACCAGAGAGCAGCTAGCACATTTGATGATTCTTAACTGTATGTATATGAGGTCAATTGATGAGGTGAACGAGTACTTAAGGGAAAGAGGAAATGCTTCACTGTCCCGAGAGACGGCACAGGATTGTCGAGCTTCTTGAGATTCTGAACCTAAAATGATGAGCCGTGTGTTCAACTCCCTGCCGGAGAAGGATACACGGCTCATTTGCACTGTTTGAGGACAAGGACAAGAAGAGCCAGATGCGAATCTGCACACTTGGCTTATCGGGAGACCGTGTGAGCCAGTTTAAAACTGAATTGCTGCCTGTTTGGTGCTGCTCAGAACGCGTAGTAAGCCGGGGTGGACTTCAAAAAATCTGAAATTATTTCGGATTTTAGGAGTCTATTCCGGCTTTTTTGCGTTTATAGGGGTGCACAAGTGAACTTGCACAAAAATGGGACATCGGCTTTGGAACTCTGTCCAAAGATGTCGAAAAGGTATTTACGCTGGATAATTTTGGTACTATAATCACCATGGGATTTGAGCCAAAAGGAGGCTTTGACCCATCATCTCGATTCCATAGTGTAAATGCAATACAACATAATTGAACAGAAAGGAAAACCGAAGATGCGAGGTATTTTAAGACTCTGAATTGAAACAGTAAAAATAATATAAGCAGTCTGTGGGTTTCAGCGAAAAGGTATATGTGATTGGTAAAAGCTGAAACGGATCTTTGAATTTAAGGTATACGGATCCAAAATACATAATTAGAAAAGCAATAGTAACGGGATTTTTTACAGGATTATAAAAACTCTAGGTAGATAACTCTAAAATAACTGCTTTTGTGAATTATGTAAGAGGATAAGTATGCTCATTCGAGAATTGGACTGTTATTTCAATTCAATCTGACTTCGCAATCGGAATCTTTGTATATACAAAGACCGGAGAAGCTAGGATAGTGTACTTGTAACAAGTCACTGAGTCTTAGCAGCTCCGGTCTTTTTTTGTTTGCATTTGCAGTATGGAAGGAGGTGAACCGAGGTGGCATCCGATGTACATAAGAATACGGATACCAAGGTGGAAACCGTCAGTGCCAGCTCGGTTTGCCGTCAGTTGTCGCAGAAAACTGCCGAACAGGGGTTGGCAGCTGCAGTTGCGTTTGCGGAGGAGGTTCAATGGTCGTTGGCAATACGCAGAACGATTTCAGGGGTAGGGTTTGGAGAGGCCTTGAAGCTGCTGATGAACGACCGGGATATGTCTGTGGAACAGATGGAGTCAGAGTCTGGGCTCTCTGTATCTACGATAAAGCGGCTTCGCGCAGGACAGAATGCAAGTGTGGAGCAGATTGTTGCCATCTCGGTGGCACTGCATCTTCCGCCACCTGTAAGCGGTGATTTATTGAGGATGTGCAAAATCACGCTGGATTTCAACGATCAAGAGAATACTGTCTATCAGATGATTCTGACGGAGTATTACAAAGAGGGTATCGAGCAAGTTAATGTCTGCCTTGCAGCATGTGGATGTGCGAAACTCAAAACTGCCTGTTAATGCGGACACAACAGAATATACCTATGAGGCGATTGGACCATAAAACGGTCTGGTCGCCTCTTTTTTTTGAAATTTTTTCTGAGGTAAGGGCTCAAGAAGTGAGCCCTAAACGGTAATAAAACGGCGCAGTAAGGCTGCATAAGAGCATCTGACATGACAGCGTTTTTTATAAAAGTACGAAATAACGATGCTTTGCGCGCTGCTTTTTAGAGCTCATCTGATGAACTGGTGATTTGAGTTGTTCTCGGTTATCATGTAGTCAGTTCAAAGGACGAACCCCCCAAAGGCAAGTTCTAAGAACAAAAAATAATATCGTAAGCCCGGTTCTAGAGAGGGTTGAGGATACCATAACGGAGTTTTACCATCCGGCAGACGCTGTCTGCTGCGGTAGAACGACCGGTCTATGGGTGTACCTCCCATCTCTGGAATCGGGCCTTTTTGCGTTTTGCAGGCTGGTTTAGTGCACGGCGTGAACCCCTATCCAGTCTCCGTCATCGGTATCCTTCCCCTCCCTGAGTCCGGGGGAAAGGACACGAAAATGACTGACGTGATGAACTGCGTGGACAAGCTGCTGGAGAAGAAGATCTCCGGCTACAAGCAGCGCATGGCTGTGAACCCCTGCGGTGATTATCGTTAGCCTTCCAAATTTTCGACTTTTTACGCTTTATCGAAAATTTGGAGGTTTACGATGTCTTTTAATAAGGGCTTAGAGTTGAAGAAGTTTGAAGCACACTGGGAAAAGCTGCGCGTCGAGTACGCAGCTGCGGGAATGGCGGAAGATGCCATCCAGAAGATGTACGACTATGACCGTCAGCAGTTCAATTCGGAGCGTACCTTCGTCGAGCGGACGCAGGAATTCACTGCTCCTGCGTATGAAAGCTCTGAGGAAGAAGCATCTCCCTTGATGTTACGCTATCAGGAGGCCATTACCACAACGGATACCTATCACGAAACTAAGAGTAAATTTGCATGGATCGGCGAGATTGAGGACGAGCGGTTGCTGTCTGCTCTTGAAAATTTGTCGGACTCAGACCTTGAACTGATTACTCTGTATGCCTATGAGGGATATGACACCGTTGAAATTTCTAAAGCATTTGGTACGACAAAGCAAAATATTAGTAAGAAAATTCAAAGAATTGCTAATTTTATCAAAAACTTTCAAATTGGGGTTGTCTGAAGGGCGTTTTCGTCGGCTACCAAGTGAAGGGACAATTTCCCAAGCGGCACTCACCGCAGGGCAAAGCGTCCGACTTCATGATCCTTGAAAATTAAGCGGAACATCCGGCAGCGGGCTTTGCACATAACAACATGGA
>ULXY01049353.1_pt1 | contig 12371 bp, 5 predicted proteins | sample 1961741 | NCBI WGS metagenome assembly ULXY01 (sample SAMEA4835851, study PRJEB28245) | human gut metagenome | biome: gut microbiome; material: fecal sample | place: Denmark | collected 2008
TTCCAACCACAGAAGAGGTTGCTGAGGTTGAACATGAAGTCCAAGCCCGGAGCCACATAGTTGAACTTGTAGTCGGCAGAGAATGGAGCATCGCCCACCTTGTCACGGTAAGCAGCCCATCCGCCCTTGCTCTGCCAGCCGTTAGCCTGCAAGCGCATACCGAATACTGGGTTGAACTGGTAGCCCAATCCCAACTGTACGTTAGGAGAAATCAAATCGCCGAACTTAGCCTCACCAAGAGTGTACTGCGCACCACCTTGGAGGTCTAGGAACCAATGCTTTTGGAAAGTGTACACGTTCTCCTCGGAGTCAGTGTAAGTGGCCTGAGCCATTGCAGCTGTGCTCATACCCATCAAAGCAGCAGCCAATAAAACTTTAGACTTTTTCATAACTGTTTAATTGTTTTATTATACTTATTGTTTCTCTTTTTTGTCTTCTAGCTGCGAGCAGCTAGAAGACTTTCTATATTTACTTCTTGACAACCTTCTTGCCGTTGACGATGTAGATGCCAGGGCGAGACATGTTTTGTACTCGACGACCCATCAAGTCGTAGATGACGCTTGGTTTATCCGAATCAGTAGTAATCTCATCAATACCTGTAACCGCATCATTATCTACAGTGTAGGTATATGTCTCTCTATCATTTGCATGGCAGAGAGAAGGACTTATGGATGTCTTGTCTTGCAAGTACTGTCCGAAATTAGCATCTCCAAAAGTTCCAGCTAAGAGAACGACAGCATAATCATCCTTTCTAAGCTCACCTTCTTGTATTGGATTGTCAAATACCAACTTTAATATGTAGTAATCTGGCATGTCATCGCGGGTGGACTTAACTAAGCGTCCTGAGCGTATAGTTGCATTATTGTCATATCTTGCGATTCTTACCTCCATGTTTGGATCAGCTACAAGATCTGTAATATTGCTCTTGTGTACGCAGATGCAGAAATCGTTAAAATCCGTATCCTTGATAACGTCATTCGAAGGAATGAGCTTGAAGCGAGATAAATCATAGTTGATGCCCGCATCTTCGCCAGAACCGTTCTTTCCTATTTCAAATGTGTATCGGATGGTCTGGGTTTTGACTTCATTGCCATCCAGCATATAGTGGAATGCACCTTCTTTCAAGACCAATGCATACTTGCCTTTACTTAGGTTGTTTAATGCAACCGTGAATGCATTGTCACCATTTGCTGTAAGTTGAGCCTTTGCTATGACGGTAGAAGATGACTGGCTTGTGAAATATATGTTTGCGTCGTCTGCCAGTGAAATCTTTGCAACCTTAGGGAATGTCAATGTCAAAGTCTGCTGGTTGTCACTTACAATGTCTGGAGTGATAGAATAAGCTGTTTCCACTGTCTTGATTGCATCAGCTGGCTTGCTCGTTTCTTCCAATTCAAAAGCGGTTGACACATTCTCAGTGAATAGAAGTGTTGTAGAGCCTGGAGTAGAGTTTACCTTCTGCTTGGTGAAATCCACGCTAGCATATGTGGAAACTTCCACACCGTCACCACCTTTGCCTAGTGAACCCTGGAAAGAGAACAGACCGAATACTTTTTGTGCCTCCACTTCCTCATTGGTAAATTTGCTCCATGTCAAGTTCTTCACGTTAGAAGTCACATCATCTGTTACGTTCTTTGAAGATGTTCCATCATATACGTCATTGATATTGGTCAGCACGTGGAGATACTTGTCATCAGATGGAGTTTGGAAAGAAAGCGTTCCGTCACCATTGTTTGTTGCATAGAATGCAGTCGCTTCGTTCTTGTTGGTAGTGAGGCTTACTGCATTATTATTGTAATAAAGATAAAGTCTTTTACCACTGTTGTTGACTGCTGCTATGTGATAATACTTGCCTGTAGTTGGCAACGTGACATTACCCTCTTTGTAGAAATTGTCAATAGCAACTTGTAGTTGTTCGTCTGTAGGCGTATTTTCTGCATTAACCAAAGCTACTAAAGCTTGTCGTGCAGTGCTGTTTTCTGCTGGGAAACCTAGACCGGAGGCATTGATTAAATCTTTTGCCAGTTTCATCGTTTCCGAATCATCTATTACGTATGTCAGGGTAAAGGCAGGATTATATCGCTCACGAGAAGTATTACCTTTCATCAAATTGAATATGGTCTTTTCTGGAATGATGATTTTATATACGCCTTTCTCCGTAATCTCATTTTCGAGATTTGACATTTTTAATGTTACTGTTTTTTCAGCCGTCTTCTCTACTGTGAGTGCACAAAAGTCTTCTCCGTTTTTGGTCACATAAAAATCTGTGTTTTCTACACCGCCTATAGCATTGTCGTAATGGAGAGTAAATTCCAAAGGTAACTTTTGATATGTACCTTCTGCTGGTGTTACAGAAGAGAAGGTAAATGTATTCTTTGGGGCTTTTACTGTGAAAGTGTAAGTCAAAGCTTTGTTCTCAAATCCTTCAGAGTTTTTGAATGTCTTTGCTGGAATGGTAATGGTATAGGTGCCATCGTCCTCAACTTTATTGGCAGGAGTAATCCTGACAACCTTGCCAGAAACGGAAACGTTGAGATCTTGAGAGCTAGTTCCATTACTCATGGTGAGTTTACTTGAGGAGGCTTGATATACAGGGGTATCAAAAGTTAGCACCAAACTCCCAAAGCTGTCAAGCACACTTCCAGTGGAAATGTTAGAAGATGGAACCAAAGTTTCAGAAGGGGTAGTGTAGTAAACGTATATTTGTTGTAGCTGTGATGCTTGTGCACTGTTGAAGAAGCTAACATTTGTGGTGCTCTTTCCTTCGTCACTTTTCCAGAACTTATAACTTCTGTATGGATCTTGGTAACCAGGTTGACCTTCGGCAAGATGCAAGTCGCCAATGATGCTTAGGTCTGATATACGAATAGAATCAAGCTTACTATCCTCATTGCAGCCAAAAGTCATAGTAGTGGTTGCTGTTACACGAAGATAATAGGATGTCTGGTCATTTCTAATTATTGTCACGTATTCAGATCCGATTGGCTGTGAGCCGGCTTTGAAACTTATGTTAGTCTGCCCATTTTTGAAAATAGTATTGGTGGTTTTGACAAAGTCACCATTTTCTGTACCTGGGGTGATGGCAGGGGTTAGACTGCTAGGTGTACAGAAATCATATACTGCCACTCTATGTATCTGTGCAAAACTATTTGCAGAAACTAAGAGTAAGAGGAATAGTATTGCTTTTTTCATTGTTGTTTTTGATAAAATTAGCGCATGGTTTCGTCGATTTCGTCGGAAGCCGTTTTGATGCAGAGTTTCCAACTGCCATCCACTTTCACTGGGTTAAACATATATGCAGTTTTTGCTGGCTCTGTTGTTCCTGCTTGCTCGGCAGTTGCCCATACTACACTGTATTTTACGTCATTGCAACCTTCTAGTTGGAAGGAATAATAGGTACGTTCATATTCCTTGACAGGGAACATCATGAATTTTGTGCGATATTTCCTCTTCAGTTCTTCAGAGAGAGGTTTCACTTGCTGTGGAGAGTCTATATATTCATACATGTTGCTCAAAACCTTGTCATATTGCTTGGCCTTTAAGTCTTCCATTGCATTATCACAAAGCTTTAGCATGATAGCTGTGTCTTCAGCAGTCAATTCGCTTCTGAATTCATCTACACGCTCTTCACGAGATTTCTTTTTGTCGCCACATGAGGCAAAGGCAAACATCAGAATTGCCACAAAGGCAAATAGAATATATTTCTTCATAATCATGTAAGTTTATATAATGAAAAGAGGGTGTGCCGCTCTTTTAGGCACACCCTCTAATTAGAGCTATTTTGATACTATGTATCACTGAGATTTACTCGTGACCCAAAGTAGTCTTGATGTTGATCTTAACGTATGTGGTGAATGTACCCCACTCGTACTCAACAGTTACAGGAACCTTAACGTAGAACTCATTTACGTTGTCACCATTGTTCTTGTAGTAGATAGCACCGAACTTCTCAGGATTCTCGTTCATGTACTTAACGAGGGCATTGTTCTTAGCCTCATACTGGAAGCCATTAGTTGCACCGTAAGCAGTGTTAGGCTGTCTCAAGTCGAATTTGTAAGTCTCCTTGAGGTTCATCTGTGGATATGTACGCAACTCAGCCTCTGTTGTAACTTCGCTCAACTTCTTCTCTGTACCATAGTGCATGTTAGTCAATACCTTAGATGGAGTAACATCTACAGTGATTGCCTTAACATTGTAGTATGCCCAGAACCAAGTGTTCTTGCCCCACATGTAACCATTAGCTTCACCACGCCAGTCAAACATCTTCAAGATGTCGATGAGGTAGATAGTGTTACCGTTGGTGTTAGCATCAACCATCTGCTGCTCTTCAGTAGCCTTCAAGTTGATAGGACGCTGCCAGCTTGCGAGGTTAACACCCTCAGCAACCTTCTCAGCGAGACCACACTTAGTAGGAGCTACGATAGCCAACCAAGCGCTCATCTCAGTTGTGATGTTCTTGTGACCCTCTGTATAACCAACTGCGTTCAATACCTTCTGGCTGAAGTCGTTGTTGATCAAAGAAATCTCACCTGTTGTCTGGTTCAATGTTGCAATCTGCTTGTAAACACCACCACACTCAGCATAGAGCTTATCGTTTGTGAATGCACCCTTAGTTGCATTGTAGTCGATTGCACACTCTTCAAGAGTCTTGTCAAGTGTAGCCTCGTCCCAAACGTGCTCGTCAGCCACTGGAGCTGTTACGTGCTTGCAGTACAACTTGTTGTATGTAACATCAGTAGCACTGCTCTTAGGTGTTACGGTGTAAGTCTTACCGTCCTGAGCAACTACAGATGTAGCCTTAGGAGCGAAGTAGTACTTGTAACCGTTTGTGAAACCAGTCTCGATGTTCTCTACCAAAGTAAAACGGATACCACGGTTGATAGTAACAATGTCACCACCGTCAGTAGGCTCCTTAACGTCAAGAACGAATGCCTTGGCATCAGCACCTGTTACGTTTGGCGTACCATCAAGCTTGAACCAGTAGTTCTTGTTCTTGGTAGCGAATGTAACAGAACCTACAACGTCACGTGTCAAGTCATAAGACAACTTGATATAGATGTACTGGTACTTAGCACCGCTACCCTCGATAGCCTTGTAACGTACATAACGTGTAACGTTAACTGGGAACTCTGTCTTGTGGTGTGTCAAAGCCTCAACTTCGTCAGCAGCAAGTCTCCAAGCAAACACGTGGTTTGTTGTACCCTGAGAGTTGCCATAGTACTTAGCAAGACCGAGAGGACTCTCTGTTGCTTTGTTGTTTGCGTCAAGAACGAAGGTCTTCAACGCATAAACATTATTACCACTAGCAGTTGTCTCGATAGGGCTGTTGCTCTTCAAGTCTGGCTCATACTGGCTGTCGAAGGTATTCTTCTCCATACCCTCCAAAGTCTGAGTCAATACATAGTCGTTGAACTGTGCCCATGTTGTCTTGTAGCTATCGATATCATTGCAAAGGTCGAAGTTTGCGTCTTTTGTTGGGAATTCCTCAATCTTAGTTGTAGGAAGTTCTGCCTCAGCAACTGGCTTCTTGGTGATGTGAATCAAGATGTAGCCATCGAGAACCACCTTGTCGCCACGCTTAACGAGAACCTGTACTAATGGCTCACGGTCGATAGCAGATGGAGATGTTTCACCCTGTGGTGTCTCGTCGTACTTAACGTTCCATGCGCGAATCTGACCATTCTTCTTATCTACCCACTTAGCGAACTTAGAATCTGCGGTCTTGTTACCATCTACCTTATAGTCAACGAGGTTGTACTCGAATGTGAGACCCCACTTAGCGGCCTCTTCGATAGACCAAGTATCCTGCTCGTATGGATATCCAGCCTTCTTGATGTTCTGCTTCATAGCATGGAGAGCCATGTAGTCAGAAATCTTGATACCTTCCTTGCTATCATAGTAAACTTCGAGAGCTGCACCATCAGGATCTGCGAGAGCCTCCTGTGGAGAATCCCATACGTGAACTCTCTGCTTAGCGCAGGCTGTCTCAAGACCGAGCTCGTCGCCAACGCGATTAGCTGCAGAAGTCTGATTCAAATCTGGAGCGATGCGAGCGTACATAGGTTTCTTACCCCATACCAATGCCTCTACGTAAGCTTTCTCTGGCTGAAGCAAAGCATAGTCAGAAGTTACTGTAGCCTCGTTACCGCTGTTGTCCTTAGTTGCAGACTGGAGAGCGATAGTGTTTGGCAAGTTCTCTTTATCGTTATAATCCTTTGTTGTAGGTGTCTCGTTCAAGAGCTCAGGATGTGCAACCTGCAAACCTGCTGTCAAGATACCATTAGAATTCATGAACAACTGTGTACCAGCATCGTTCTTCTCTGGTGAAGTTACACCGAGCTTGTTGGCTTCTGCACGTGTATGATAGTTGATAATCTCTGGATCAAGTACGTTGTAACCCTTGATGTCTGCAAACTTAGTGTTAGCGTTAGAAGGATTCATGTGGTACTGAACACCCCAAGCTGGACCATAGTTGAATACTTCTGCTGTCTCAGAAGTTGGGTCGTTTGGCAATGTGTTTGGCAAGTAATCCTCAAGACCAGTGATAGACTTAGGATTCTTAAGATCGTTTTTCAATGTTTCACGAGTCTTACCAGTCAAACCTGTCTCTACCTTCTTGTATGTACCTGTCAAGTAATCATAGACAATAGTCTCGATACCATCCAAGTACAAGTGTGGCATGAATACCAAACCACGGAGGTTACCAGACAATGAGATAACGACAGTCTCGCTAGCAACACCCTTTACACCAGTAAGAGTCAAGTTCTCTTTGTCCAAAACGGCAGAGATACCATTCTGAGCTTTGTTGCGGAAGCTGATAGTTGTAGCCTTGACGAACTCACCATCCTTCCAGATGTCGAAGCAACCAGTCTCAGCATTAGGAACGTAGTACTCGTAAGATGTTGTGGTGGTGGAAGAACCATTCTCACCAGTAGCCTTTACCTTGGTATTCTCACCATTGATGTACCAATAGCCATCCTTGATCTCAACAGTAGGTGTTTTGCCATTCTCACCCTTAGCCTTAACACCTGTGTCCTTGCTGCCGATAAACCAGTTACCGTTTTCACCGATAGTTGGTGTAACGCCATCTTGACCGACAGCTTTGTAAGACTGCTTTACGCCATCCTTAACCCAATAGCCATCTTCACTGATGGTCCAAGCAGTACCAGGAGTACCATTCTCACCATCTTTACCATTGGCAATTGTGAACTTCTTACCGTCACTCAAGGTGACAGTCACACCATTGTCTGCTTCTGCTACGTTTGTGATTACGCTTCCATTCTTGACCAAGTCCTCAATAGCCTCAATAGCCTTGGAGTTGGCATCGATTTGCTGTTGCAAATTCTGGATGTCGTCATCGTAATCCTTACAAGACTGCAAAGTAGTTGTGCCTACTACCATTGCGCCCATAAGCAAAGCACTAAAAAATTGTCTTTTCATACGATAAAAATTAATTAAAAATATCAATTGTTAACTTTCAGTTCTAAACTTTCTCTGTACTATCTCCTGAGGGGAGATATTCTTTTTACGTTGCAAATATAGACATTTTTATTCACACTCGCAAATATTTAACCTTTTTTTTTCGAAAAACCCCTTATTTTCTTTAGTTTTTAACAAAATTGGGTCATGGGGTCTGCTCAATTCACTATTTTCATGCACTTTTAACCCTTTTACACCCTCTTTTTTCTACACCTTAATTATATATAGAGCGGCATTTCTTTTGTTTTCTTTGCAAAATCCCCGAATATCGGTAATATCTCCCCTCAGGAGATAGTACAGAGAAAGTTTAGAACTTAAAGTTAACAATTAATATTTTTAATTAAATTTTATCGTATGAAAAGAAAGTATTTAAGCGCGCTGCTTATGGGTACACTGACTGTGGCATCCATGAGTACATTTACTTCTTGTAAGGATTATGATGACGACATCAGTAACTTGCAAGGTCAGATTGACAAGTTGGCTACTGCTGATCAGCTTGCGCAGAAGGTTTCAGAGCTCCAGGCTTTGATTTCTTCTAACCAGACTGGCATCAGCTCTCTTCAGACAAAGTTGGCTGAGGTTAAGGCTGCTGCTGACAAGGCTCAGACTACAGCTGACAGCAAGGCTACTCTTGATCAGGTTAATGAGATCTTGGCTGGCTATGCAACTAACGAGAACGTTACTAAGGAAGCAACTGAGATTGTAAATGCCGCAATCAAGGCTCTTCAGGATAACGACCTCGCAGCTTTGAAGGCTGAGATCCAGGCTGCTGCTGACAAGGCTCAGCAGGGTGTTGATGACGCTGCTGCTGCAAAGGCTGAAGTTCTTAAGACTTTGGAGGAGTATGCTAAGAATTCTGATGCTGCTGTCAAGGCTGCTTATGACAAAGCCATCGAAGCTGCAAAGGCTGGAGATGCAGCAACTCTTGATGCTGCAAAGGCAGAAATCCTCAAAGCTTTGAAGGATTATGCAACAACTCAGGAACTTCAGGAAGTAGCAACTGCTGCTGACAAGGCTCTCAAGGATGCACAGACTAAGCAGGCTGCTAAGGATGAGGCTGCAAAGAAGGCTGCAGACAAGGCTTTGAATGACGCTGTAGCTGATCTTAAGGCAAAGATTACTGCTGCTCAGGCTGCTGCTGAGGGCACAGCTAAGGAAGAGGCTGCTAAGAACGCTGAAGCTATTTTGGCTCTTCAGCAGTCAACAACTGCTAGCGATGCTTTGGCAAAGGCTGAGGCTAACAAGGCAGAGATTGAAAAGATTCTCAATACTCTTACAGGTTATACCGCACAGGGTACTGTTAAGGCTGCAATCGATGCTATCACAACTCAGTTGAATGCAAAGGACACTGGTCTTTCTGGTCTTGCTGGTCGTTTGGCTGTTGTTGAGGCTGCTATCAATGGTGGTGCTGAAGGTTCAACAGAAGGTCTCGCTGCTATCATCTCTAATATTGAGAGCAAGTTGAAGGACATCATCGGTCAGTACTCTACTATGGTAACTGACGTTCAGTTGTATGCTATCAATTGTGGTTGGGATTCTATTGACTTTGATAACTATAACTTGATTTTTACACAGACTGTAGAAAAGGCTAATAAATTCCCAGCAGATGCAAAGGCTGCTGATAAGCAGTTAACATTCGAAGAGGGTAAGTATTATGTTGGCGAGGATAGCTTGTTGGTTCGCGTATCTCCTGTAGATGCTGAGTTGACAGCTAACAATGTTTCTTTGATGAACTCTCAGGGTAAGGAACTTAATGGTCTCGTTGACGTAACTAGCGTTCACAGATATAACGGTTTGCTCTCTCGCGCAGCTGCAACAAACTCAGGCCTTTGGGTTGTAAAGTTCAAGGCTAATGATTTGGGCGATAGCTTTAAGGAGGCTGCAATGGTAGATCCTACAGACAACAATTCAAAGAAGATTCTTTATTCTGTAGCAGTTAAGAATACATACAATACTTCTGATAAGAAGGAGGATGCTAGCACACGTCGTGTAACTTCAGAGTTCGAAGTTGCTTTGAATACACAAAATGCTAGACCAGCTTGGGATTTCAAGGTAAACAACAAGTCTGTTTCTGAAATCCATAACCGTTACGAGCAGACTGAGCATGGCGATTGGACTAATGATAAGTACAATTCCCCTGATACTTATGCTGCTGAGTTGGAGTGGAAGGATGCAAACAAACCATCAACTAAGGTTGTAACTGAAAATGCGGATCCAACGAAGATTAATGCAGAAGATCGTTATGGTAGAGACAATCGTCAGTGGACAGGTCGTTATAAGATCTTACCAGTAGTGAAGGGCAAGCCTATCACTATCGAATTTGTCAACCCTGCAATTACTGGTGTAAAGGGATTCTATGTAACACTTGATGAGAAGTTCGCTCAGGAGTCTGCCCCATCAGAGTTGAATGCTTGGAATTCTTATACTTATGAGAATGTTGGTTACAATGGTAAGCCAGCTAAGTTGTTCGAGGGTAATAAGGGTACAATTACTATCAAGGACATGAACCACGTACAGGGTGATGTGATCGGTTTCCGTGTATACGCCGTTAACTATGATGGTACATTGTACGACCCAGATGGACGTGCATTCTATGTTGCTGTTGGTGACGTTAAGCAGGAAATGACTATCAAGCAGGCAAATGTAGAAATAGATATGGAAACAGCAGCAAGAACTCCTCGTTTTGTATCTGAGAAGATTCCTGTTGACTTCAGTAGCTACAATTTTGATGAAAATAATTACAGCTGGGCTGTTACAGAGAAGGATGCTTCTAATGATAAACCTACAGACTTCAAGGTAGAATACTTCGTAAATGGTAATCCGGTTGATAATTTGAGTAAGAAGGTAAATGCTATCCGCTTTGTATTGACAGATCCTGGTCAGTTCATTGATGGAGCCGTTTACAATGTTTCTACAACTTTGAAGAAGAACATCTCTTCTGCAGATACTGAAGTTTGCACTGTTAACGCTTCATTCAAGAAGGTAATGCCAACAAGTGCTCCAACATTCGATTACCGTGATGGCTTCGATGAGAATACTGAGTATATCAAACCAGATGGAGACAACTATGTGGTAGGTAGCTCTAATAAGGGTGGTAGCTTCGACTTCAGAAACACTTTGATTATCAACAACAATGTAACAACTTGGAATGGTATGGACCTCTTTACAGAGGGTACATATATCTTCAATGTTGCTGATGGTACATATAAGAATAGAGCATTGGATAATGCTTCTTGTGATGGTCCATCTTACATCTTGAGAATCAACAACAATGGTAACAATAACTTGGTTGATAATAGTACAAAGCGTAAGATTTCTGCTCAGTTCGTTTATAAGCGCATCTCTAAGAAGTATGATACTAATTCAGAGAGTTACTTACCAAATCAGGACTGGAAGGCTGATTCTCCAACTACTAAGGACATCATTTACAGCACATGGTCAAAGAATTTTGCTGTTGCTACAAATGGTGGTGAAAAGTGGACAGGTAAAGGCAAGAAAGGTGAAACAGGTTACATTGCTCCAAAGAACGTTGTTGCGTGGTCTACTACTGTAAATGCAACAAAGACTTTTGATTTGTCTAATGTTACTGTAAAGGTTGATAAGCTCAGCTTGCTCCCTGTAACAACAGGTGTAACTGGTACTACATTGGATAAGTTCTTCGCAAACAATGTAATTGCTGTAGTTTCTGGTAAGTATGGTGAGGTTTATACAACAGGTACTGGAGCAGCTAAGGATCAGATTAACCCTTACTTCTCTGCAACAATTAATACTGCAGACCAGACTGTTACTTTGAAGCAGACCAATCAGGCTACAATTCCTTCAACAGCTAATAAGGGTTTGATTCACTTCACTGTTAAGGATTGCTTCGGTAACCTGATGAACATCGAATTGCCATTCGTAATTCAGATGCCAACAGTAGACACTTCTGCAAAGAAGCACTAATTTGAGACGATTTACAAGTTAGGAGTGATAAGCTCCACAATGTAAATAAGATACTATTCATTGGGGGCGTTCAGTTTTGAGCGCCCCCTTTATTTTTTACTTATAAGATGAAGAAATTATTATCTATAATTACAGTCTGTCTTATTGCCATTCTCTCTTTCAATGCCTGCAGTGAAGAGATTAAGAGTACTAATGTCAGTATCAAGCAAATGACAGATTCTACTCTTCTTACTATCATCGATGACCATCAGGTTACATTCGATTACAAGCAGGCTACATTTGACAATGGTTTTGTGATGGCTGGCGACTCTGCAGTGGTTCACTACATCGGTGAACTTTCTGACGAACCTGTTAAGGCTGTACTCATCAAGCTGATTCCAAAGAAGGGTCATGTAATGAATGCAGTTTACGATCCTAACAAGAAGTTGGAGACAGCTCCAATGACTAAGGAAGAGGTGAAACAGCTTGAGGAAGGTGTTGAGTTCGCCAAAAAGCACCAGCCAAAGAAGAATAAATAAGGTAGATAACCCGATTTATTAATCAATAAAGAACATGATTATGAATACAATGAAATCTTTGTTTGCTGCTTCCCTGCTTGCCATTTCATCATCTAGTGCTATGGCACAGGCTACTTACACCGACCCAAACGGTGATGAGTATACTTTCAACAAGCACTGGTTCCTGGATCTGCAGGGCGGTGCTCAGTATACACTCGGTGAGGCTAAGTTCGGAGATTTGCTCTCTCCTAACGTACAGCTGGGCTTGGGCTACCAGTTCTCTCCTGTCTTCGGTATGCGCTTGCAGGCTAACGGTTGGCAGAGCAAGGGCGGTTGGGCTGGTTTTCGCGCTCAGAAGGGCGAGACTCCTTACAACGCTCAGTATAAATATAAATATGTGGCTCCTGGTGTTGACTTCATGTTCAACCTCAGCAACCTCTTCTGTGGTTGGAA
>ULXY01023637.1_pt1 | contig 12291 bp, 8 predicted proteins | sample 1961741 | NCBI WGS metagenome assembly ULXY01 (sample SAMEA4835851, study PRJEB28245) | human gut metagenome | biome: gut microbiome; material: fecal sample | place: Denmark | collected 2008
TAAAATCTTTCGGCTCTGTTTCACCCGACTTTTTCGAGTTCTTCACATTTACACCGCATGTCGAGGACAAGGGCGACTTCAATGTCACCGATTACACCGCACAGATGGCAAAATCGGCAAAGGAACTTGCCTCTGCGGATTTCGGCGCGTGCATTTCGGATATTTGCAATACGGACGGCTGTTCTTACATATGCATTGCCGTCGCAGGCGAGAGCTCCGCAATAGTCAGAAAGCTCTACCGCGAGCCCGATGAAAAGGATGAAAGCTTCATAAGAGACGCCGCAGAGGAGCTTATAGAGCTTATCGGCGAAAAGGCCTCCGGGGAAAGCTCCGTCGGCATAGAGATTTCCGGCGAAGCCGCAGCAACGCCCGAAGCCGAAAAAACTCCCGGCAAAGGGAAAAAAGTCCTTGTTTCAATACTTGTAATAATTCTCGCTCTTGCCGTTGCGGCAGGCACATTTTTCCTTGTGAAATATCAAAGAGACAAAAAAGCCGCCGAGGCACTCGCAAACACCGCGCCCGAAACGACTTCCGAGGAAACGACCATTCCCCCGGAAATATCCAAGGATACGGTTCCGCTCTCTGTTTTTATGCGCAATGAAGCGGTTAACGGAATTGACAAAGACGACCTTGCGAGAGCGGCCGAGGACGCCGCAAGCGCCGCTTCTCAGGGTGACAATGCGGCAAACGCAAACGCTCTCCCCGAATACATTGTGCTCAACGGCGTAAAAACGGAGGCAAAAAAGGCACTCGCAAAAATTGTGGCCGCGGATGTGGACGACAGCTACAATTCCGAAGCCATTAAGGCAGATGCAGTTGCCGTTTATACATATTTAAAGTACCGCAACACAAACTTTAACGTGAGCGGTCTTAATGCCGCAGAAACGGTGAGCGACAACATACTGAATGCCGTTTCGGAGGTATTCGGCGAATATGTCGTATATAACGGTCAACCGGCATTCACTCCTACATTTAAGCTGTCGGCAGGCAAAACCACCTCGGCAGACGTTGTTTTCGGTAATTCCTTCCCCTACCTTAAAACGGTAGACAGCGCATCCGATAAAAACGCAGATGGCTACAAAACGGAGATTACTCTGACATCCGGTGAATTAAAGGAGCTTGCAAATAAATTTGACAGCTCGATAAATCTCTCCGGCTCCGCCAAGGACTGGGTAAAGGTTACAAAGCACGACGGCGCCATAAGCACGGGAGTAGGATACGTCGAAACCGTAAACGTAGGCGGTAAGGAAATAAGCGGATATAAATTCGCCTGTGAGCTTCTCGAAAACAAGATTCCGTCATACTGCTTTGCCGTATCCTACACCTCTTCCGGCGACACCTTTAAGATAACCTCATACGGCAGCGGTTTCGGTGTCGGTATGAGCCTTTCCGGTGCAAACAAAATGGCGGCCGACGGCTCGACCTACGCGCAGATACTCGCAAAATACTATCCCGGAACAAATCTTTCATAACACTTTTTAAGCCGTCATATTTTGTATATATTATCAAGGGGGACATTTTAAATGGCAATATTAGTAACCGGCGGTGCCGGATTTATAGGCACCCATACCTGCATAGAGCTTATTAACGCAGGATATGAACCGATAGTGGTTGATAACTACTACAACGCAAGCCCCAAGGCACTTGAGCGCGTTGAGGAAATAGTCGGAAAAAAGGTTAAGTTTTATGAGTGCGATGTTCGCGACAAAAAGAAGCTTGACTCCGTCTTTAAGGAAAATAAAATAGACGCCGTCATACATTTTGCAGGCCTCAAGGCGGTAGGCGAATCCTGCCACAAGCCGCTTGAGTACTACGATAACAACATCGGCGGAACTCTTGCGCTCTGCGAGGTTATGAGAGACAACGGCTGCAAAAAGATTGTATTTTCCTCCTCCGCTACCGTCTACGGTATGAACAATGTTTCGCCGCTCACGGAGGATATGAAAACCGGCGGTACAACCAATCCCTACGGTACCACAAAGTATATGATAGAGATAATCCTCGAGGATCTCTATAAAGCAGACAACAGCTGGGATGTTACGCTGCTTCGCTACTTTAACCCGATAGGTGCTCACAAGAGCGGCCTCATAGGTGAAAACCCCAACGGAATCCCGAACAATCTTATGCCGTATATAACCCAGGTTGCAATAGGCAAGCTTGACTGCCTCTCGATTTACGGCAACGACTACCCCACCCGCGACGGAACGGGTGTTCGCGATTACATCCACGTGGTTGACCTGGCTCTCGGTCACGTAAAAGCTGTAGAGCAGCTGAAATCCTCAAACGGCGGCGTAAGGATTTATAATCTCGGCACAGGCAAGGGTTACAGCGTTTTCGATATAGTTAAAGCATTTGAAAAAGCCACAGGCGTTAAAATCAATTATAAAATCGCTCCTCGCCGTGACGGTGATATAGCTACCTGCTACTCCGACCCGTCAAAGGCTAAAAAAGAGCTCGGTTGGGAGGCAAAACGCGACCTCGAGGAAATGTGCGAGGATTCATGGCGTTGGCAAAAAAACAATCCGAACGGTTTTGACGACTGATATTTCTCCCCCGAAAAAGGAGGTAACACCATGAAAAACAAAAAGGGTCTTACAGTAGGAATCATTGTTGCCGTTATAGTCATTGCACTTATCGGCAGCATTGCCGGCAGCTACAACAATCTCGTAAAGCTGCGTGAAAACGTGACGAGCGCGCAGTCCGTGGTTGAAACACAGCTTCAGCGCCGCGCGGACCTTATACCAAACCTTGTAAACACCGTAAAGGGCTACGCTTCTCATGAGGAGGACGTTTTTACGGCAGTTGCGGACGCTCGCGCGGCACTTTCGGGTGCCAAGACGGTTGACGAGCTGAACAGTGCTCAGAGTCAGCTTGACAGTGCCGTATCACGCCTTTTGGCGATAGCCGAAAGCTATCCCGATCTCAAGGCAAATGAGAATTTTATAAATCTTCAGGATGAGCTTGCAGGCACCGAAAACCGTATTTCCGTTGCGCGTCAGGACTATAACGACGCCGCAAAGGAATACAATACAAAAATTCAATCGTTCCCCGCATCGTTAATTGCGGGACTCTTCCATTTTGAAAAGGCGGATTATTTCACCGCCACAGCCGAAGCTGCAACTGTTCCCGCTGTGGATTTCGGTAAATAAGCCATGAAAAAGACGATAGGTGCAGGCGCACTGCTTGTTTCACTTTTGATTGTTTTGCTGACGGCTCTGCCGGCAGCCGCAATAAGTGAGCATCCGTTGCCGGCAAGCAGTTTTTTCTCCCCAAGCTTTACCGATGACAACAAAATGACCACACAATCTAGAGACGATTACCCGTCTCCCACAAGCGACTTTTTCGTCAACGATTTTGCCTCGTGTCTCACCGATGAGGACAAAAGCACCATACAAGCTCTCGGCGAGGAGCTGTATAAAAAGACAAAGGCGCAGGTAGTAGTTGTCACGGTTCAAAGCCTCGGCGGCAGAGATATTGAAAGCTATTCGATAGGACTTGCGCGAGAATGGGGCATAGGCGATAAGGACGATAATTCCGGCGTATTGCTGCTGTTATCCACGGGCGACAGACAGGTACGAATTGAAGTCGGAAAGGGTCTTGAGGGCTCTCTCACCGACGGTAAATCGGGACGAATTCTCGATTCCTATGCAGTTCCGTACCTCAAAAACAGCGACTATTCCACGGGTCTTCGCGAGTGCTACAAAAAGCTCGTCGAGGAGGTTTATTCCGAATACGGAGTAGAGGGCTATACGAGCATTGACGACACGGACATCGGCGATTACTCCTCATCAGATTCCGGGAACGAAAAAATCGACCTCGCCGTTATAATTATAATAACGGTTCTGGTACTGATTACCTTGATTTTACCCGGCCGCATAATTCGCAAAGCAATTTATCACGGCGGCGATCATCACGGAGGCGATTATCACGGAGGCGGCTTTTACGGAGGCGGCTTCGGCGGGCATTCATCCGGAGGGTTCTCGGGAGGCTCGTCCTCGGGAGGATTTTCGGGCGGAGGCGGCGGCTTCTCCGGCGGAGGAAGCTCACGCGGATTCTAATATTTCACACATAAAGCTGTCGGAGCAGGGCCTAATCCTTTTCGGCAGCTTTTATTTTCCCCTGCTTTTGCTTTTCTGCATTGCCGCAAGGTTTATAAGCAATCAAATTAAAAGAAAGGTCGTGGCGAAATGAGAATGTATGACATCATCGATAATAAGAAGCACGGGAAAGAGCTGTCCTTTGACGAAATCAAGTTCTTTGTCGACGGATTTACGGACGGCTCGGTACCGGACTATCAAGCTTCGGCGCTGCTTATGGCCATATGCCTTAAGGGTATGAGTGACAGCGAAATATCAAATCTCACCTTATGCATGGCGCAGTCGGGCGATATGAACGATATGAGCAAAATAGACGGTGTGTCCTGCGATAAGCACTCAACCGGCGGTGTCGGGGATAAAACCTCACTTATAGTCGCTCCCATTGCCGCAAGCTGCGGTCTGAAGGTTGCCAAAATGAGCGGCAGAGGTCTCGGCCACACGGGCGGTACGGTTGATAAGCTGGAGTCTATTCCCGGCTACAACACAGCAATGGCAAGCGACAGCTTTTTTAAACAGGTAAACAAAATCGGAATTTCTCTGATAGGTCAGACCGGAAATCTCGCCCCTGCCGACAAAAAGCTTTACGCACTTCGCGATGTAACAGCCACCGTGGATGACAGGGCTCTTATCTCTGCGAGCATTATGAGCAAAAAGCTTGCGGCAGGCGACAAAAATATAGTTCTCGATGTGAAATGCGGAAGCGGCGCATTTATGAAAAACGAAAATGACGCCGCGGCTCTCGCAAAAACAATGGTCGGCATAGGCAAAAGCTGCGGCAGAAACATCATAGCCGTTATAACAAATATGGACGAGCCGCTCGGCAGAAATGTCGGAAATGCGCTTGAGGTTATCGAGGCAGTCGACGTTTTACGCGGTAACGGTGACAAAAACCTTCGCGAATTATCTGTTTATCTCGCCGCAAATATGCTGTCACTCTCATTCCGAAGGGACATAGACGAGTGTATTATAGAAGCGACAAATGCGCTCGACAGCGGCAGAGCCTTTGATAAATTCCGAGAGCTTATTGAGGCTCAGGGCGGAGACGTCGATTATATAAATGATACAAGCCTCTTCAAAAAAGACAAATGCGTTCGCGACATATTATCTCCGTGCGACGGATACATCTTTTCGGCTGACACCGGAAAGATAGGCGAAGCCGCCGTGATACTCGGCGCAGGCAGAGAGAAAAAGGACGACAAAATCGATATGGCTGCGGGAATTGTACTCCGCAAAAAGACCGGCGAAAGAGTTAATAAGGGCGACGCTCTGGCAACGCTTTACACCTCCTGCGAAGCAAGGGCCGACAGTGCCGAAAAGCTGTATTTAAATGCAATTAAAATAGCCGACAATCCACCCGAAAAGAAAAAGCTTATATACGGTACAATTAAATAATACTTTCCCCTCCCGGTTTCGGATAAAACCGCAATTTCGCGGCAAACTCATTATGGCAGACGAAAACGGGGGGATTTTTATGCCGAAAAAATACAATACAATTATAATCGGCGGCGGAACGGCAGGTCTTACCGCGGCAATTTACACCGCTCGCCAAAATAAAAGTGTCGCGGTTTTTGAAAACGGAATATTCGGCGGTCAGATAGTCGATTCGCCGAGAATAGAAAACTACCCGGGCTTTTGCGAAATCAGCGGTGACGAATTTTCTGACAGGCTGTTAAAGCAGGCGTTAAAGCTCGGCGCAGAGCTTATTAAAAAAAGAGCAGCCGCAATTAAGCTTGAATGTAAGGACAAATATGTTATTTCTGCTGACGGCGAAAAAACTCAATGCGATAAAATTATAATTGCGGTCGGTACAAGACCGCGTCCGCTTTATCTTGAAAACGAACGTGAGCTTTTGGGCAGAGGCATTTCATACTGCGCGGTTTGCGACGGTGCTTTTTTCAAAAGTAAAACGGTTGCCGCGGTCGGCGGCGGCAGCTCGGCTCTGCAAAGCGCAAGGCTGCTGGCAGAGCTTTGCAAAAAGGTGTATGTGATTCACAGACGGAATGAATTTCGCGGCGAGCAAAGGCTCTGTGAAGAGTTAAAGTCCTTTCATAACATCGAGTTTTTGTTAAACAGCGAAATAAAAAAGATAAACGGCAAGACGAGGCTCGAAAGCATTTTAGTTAAAAATAATCTAAGTGGTGAAGAAACGGTTCTTCCGCTTGACGGGCTCTTTGTCGCAATAGGCAAGGAGCCGCAAAACGAAATATTTGCCGAGGTCACAGAGCTTGATGAAAACGGATACATCAAGGCGGACGAGAGCTGTAAAACAAGCACGGACGGAATTTACGCCGCAGGCGACTGCCGCACAAAGGCATTTCGTCAGCTTACGACTGCGGCGGCGGACGGAACAGTTGCGGCGTTGTCGCCGTAATTACCCTGCCGATTTTCAAATTACGAAACACAGCGTAAAAAAACTAAAAATCCACACGCTTTAGTTGAGCGTTTATAAGGCCGTTTTGCTTCTCAGCTTCACAGCCGTACATTTTTTATGTGAAACCGATACTTCCTTATGAACGCTCTACCTTATTATTGATACACGGCGGTTTTTGTGTTATTATAGTCGCCGTAATTAAAATTAAGGTAAAGAGTGCCCGTCACTACATCATTTCGTCGGTTTCGGCGCGGCACGGCAACAAATAAGGTGAAAAAATGAAACTCATAGGCGCGGCAGTAAACTGCGGAGCTGTTTTTTTAGGCTCTCTTTTAGGGCTGCTGTTTAAAAAGGGTATTCCGGAACGCGTGCAAAAAAGTCTTAACTATGCGCTGTCGCTGTGCGTACTCTACATAGGAATCAAGGGTTCGCTTAAAGGAGAAAATACATTGATTGCCGCCCTGTCGCTCGCGATAGGAACAATAATAGGCGAGCTCATTGACATTGACAGACATTTAAACAAATTCGGCGACTTTTTGCAAAAGAAGCTGAGCCGCAATACCGAAAATTCATCGTTCGGCGAGGGCTTTGTAAATGCCACGCTTTTTACCTGCGTCGGTGCTATGGCAATAGTCGGCGCGATTGAAGCCGGTATGCAGGGCAGCTTTTCAACATACTATGCAAAAGCTCTGCTTGACTGCTTTTTTGTGATGATAATGACTACCACATTCGGAATAGGCTGTTTCTTCTCCGGAATTATAGTTTTTGTCTATGAAGCGATTTTGACGCTCGGCGCCGGCTTTCTCTCGTCATTTCTCTCCGACAGTATGATAAACGAGATGTCGTGCGTCGGCTCCGTGCTTATAATAGCCATAGCTCTCAACACAATGAAGGTCACAAAAATAAAGGTTGCAAACCTGCTGCCGTCGGCATTTATGCCGCTCTTACTGTGCCTTTTTATTCATTGACTTTTACTTTTTTTATGCTATATTATATGTGGTTATATATGATTTTTTGGGGGAATTGTAATTGAAGATTATTGTTGCAGGTGACGGTAAGGTCGGTGCCACGCTTACACGTCAGCTGACCGCAGAGGGATATGACATTACTCTTATAGACTCAAACAAGGATGTTTTGAGTTCGAGCATGGAGCAATTCGACATAATGACCGTACACGGCAACTGTGCCACCAAAGACACACTGCTGAAGGCGGGAATTACGGACACAGACCTCATAATAGCCGCCACAAGCGCGGACGAGGTAAATCTTTTGTGCTGTATTACCGCTCACGGACTTAACAAGAACCTGCACACAATAGCGCGAATCCGCAATCCCGAATACAGCAGTCAAATCTATGATATGCGCGATATGTATGCGCTGTCTATGACCGTAAACCCCGAAAAGCAGGCGTCAAGTGCCATAGAAAAGCTTCTCAGATACCCGGGATTTTTAAAGCATGACACCTTTGCTAAGGGGCGCGTCGATATAGTTGAACTGCGCGTCAAAAGCGACAGCAAGCTCTGCAACATTCCTCTGAGCGCACTTCCCGCGCAGACAAAGTGTAACGTACTTGTTTGTGCGGTAATCAGAAACGGTGAAGCACTCGCACCCAACGGCGATTTCGTCTTACAGGACGGCGACAGAATATTTGTCACGGCGTCTGTGGACAACCTCTCAATGCTTTTGAAGAGTCTCGGTATGACGCCGAAAAAAACCAAAAACATACTTATCTGCGGCGGCGGAAAAATCAGCTATTACCTTGCAAAGCGTCTTGAAAAAAGCAGCGTTTCGGTAACTCTTGTAGAGAAAGACGAAAAACGCTGTGTTGAGCTTGCCTCGCTTCTGCCGACAACGAATATAATCCACGGCGACGCGAGCGATCAAAATCTTCTCAACAGCGAGGGGCTGGCCGACTGCGAGGCGGTTGTTACCGCCACCGGGCTTGACGAAATGAATATGATAATTTCGCTTTATGCCAACAATGTGGGTGTTCCGCAGACAATAACAAAGCTCAGCCGAATAGACAGCGGCAGTATTCCTTCAAACATTCCGCTCGGTAGCATCATCTGTCCCAAGGAGCTGTGCTGCAACTCAATAGTACGCTATGTCAGAGCCATACAAAATCAAAGCGGTGCGGCAATCGCCGTTCACTTTATCGCAGACGGTCAGGCGCAGGCTATAGAATTCCGAGTTGACGAGCAGACAAAGCATTGCGGAGAGGCTCTTAAGGATATAAAAATTCGCAAAAATGTCCTTATTGTCTGCATAACGCATAACGGTAAAATCGAAATACCCAACGGTAATTCTTCGTTTAAAAAAGGTGACGGCATCATTATTGTCACAAGCAGCGGAGATGTGGTGCGACAGCTTAACGACATATTTATTTAATGGGGTAAAAGTGCTTTATGAACTATAAAATGATGGGTCGTATTTTTGCGGAAATATTGGCGCTCGAAGCGTTTTTTATGCTTCCGCCGCTGTTTATAAGCATTTATGACGGAGTCGATGTTGCGGCAAAGGCCTTTTTATATACAATAGGCATACTGATAGCGGTATCCGCATTTTTGTGGCTTATCTGCCGCAAAGCAAAGCGCGGCTTTTACGCTCAGGAGGGCATAGTTTGCGTTGGCCTCGGTTGGATTTTTTTAAGTCTTTTCGGTGCATTGCCCTTTTTTATATCGGGCGAAATACCGTTTTACATCGACGCGTTTTTTGAGATGGTTTCGGGTTTTACAACGACCGGTGCGTCAATAGTGCCCGTTGTTGAGGACTTATCACGCGGAATTTTATATTGGCGAAGCTTCAGCCATTGGCTCGGCGGAATGGGTGTGCTTGTATTTTTGCTTGCCATTGTCCCGTCTAATTCAAAATCTGGCGGCTCGCGGCTACACCTTTTAAAGGCGGAAAGCCCGGGCCCCGATGTCGGTAAGCTCGTACCCAAAATGCGCGATACCGCCATGATACTGTATGTACTGTATATAGCACTTACTCTTTTGAATATATTGTTTTTGCTCGCCGGAAAAATGCCTCTTTTTGACGCGCTGTGCACGGCATTCGGCACCGCAGGAACCGGCGGCTTCGGAATCAAAAATGACAGCATAGCGGGTTACAGCATTTATATACAGTGGGTTTGCACCGTGTTTATGATGCTCTTCGGCGTAAACTTCAACTGCTATTACTTGCTCATTATGCGCCAATTCAAGGCACTCTTTAAAAATGAGGAGGTTCGCTGTTACTTCGGAATTTCAATTATGAGTGCTGCGCTGATAGCCGTTGACATCCGTAAAATATACCCGACTATTCACGAAACGATTCGCCACGCCTGCTTCCAGGTAGCAAGTATCATGACGACTACGGGCTTTGCGACTACGGATTTTGACACATGGCCGAGCTTCTCAAAAACCATTTTGCTTACACTTATGGTCATAGGCGCGTGCGCCGGCTCTACCGGCGGCGGTCTCAAGTGTGCAAGAGTTCTGTTGCTTTTCAAAAATTTACGCAGAAACATTCACAAGATACTTCACCCGAGAAGAGTTCAGGTCGTACACGTAGACGGCACACCGGTTGACGAAAAAATAATCAACGGCACAAGCGTTTATCTCGCCGCATATTTTATTTTGGTTGTTCTGAGTATACTGCTTATATCGGTTGACAATAAGCCGCTTGTAACAAATTTGTCCGCCGTGCTGTCTTGCTTCAACAACATCGGCCCCGGTCTTGAGATAGTCGGTCCCACCGGAAACTTCAGCTCTTACAGCGCATTTTCAAAGCTTGTGCTGATATTTGATATGCTCGCCGGCAGACTTGAGATATTCCCGATTTTGGCTCTTATTTCAAGGGGCGCATGGAAAAAAGCTTGACGCACCGTATACCGCACATTTATATTTTAAGCTCCCGATTTCATTCGGGAGCTTTTTTGCGATTTGCTTTGTCCTTCATCGGTGCACAGCCGATTGTCATTTAAATAAAAACGAGCGCGTAACCTCCTTTGTCTCTTCTTTACCCTGCTTAAAGTCAAACCGGAAATGCATATATCTCGGCTTTGTAAAACCTTAAAATCAATAAAACAAGCTGCCCTCCCCGGTCGCTTCGTGCGATAAGGAGGGCAGCTTTATGCTTATTCGGTTTTATTTTGTTTGCCGATTATTATTTCTTGCCTTTTTTAGCGAGCTTTTCGGCTTTTTTCTGTGCCTTGTATGCGGCGTCATCAGCCTTAAGTCTTTCAACCTCGGCATCTCTTGCCTTTTTAGCCTCTGCCTCACGCTCTTTTGCCTCGTCATAAAGAGCCTCTATCTCACCGAAATGCTGATAGTACTTCTCCTGATTTATAAGGCGTTCGGCGTCAAGATACGGCTTTGCGGCACGGTTAAAGTATGCGTGCCTATCCATTTCCTTCTTAGACATATCGCGCGCCTGCTTGCGCTCGCTTGCAGTCTTTTTGATATCTGCACGAAGCATCTGAACCTTTTCGCTGTTGCCTGCCTTTTTGGCGTCGCTAAGCTCGGTATAAAGCGTCTTGAGTCTGTCGTCGCAAGCGTCCTCTTGGTCAAAGTACTTCTCAAGCACGGAGAAGTCAAGGCGCTCGAACTTAACTGACGGGTCGCCGTAATACTTATGTATGGCCTTATAAGCTGACTTTTTCTTCTTGGCAACCGAAATCGCAAACTTGCGTATCTGCTTTTCTTCGCTGTCGGTCTTGGGAAGAGCCTTAGCCTCGGCAAGCTCCTTGTTTATATCGTCAAGAGTGATTTTGCGAAGGCCTTCAAGTCCGCCGTCGTAAACCTTTTTATATGTCTTGAGCTGATACTTAACAAGATTAGACGAGAACTTATCAAGCTCCTCGCATACGAATTTGGCAATCTCAATGTCCTCATTCTTCTGAACAGCTGCCTTGTAAGCCTTTTTCTGAGCCTTCTTTTCGGCCTTGTCGCTGATGCCCTTGTACCACTTTTTTCTGACATCAACGGGCTTTTCGGCGGCGAGAGCTCTTGACTCTCTGATTATATCGACAGCCTCTACAAGCTCTTTATCCTCAATGGCGCCGTTGTTGTAGTCCTCAAACATAGCGCGTACCTTGAGCACCTTAACCACGGACTTCTGTTTTCTCTCGTTAAAGTCATACCAGAAATAAGGTACAACGTTGAGAAGAGCACCGAGAGCCGAGAAGAGTATGAGCACCTTCAATAAGTTTTCGAGAATATTCGGGTCGTAAAGTGCGGAATATGCGTTGCTGTAATTGTTCTGGCCGTTTGCCATCTGTTCGGAGAGTATTTCACCTACGGTTTTGCCGTCGCCGAGCATTCTGCCGAGAATGTCGGGATTTGATGTGACGGCGAGAGCGTTATCGGTTGTGATACCGCCTCTCTTGTATACTACGGGAAGAACGGCACTCGTAAGAAGTGCGATAACGGTACCGATTGTAGCAACTGCCGAGAACATACCGTCAATTCTCTCACCGCTCTTATACTGCTGATAATCACGAATGTCTGCCTGAATTGCGGGGTTTAAAATAAGCGCAAACGAACCCATAAACGCATTGAGGTAAAGGCAGCCCATAATAGCCCAAATGGTGGAGCCGTTCATCTGAGAGGTAAACGGAAGCATCATAAGAATGAATATGATATTCATAATATTCGTAACAACAAGCACGAATTTTTTGCCCCATTTTCTGATGCACATGGGAGCTAATATCATACCCCAAAGCGAAGCGTTGCCGTAAATGGTAACAACAAGTCCGTATACGTTACCGGAGCAAACGCCGCCGTAGTTATAAAGCCAATAGAGAACATTTGCGTACGATGCCTCAAGGAAGCCTATCCAGCC
>ULXY01043112.1_pt1 | contig 12269 bp, 10 predicted proteins | sample 1961741 | NCBI WGS metagenome assembly ULXY01 (sample SAMEA4835851, study PRJEB28245) | human gut metagenome | biome: gut microbiome; material: fecal sample | place: Denmark | collected 2008
GAAAAATGTTACATGTGCATACTTCTCTGTCTCAGCAAGACGAAGCTGCTTCTTGCCATTATTAGCAAGGAATTCGCCAAATGTATTCTTGATTTCTTCTTTCTTGAATGCAACTAACTTGTTAGGGATTGATTCATCATAATCCTTGAAGCATACAAATGTAGTTGGAATATATTCTCTTTCAAAACCTGTGAACTTATCATCACAGAAAGCTCTTGTCATCTCTCTTGCTCTATCTGGACGGAAGTTAAAGAATATTACTGAATCGTCAGGCTTAACAACTGAAAGTGGCTTGCCATTCTCTGTTATTACTGTAGGAACAACGAATTCATCTGTAACATCTGCCGCATAAGACTCTTCAAGTGCCTTAACTGCATTATCTGCTGACTTTCCTTCACCTGTTGTAAGTGAAAGATATGCTTCCTTTACTCTGTCCCAGTTATTATCTCTATCCATAGCATAGTATCTTCCCGCTAAAGAAGCTACTTTACCAACACCAATCTCTGCCATCTTGTCTTCAAGCCTGGCTACAAAATCTTTAGCTGAAGCTGGAGGTGTATCACGTCCATCAAGGAAAGCGTGTACATATACATTAGAAACTCCATTCTTCTTAGCCATCTCAAGTAAACCATATATATGTGAAATGTGGCTGTGAACACCACCATCTGATAAAAGTCCGAAAAGATGTAAATCTGAATTATTCTTCTTGCAATTCTCCATAGCAGCAAGAAGTTCTTCATTCTTATAGAACTCTCCGTCTTCTATAGCCTTTGTTATTCTTGTAAGATCCTGATATATAATCCTGCCAGCACCAATATTCATATGTCCAACTTCTGAATTACCCATCTGACCATCTGGAAGACCTACATAAAGTCCAGATGCGTTACCCTTAACAAATGGATATTCTTTCATTAACTTATCCATAACAGGAGTATTAGCCATAGCTATTGCATTACCCTCTGTTCTATCACTTAAACCATAACCATCAAGTACCATTAATACAACTGGTTTCTTACTCATATTATTTTCCTCTTTTCTAAGATAGCAATATCTTTAATATTCTCTCTAATTATTCTTGTTGTATGATAGCATACTTATTACTAATTTGCAATTTAGAATAATTATAATTATATTAAAAAGCAATAAGCCATACCTGGAATTACTTCCGTATATGGCTTACTATGTATCTTATTATATATTATAATTAACAATTTCACAAAAATCCGGCTTAAGACTTGCACCGCCTACAAGACCGCCATCTATATCAGGCTGCCTGAATAATTCTGCAGCATTACCAGCATTAACAGAACCTCCATAAAGAATTCTTATTGAAGAAGCTGCTTCTTCTCCATATAACTTCCTTATATCTAATCTTATAGCCTCACATACTTCCTGAGCCTGAGCTGATGTAGCAACCCTGCCTGTTCCAATAGCCCATATAGGTTCATATGCAATAACACACTTCATAGCATCTTTAGCTGACACCTGTAAAAATGCTGCGTCAATCTGCTTATTAATGAAATCCAATGTTATGCCTTCTTCTCTCTGCTGGATAGTCTCACCACAGCATATAATAGGTGTCAATCCATATTCAATTGCTTTTCTTACTTTGCGGTTGATGCACTCATCATCTTCACCAAAATATTGTCTTCTTTCTGAATGTCCAACTATAACATAATCAACACCAGCCTCTTTTAACATTCCTGGTGAAATCTCACCCGTATATGCACCTTTTTCTTCATAGTGCATATTCTCGGCACCAACCTTAATATCTGTTCCTTTGACTGCGTCTACAACTGGTATAATGTCTATTGATGGAACACAAAACACTACATCAACATCACGGTTAGAGAACTTATCACGAAGCTCACATACAAGCGATACTGCTTCCTTTGGTGTCATATTCATTTTCCAGTTTCCCGCAACTATCTTCTTCCTCATACTACAATCACGCCTCCATACAATATAACTGATCAGCTTATTTATCATTATTACCAGCTCAGTTATTTTAATAAAAAAATTATATCATACAAATTTATAAAAAGCCACTAATAATGCAAATATTTAAAATAAATACAATGTATGTACCTAAGTATTTTATATATACAACATATTGTATTAAGACAAGCTTAGTTTTATGATTATTTTCAAACAAAAGGAGCCGTATATATCAATATACAGCTCCTTTTGTGTATTGCCCGACTGAATTAACTGTCAATTAACCAATCAAAGCTATATGTTTATGTCAGTAAACACTCTATTTGTCATTAGCTGCTACTACACCTGGGAGTTCCTTACCTTCAAGGAATTCAAGTGAAGCACCGCCACCTGTTGAAATATGTGTCATCTTATCACCGAAACCAAGGTTATTAACTGCGGCTGCTGAATCACCACCACCGATAATTGTAGTAGCATCTGTAAGCTGAGCTAATTCTTCTGCAACAGCAATAGTTCCCTTTGCAAAGTTAGGGAATTCAAATACACCCATAGGTCCATTCCATACTACTGTCTTGGCATCCTTAAGAGCATCCTTGTAAAGCTCACAAGTCTTAGGTCCGATATCCATACCCATATCATCATCTTCCTGGCATCCAGCTTCAACTACATGGAAAGGAGTATCGTTCTTGAATTCCTTTGTTACTACTGTATCAACAGGAATAAGCATCTTAACACCCTTAGCTTCAGCCTTAGCCATCATTTCCTTAGCATAGTCAAGATAATCTTCTTCAACTAATGACTGTCCAACGTGACCACCATGAGCCTTCTGGAATGTGTATGACATACCGCCACCGATAATAAGTGTATCAACCTTATCAAGAAGGTTGTTAATAACAGAAATCTTTGAAGACACCTTTGAACCACCAAGAATAGCTACGAAAGGCCTTACTGGATTATTAACAGCATTTCCAAGGAAATCTATTTCTTTCTGCATAAGGTAACCAACTACTGCTGTATCAACATACTTTGTTACACCTACGTTAGAGCAGTGTGCTCTGTGTGCTGTACCGAAAGCATCATTAACAAATACATCAGCGATTGAAGCTAAATCCTTAGAGAATTCATCACCATTCTTTGTCTCTTCTGCTCTGAAACGTGTATTCTCAAGAAGAATAACATCTCCATTATTCATAGCTTCAACAGCAGCTCTTGCATTGTCACCAACTACTGTATCATCAGCAGCGAACTTAACTTCCTGTCCAAGAAGCTCTGAAAGTCTTTTAGCAACTGGTGCTAATGAAAATGCCTTATCAGCTCCCTTTGGCTTACCAAGATGTGAGCAAAGAATAACCTTTCCTCCATCAGCTATTAACTTCTTTATTGTTGGAAGTGCAGCAACAAGACGTGTTTCATCTGTAATCTTATCACCATCTAATGGTACATTAAAATCACATCTGCATAAAACTCTTTTGCCATTAACGTTGATATCATCAACTGACTTCTTATTAAGCATATCTATATCCTCCAAATTATCATTACTAGCTTATTGACAGTGACCTGTAAACAACCCAGGTATGCCTGTTCTGTCCCACCATACAGCAGGACAGTCTTAACATACTTATCAAAATACCGGAGAATGAATTCTCATCTCCGGTATTATTACAAGTTAAATAAATTAACCCTTAATGGTCAATATATATTATAATTACTTGCTTAATTCAGCGAAGTACTTAATTGTTCTAACCATCTGGCTTGTGTATGAGTTCTCGTTATCATACCAAGAAACTACCTGAACCTGGCATCCACCGTTTGGAAGTTCGTTAACCATTGTCTGTGTAGCATCGAATAATGAACCAAATCTCATTCCAACGATATCGCTGGATACGATAAGTTCTTCATTGTAACCAAAGCTTTCTGTAGCAGCAGCCTTCATAGCAGCATTAACTTCATCAACAGTAACCTTCTTAGCTACAACAGCGTTAAGGATTGTTGTAGAACCTGTAGGTGTAGGAACTCTCTGAGCAGCTCCAATAAGCTTTCCATTAAGTTCTGGGATAACAAGACCGATAGCCTTAGCAGCACCTGTTGAGTTAGGAACGATGTTGCAAGCACCAGCTCTTGATCTTCTTAAATCACCCTTTCTCTGAGGTCCATCAAGTATCATCTGGTCACCTGTGTAAGCGTGAATTGTGCACATAATACCTGATTCGATTGTTGCACAGTCATTAAGAGCCTTAGCCATAGGAGCTAAGCAGTTAGTTGTACAAGATGCAGCTGAGATAATCTGATCATCTGCTGTAAGTGTTTCGTGGTTAACATTGTAAACGATTGTCTTTAAATCGTTACCAGCTGGAGCTGAGATAACAACCTTCTTAGCACCTGCATTGATATGAGCCTGAGCCTTAGCCTTTGATGTATAGAAACCTGAGCACTCAAGAACTACGTCAACATCAAGATCTCCCCATGGGCAGTTGTTAGCATCTGGCTCTTTGTAGATCTTAATTGTCTTACCCTTTACTGTAATTGTACCAGCTTCATCATCAGCTGTTACCTGATCTTCCTCACCGAAATCAACATATCTTCCCTGTGATGAATCATACTTTAAAAGATGAGCTAACATCTTAGGGCTTGTTAAATCGTTGATAGCAACTACTTCGTATCCTTCTGCACCGAACATCTGTCTGAATGCAAGTCTACCGATACGTCCAAAACCATTAATCGCAACTTTTACTGACATAAAAATAAATCCTCCTAATATAAAGATTGTTAATAAAAAATCAACTACATTGTATTCTACATAAAACAATTTAAAATATCAAGTGTTAATTCCTATTTTTTACAAATTATTGTATATTTCGCCATTCAAATTAAACTTTTTACCATATTCCATTAATCTTATTATATCTAGTCTGTTCTGAAACTCACTAATCAGCTTATTTTTTCTCTTTTATCTCTGCTAACACACAGTCTGCAAGATTATTAGCGTGATCTGACATTCTCTCAAGATTAGACAAAATATCAAGGAATACAACACCATTAGATGGCTTACATAATCCAGAAGATAATCTCTCGATATGTTTATTTCTTAATTCTTCTTCTAAATCATCAACCTCGTCTTCTATACGGCATACATTATCTGCTGCAACCCTGCTGAACTTTTCCCTGGCTTTAATTGCCTCTGAGAAACAGACAATAACCTTTTCAGATAACTTCTTGAGTTCTTCCATTCCATGCTGGGAGAATATTATTTCATTATCTATCTTGTATTTGGCAAGATCAGACATATTCTCTGCATGGTCTGACACTCTCTCAATATCAATAATCGCATGGAATAAATCATTAATAAGTAAATGTTGTTCTTCCGTTATGGAAAGATTATTAACCTTTATGAGATATTCTGTAAGATACTTTTCATAGAGGTCAACCTTGTGTTCCGTTTCTATGACTTTGTCTATCATATCCTGATCATTGTTCATAACAGCACTTACCGAATATTTTATATTATCCAGTGACAGATTGCCCATTATGATAACTTCGCTGAGTGCCCTGTCAACCGCTACTGATGGCTGTTCTAATATTCTGCTGTCAAAATGTCTTGATAACTCTGCCGCATAACTGTCGCTTGCCTCTAATGAAGCATTTTCTTCATCTTCAGTCTTCTCTCTTATAATTATGCCTGAAAGTTTAACAAGCAGACTTCCAAATGGCATCATTATAGTTGTACATATTATGTTAAAGAACGTATGGAATATAGATATTTCCACACTTGTTATATTATGCACAGCTAACGCAGGTTTAAACATAAATAATATAAAAGCACCTGTTCCAAATATAACCGCTCCCGCAACATTAAATAAAAGATGCATACAAGCTGCTCTCTTTGCATTCCTTGTTGTACCAGCACTTGATATAATTGCAGTTACACACGAGCCTATATTCTGCCCCAACGTAATAAATACTGCCGCATTGGTAGTAACCACTCCATTAATTGCGAGTGTCTGTAATATACCTACTGATGCAGAAGAGCTTTGTAGAATTGCTGTTACTACAATACCAATTGCAATACCCAATAATGGATTACTTCCTACTACTTCAAACGCTTTTGAAAAAATAGGTGCATCTGTATATGGAGATATTGACTCTGACATAAAATCAAGTCCTAAGAATAAAAGTCCGATACCTACAACTATCTCTCCTGCCATTTTCTTTTTAGGCTTCTTACTAAACAATACAAGAATTGCACCGATTCCTACAAGCAGAGGTGCATAAAATGATGGCTTTAACACTTTGACAGCATCTCCGAGCTGTCCTAAAGATACAATCCATGCTGTTATGGTTGTACCAATGTTAGCACCCATTATAACTCCTACAGCCTGTACAAGTGTCATAAGACCAGCATTAACAAATCCAACAACCATAACTGTTGTCGCGCCACTACTCTGAATTATGGCTGTTATAAATGCTCCAACAAGAACAGCTAATAATCTGTTCCTTGTAAGATAGCCTATGAGCTGTTTCATCTTGCTTCCCGCTGACTTTTGCATACCATCTGCCATTATGTTCATTCCATATAAGAACATACCGATGCCGCCTGCAAACATAAACAAATTGCCAACTAACTCAATATTCACTTTTTTCTCCTGTCCTGCACATACTAATTATCTGTTAATAAAGATTCATCTTATACTTAATAAAAGTAAAGAAATTGTGCATTTTGTGTAAAGAATGTAAAAATACGTTTACATAATAACAATCAATTCAAATATTTTCAAGGGCTTTAGTACCATTTTCAAACTAATAATGCTATAATCAACAATATAATAATTATAAATATGATGTGAGTATCAGAATAATCTTTACTGCTCACTTATACATCGTGACTGTTTAGCAGCCCACATAATAACAATCTAATTTTACTTATGAAATGGAGAAGACATATATGAGAACTTATCCTGAACTTTCAGACTGGCATCTTCACTCGCATTTTTCGTCTGATTCAACCGAAACTCCTGAGAATATAATCAAAAATGCCATCAATATGCAGTTAAAAAGCATATGTTTTACAGAACACAACGACTACGATTACCCTTTAGAGGACGGAAATGTTGTATTTGCCCTTGATTATGACAAATATACAGACGAACTGCTTGAATTAAAAGAGCGTTATAAAAATGATATTTTTATTGGAATTGGTGTCGAACAGGGACTTCTTTCTTCTGCTAAAGATAAAATCAACAACTACGACCCTACTGGCAGACTTGATTTTATAATTGGTTCATCACATCTTGTATATGGCAACGACCCTTATTATCCTGAATTCTGGGATAATGTGTCCGTAAAAGATGCAATAAGCAGATATTATGAAGCAATAACCGACTGCATTAAAACTTGCGATAACTTTGATGTATACGGACATCTTGATTATATTGTAAGATATGCTCCTGATCAGGATAATGATTATAACTGGAAAGATTATTATGATTATTTCGATACAATCCTAAGACTTCTTATTGACAAGGGCAAAGGCATTGAAATCAATACCGCAGGACTTAAATACGGACTTAAAAATCCTAATCCCTGCCTTGATATAGTAAAAATGTACCGCTCACTTGGCGGCGAGATTATAACAACAGGTTCTGATGCCCATAAAGCCTGCCATATTGCATATTCCTATGAAATAATCACTGATATGCTTAAAAATACAGGATTTAACTATTATACCATATTCAAGGAAAGAAAGCCTGAATTCGTATCTATATAAGCACATAAGGGTTATCATCACCAGCTTTTCTGTAGACTGATTGCTCCATATATGTTTATTAATATCTGAAAAGACCAAGTATCTGCCACTGCATCTGCAGCATTAATTTACAGCATATATCAGCCCCTCAGTATGGATTTTTCTTTCATACCTTATGGGCTGATATTATATTAATCCTTTGATATATTTTTCACTTTTTGTAAAGTGCATTATTTTTTATAGTTCCAAGATTTATTTTAATCATTTTTAATTTTCCGTAATGCTGCAACATTTTTCTTAATACAATCAATGCAGTAATCAGCCTGATTTTGATTTAATGTATGATTAAATGTGAGTCTTATTGAAGCAAGGCTTTCTTCATCAGTCTTTCCTATAGCCTTTAATACGTGCGAAGGTCCGCCGTGATTGCCGTGACACGCCGAACCAGAGGATACGCATATGCCCTGTTTATCCAAAAGAAGCACAAGTTCACCTGCACTTATACCTTTAAAACAGATATTAATATTTCCTGATACCCTGCCTGTCATATTGCCATTAATGCTTGTATACGGGATTTCATTAACTATCCGCTCTGCCATATATCTTTGTATATTCCACTCTTTTTCCATTCTGTAATGCAGTGTATTAACAGCAATATCCGCAGCTGTTGCAAGTCCGATTATTCCAGCAACATTTTCTGTACCGGAACGCATATTTTTCTCCTGTCCGCCTCCATATATTAACGGCTCAAGCTCCCTGTCTGTATACAAAAATCCAACACCTTTAGGTCCGCATATTTTATGTGCACTCACGCTAAGCATAGATACTCCAAGCTTATGAACATCAATATCAATATGTCCAAATGCCGCAACCGCATCTGTATGAACAGGAATACCGTATTCTGATGCCACCGCACTAACCTGCATTAATGGCTGTATTGTTCCTATCTCATTATTAACAAGCATAACCGATATAAGCAAAGTATCATCTTTTATCTTTCTTCTTAAATCCTCAATATCAATTATGCCATCCGATGTGCATCTTAAATATTCTATATTATACCCACGTTTCTCTAAATCCCTGCATTTATTTAATATTGCAGGGTGTTCAATTCCACTTACTATAATAGTTCCACTGTGCTTTCCTGCAACCGCTGCCTCTAATGCCCAGTTATCGCTCTCAGTTCCGCCAGATGTAAAATATATATTATCAGCCTCTGTGCCTATCAGTCCGGCTATATTTGCCCTCGCTTCTTCAACTGCCCTTTTATTATTTCTTCCACATTCATATATTGACGATGGATTTCCATAATCATTTATCATATACTGCCACATAGCCTTACACACCGGCAAACTCATAGGCGTTGTCGCCGCATTATCAAGATATAACATATGCCTCCTCCCAGCTTTTCCCTCTTTCCATACAGTCAATATTTAAGTTCACAATCCACTGTATTACTTATTAATATTATATTCAAAAGCTGCATACTATGTTAATAAAGACAACGGAGCCTTTTCTTAATTATGAGCAGCAAATCAGGCAGACAACTACTATATACTCCTGTAATCAAAGGAACTATCATTCTTACAATCGCCGGACTTCTATGCCGCATACTTGGATTTTATTACCGCATTTTTCTTAATTCACACATTGGCTCATACGGAATGGGAATGCTGCAATTAGTTCTTCCCTTATGTGGAATTGCATTTTCTGTATGTATGTGTGGCTTTAATTCTGCAATTTCCAAATACACAGCACAGACACACGGAAATATCAATGTACTCCTTGGTGGTCTTTTAATGAGTTTTCCGTTATCCTGTATATTTTCTGCGGTATGTGCCACATTTTCATATGAAATAGCCGATAAACTTATGTTTAACGCCGATTGTGCTCCACTTATCCAGATAATCGCAATTGGTATTCCCTTATCCGCAATACACAGCTGTATATGCGGTTATTATTACGGCTGTAAAAAGACATTTATTCCCGCAATATCACAGATAATCGAGCAATTAATACGAATATTCAGTGTGATAATCTATTATCACCTGATTTCTGGAAATCTGGAAACTTTAACTGTAACTGATGCTTTATATGGTAATATCGCAGGTGAAGTCTGTGCGGATATATTCTGCATTGGATGTGTCTATGTAAACAACAAACAGAATAATAAGAATAATAAGAATAATAAGAATAATAAAATTATTAGAAATAACAATAGCTGTTCAGCACGCAAAACCTCTTACATCAGAGTTATTGCACTATATGCTCTCCCGCTCAACTTAAACAGCCTCCTTTTGCACCTGTTTGAAAGTGCTGAGGCAATATTAATCCCAGCCCAGCTTATTATATATGGCTTGTCAAAAGAAAATGCTGTCAGCACTTATGGAATTATATCTGGAATGACACTTCCATTGCTCCTCTTTCCTTCTGCCATAACCAACTCAATGTCTGTTATGCTTCTTCCTAAAGTGTCAGAAGACAACTCTGTACAACGTAGTTCCAGTGTAATCACAACTCTGCACCAGTCCGTGAATATATGTATGCACCTTGGTATAATGAGCTGTGTGCTATTTATATTATACATTGGCAGACTTGGAGCAATACTGTTTCACGAACCCAGTGTATACAATTATACCATTACGCTTGCCTGTATATGTCCATTTCTATATGTCAAAACAAGCCTTGCAAGCATATTAAACGGCCTTAATATTACTGCAAGAACCTGTGCATACAGCATAACTGGTCTCGCTATAAGAATAGCCTCATTAATACTGCTCGTTCCCGGAATTGGCATATCCGGATATATCTATGGACTTATAATCAGCAATATATTAGTGTGTGCCCTGCATTATATCAAGCTTTACAAAATGTATCATTTTAAGCCAGATATCATAAATAATATAATTACTCCATTAAGCTTAAGTATTATTGCAGTTACATCATCTAATATAGCACTTAGATTAATAACAAGCCTGTTATCTTGTGTAACCGCACTCACCCTTAACAGTATATTTTCTTTGTGTGCAAATATACTATTATCCAGCTTAATCTATATAATAATCTATTCCAAGGTTGACTTTACCTGATTAATTGATGGTGCATTTTCCCAGCGGTCAATATTAGTATCATACATATCTTGTATCCACTGAATTGCACTGCTCCTGCCTTCTTCTGAATATTCAAATTCCTTAGCTGTAATATCTTCTTCCTTCATCGCCGTTGAGGCATATGGACCCTGCCAGATTAGTACATTAAGTACATAATCTGGCTTTTCGCCTGTACGCTCAATCTTATATCTCATACCATTATGCCCACCGGTGTATATGCCACCATATTTGAAGAAATTAAAGGGCATTATTTCTTTTTCGTTTATCATATTGGGTCACCTTAATTCTATTGATTATTTTTACCTTACTTTATCATAATGTGTCCACATTCTGATAATCTTTATCGTTCCATTATACTCAATTTCACCAGCTATAATCGGCTCATTATACACTTGATATACCAATCTATGCTGAATATTTATTCTTCTTGAATATACACCTTGTAAATTACCAAGTAATTCCTCATATGGAGGTGGATTTTGAAATGGATTCTCTTTAATAACTTCTATTAGTTTTTTTGCTTTTTCATCAAGATGTACACTTTTCAAATTCTTAATGTCTTTTACTGCCTGTTTAGTGTAAACTATTCGGTACATATTTTTACCACTCTACATCTTCTTCTGGCACGCAATCCTCTATTGCCGTATCCATTCCTTCTTTTATGGACTCAACCATACCTGGAATGGAATTAAGATAAATCGTCTCCTGAATTGCATTCCAATCACTTTCCGATATCAGAACCGCATTACCTTTCTTACTTACAATTAAAGTTGGTTCACTATAGAGATTAACGTCCTCCACCAAATTATAGAGTTCCTTTCTTGCGTTTGTTATATTAATTGCTGACATAATAAAATCTCCTTACCTTTTTCCTTTAATCAAATATACTGTTCTATTTTATACTAAATGTAATTATTTTTTATTACTATTCTCTCATTAAATCTCTCTTACACTCTATTATGTTTTTCTCTCTTACACTCTATATGTTTCTATCTTATCTCTTATAAATTATATTATATTTTGCATCTGTTCTTCTTTAATTATATGCTAAATATTATCTTGAATGTAGAAATTTTTATGTCAAAATTATTATAACGTACGTTTTTGCGTACGTCAAGTATTTATACCATCAGATATAGACCAGCCATTATAATTGCGTAAAAAATAAGCACCTTAAGATTTTACTCTGTCGGTGCTTATAATAAAAACATAATTATTTTATTTCTCCAAATAACAATATTCAACTACTTAATTCTAAATTTTTTGTTTCTTCCTCTTTCAATGGTCTTCCGAGTTTTTTAACTTCTTCAATCATTTCACGCCACTCAAAACGCTTTCCATTTGAAGGCTCTGTTAATCTTCCATCTGTTATAAATCTTTCAATATCTGACAACTTATTATATTCATTTTTCATAGTTGCAAGCATAACATCACCTACTTTCCAAACAACAACAAATCCCAGCCCTAATTCCCATACGTCT
>ULXY01028844.1_pt1 | contig 12179 bp, 8 predicted proteins | sample 1961741 | NCBI WGS metagenome assembly ULXY01 (sample SAMEA4835851, study PRJEB28245) | human gut metagenome | biome: gut microbiome; material: fecal sample | place: Denmark | collected 2008
GATGGAACCGTTCTGCAATGAGGACATTCTGAACATGGCAGATGCACTTAACCAGCGTCCACGGCGTATGCTTGGTTACCATACGCCAATGGAATTATTCGAAGTATTCCTCGATGAAGTCTATACTATTGATAATGCTTCTTGATTATATTTCTGTTCAATAAGGGATGGGGAGAGTTAGTTCCCCACCCATTCTGATGAAGTGACAAAAGTTGTCACCCATAACGGGCGACTTGCCGCCTATAGACGATTTAACACGGTATAAAATCGTTGGGGATGATAAGGGAGACACTAGCGAAAATATTTTGGGAAACTACGACCCCCCCAGTAATATCAAGGCTTTGCAGGAGTGAGGATAAATGACGGAAAAGGATAATATAAAGGAACTGCCAAGATTACAATGGTTTCCTGGCCATATGCGCAAAGCACAGCGCCTTATCGAAGAAAATCTAAAACTAGTAGATGTCATTATTGAACTTTTAGATGCACGGGTTCCTGCCAGTAGTGCAAACCCTATGCTAGCCGAAATGATTGCGGGAACCCCCAGGTTGATCGCACTGAATAAATCAGATCTAGCCGACCCTGCCATGACAAAGGCATGGCTTAACTATTTTCATATACAAGGCATAAAAGCTGTTGCTATTGATGCAAATAAGGGAAAAGGAATGAAACAGCTTATGTCAGAGGTAGAGGATTTAGCGCGTCCGCGAACGGAACGGTTTGCTAAAAATGGTGGACGGCCGCGTGCGGCACGGTGCATGATTCTGGGAATCCCTAATGTGGGGAAATCCTCCTTGATTAATCGTCTTGCTGGCGCAGCAAAAACAAAAACAGCAAATATGCCGGGAGTAACGCGCGCAAAACAATGGATAAAAATTGACAAAAACCTCGACCTGCTTGATATGCCTGGCATTCTTTGGCCGAAGTTCGAAGATTCATCTGTCGGGTTGAAATTGGCCTTTACAGGTGCCATCAATGATGATATTTATGACCAAGAGCAAGTAGTGGGATTGCTCTTGGAGGCACTTCTTCGTGACGCACCGAAACGCCTTATCGAACGTTTTAAATTGCCAGAGCCACTTCCCCAGCGAGGTCATGAGCTTTTAGAGCTAATTGGGCGAAAACGAGGCTGTTTGGTAAAAGGCGGAAATGTGGATATCGATAAAGCACAGCGAATTGTCATGGCAGAATTTCGCGCAGGAAAGCTTGGTCACGTAACTCTCGACCAGGTACCCACGAGCTCAACGGAGATGGATACAAATGAAAAAGTTACCTCAGCACATTGATGTGAGTAAAATCACCCTGCAGGAAATGGAATGCGTTCTTATGTCAGATGACATAGATGCCTCTTTTGTAACAGCCTGTAAGGCAGACTCCCGTAAAGCAGCACAACGTCTTGTACGCCGTTACGAAAGGAAACAAGCAGAGCGCGCTCGTGTAGCAGCATTATATAAATATGAGAATGCTGCAATTGCCGAAGGGGCACGGTATATAGCTGGTGTCGATGAGGCGGGACGAGGTCCTCTGGCCGGGCCAGTATCTGTCGCAGCTGTCATTTTACCGAATGACTTATATCTGCCAAAACTCAATGACTCGAAAAAGCTTTCTTCCAAAGTACGAGAAGAGTTGTTCGAGGAAATCCATGCGAAGGCTATCGCAATTGGCTCTGCGCTGATTGATGCAAAAACCATTGACCGTATCAATATTTATCAAGCTACAATCAACGGCATGTATGAATCTATTTTCTCGCTTTCTCCCCAGCCACAGAAAGTCCTGATTGATGCCGTGAAGCTCGACCGCTTATCTATTCCTTCAGAATCTATCATTCACGGAGACGCCAAATCAGCCTCGATTGCAGCGGCCTCTATCATCGCGAAGGTGACACGCGATCATTTGATGGATGCGTATGACCGGCAATACCCGGAATACGGTTTTGCACAACATAAGGGATATGGTACAGCAGCGCATCTAGCCGCTTTGAAAAAATATGGTCCATGCCCAATTCATCGTTTATCATTTGAACCTATTCGTTCGATGTATCCTATAGAATGATACAGAAGGAGGGAATGACATGCCAATGGAAGCTGGGGCAGTCGGTGTACGCCCCGCGCTCCGGCCACAAGCGCAAAATAATGTAGATGATGTTGCGCGTAAAGACAGTGATGGAGCCGCAGATGGTTTTCGCCCGCAAACAAATGTTGCTATAAAAAATGCCATAGATGATATGGCAGGCGTACTATCAAAAATCGCTGCAAACGAAAATAAGGCAGTGGCAGAAATGCCTCAGGATTTGCAGAGGGTTCTGCAAAACGTATTAAAGAACGCATTTTCCTTTGACAGGACGCTATCAGAAGGATTGGGCAGTACCATGGAAAGTCAGCGCTTTTCCATGGAGCAGCTAGCTTCCGTGGCACGTACGCTTACACAAATGGCTACACTGGCAGGAAAAGGATATGATGTTCAGTTCAGCGACGGCTTGCAGACGCTTTTGACGAATTTAAAAGGAGCCATTACTTCTACCGAGCACGGTCAAGATCTGGAACCCGTGCTAATCCTCAAGGAATCCTTCGAACTGCTCAATGGAAAAGAAGCAGCAGATCTCCCACAGGCATTGCAACAAATGATTGCACAACTGCAAGAAGTAAGAACTCCAGCAACACCAAACAGCAATCTATTAAAAGGTCTCCATCAATTGATCCGCTATTTCATGCCACAAGGAAAACTTCCGCAACCCTCCGAGACTACAGGCCAGCAAATGAATCCAGGATCAACAGGTAAGCAGACATCGCCAAATACTTGCGCACCGACTGGTAGCGTTATATCACAAAAATTTACCGCAGATCTGGGACAGGAAGAAGCGATGACACAAGCAAAAAGCGCCACGAAAGGATTTACTGCAAACGCGGCACAAGAAACAACGCCCCCCCAAGCAACAGTCTCGAATGCTACTCTGCAAACGAAAACCATACCAAAAATAGAACAGGGATCCATAATCGGCAAAGGACAAACATCAAGCGTACAACAGACAGAGACAAAATCTGTAGTAGATGCAAACCGCCCTTTGCAAAAAAATGACTTCCTACTTACTGAAAAGCAAAATATGAAGCACACCACCAGTACGGAGGAAAATTTGGCATCAACACCGCAAAAAGAGTCAGCACAAAGTGCACGCTTCCCTTCGCAAGACCCTTTACTAAATGGATTGAAGATGTCACAACATTTTGCTGAGCGACAACAGACTACAAAAAATGTATCATCTAATAATCTTCCCAAAAACAATCCAGAACAAATCATAGAGAAGAATACCCGGGAAACGGCCGACAGGCAGATTACAGCAAGAGAGGCAAGAGAGTTCTTGATGAAGCAGCCATTCGAGAACTCTCCCCAACTGATATCGAGCTTGAAAACCGCGGCGTCACGCCTCTTGCGGCAGGGAAATTTATCGCTAACGGAAGCACAATCCCTGCAACGTTTCGTGAAAGAGCAGGGACAGGTATTTTCTCCGAAAGAAGCTCGTCAGATTGAAACTCTATTGCGGCTTTGCCAACAAAATATACCAGCAACAGTCCAACAGGCTGCTATCCAACAGAATCTGCCGGGATTGCCGCGTTTATGGGCATTCATGCAGTTATGTGATCTTGCAGTTGCCAAACGACTGAACGCACGGCAATTAAAAAAGGCTGGTCATGAGATAGCAGATTTTGCAACTTCCATGCGAAGCTCCATGGAGGGCGATCATGCTATCCAACCAGGCCAGCGTTCCATGAATTTCATGATGCCGCTTTATCTGGGGGAAAATGAGCAAAGCTATCCGGCATACATTCATGTTTATGATGAAACACAGGAGGACAAGGAAACCGGGGTATTAAAAAAAGAGACGTGGTTGAGGCTCTGTGTCCTCACGGATCATCTTGGTGCAGTGGAACTCACTTGCCGTGTTTATGATAGGGAACATCTCGATATCCGTCTGTTCTTTGCGGGTAATGATACGGCACAACAATTCCGCTCCTTTGTTCCAGAACTGCGCAGAAAATTACGTAATTCAAAGCTCCATCTCGAAGACATTGCCATTGACGCAGCCAATGACTAATTCATCCGGCTGCATCATTCCAAATGTCGTTTAGGAAGCGCTGATAAAATGAGGTGCTCCGGATTTATGCGGATGCGCTGTATCTCCCTAGGAGACAACGCAGACGCGTGAAGACGGAGTGCCGAATTAATCAGTGATTCCTTAATCCATTCGACGCAGTCCCCTTCTCAACACAAAGTGCAAAAACGTTTTCCTGTATGAACCGGAATTCCTGATGAATACGATCATGTAATCACGTAAATACGAAATGCAAACTATATCAGTATCATCCAGTATCGTCCAAAAGAAAATGCTTTACATATTTCCTTTTCTGTGATAATATAGGATTTGTCCAAGAGAATATTTAGGCAATGGAGCCTTGCAGAAAGAATGATTTTATCGTCTATGGCGTATAGAGTCGTTTTATCAGCATGGCTTTTATTTTTTTGTGCAGATAATCTGCAGAAAGAAAAGGGTGGTTTAACATGTTTGATGAGTTACTGTATGTGATTCCCGCAAATACAGCAAGGGAAGACGTCAAGAAGACACTCGAGGCACATCCGGAAATCAAGTTCGTCTCGCTCGTCGGCATCGATATGGCCGGCAATGATACGGACGAGAAGATACCTATGCGTATCTTCCTCAAGGATATGGATGAGTTCTATGCCGGCACAGCAGTACAGACGGATGGGTCCTCCGTCGTACTGCCGGGAATCGCTACGCTGAACAATGCGAAAGTCGATATGCCAGTGGATCCGTCTGTAAATTGGTTCGTCGACTATAACTTCGAGCATTACGACGAAGAAACAGAAAAGCCCATCGGTACCCTGCGCATCCCATCCTTCCTCATCCATGAGGGCAAACGCGTTGACTCGCGTGCCGTGTTGGCAGACTCTCTCTCTTATGTCAAAAAGAGTCTTCTGGCTCTTTTCCAGGAGCACCCGGATATCAGCGGTCTTGCTGTGAAGGGTTCCGATATTGCTGATATTTCCTTTACCTCCGCAACGGAGCTCGAGTTCTGGGTCAAGACGCCGCTTGAAGAAGCAGATATCGAAGAAATGTCCGCTTCCCAGGTGATGCAGGAACAGTACTGGGAGCGCACGCATGGCGCTGTTCGCACGGCGCTTGAGGAATGTGTCCTGACACTGGAGCGCTACGGTCTGAAATGTGAAATGGGCCATAAGGAAGTCGGTGGTCTCAAGGCGCAGGTAGATGAGAACGGCCGTATGACGCATGTCTGCGAGCAGCTCGAAATTGACTGGCGCTTTGCAGATGCTGTCCAGGCTGCAGACAATGAAATTTTCGTTCGCACAATCGTGCGTGAGATTTTCCGCAGCAATGGCTTGGAAGTTTCCTTCCAGGCAAAGCCGATGATTGGTCTGGCTGGCAACGGTGAGCATACGCATATCGGTATGGCTGGTGTCCTCAAAGACGGCAAGCTTGCGAGCCTTTTCGCGGCTGCAAAGCCGGAAGAGGATTTCATGAGCGTCGTCGGCTATGGCGCTATCATGGGCCTGCTCAAGAACTATGAAGTAATCAACCCGTTCGTTTCTGCAACGAACGATTCCCTTAACCGTCTGAAGCCCGGCTTCGAGGCGCCGGTCTGCATCGTCACCTCGCTGGGTCATACGCCTGCAATCCCATCCCGTAACCGTACGATTCTCGCCGGACTCATTCGCGACCTCAAGAATCCGATGGCAACGCGTTTCGAGCTTCGTGCCTGCAATCCGTATACGAACACGTACCTCGTGCTTGCTGCGATTTATTCTGCAGTGCTCGATGGCGTGAAAGCCACCATTGGCAAGACGACGAAAGAATGCCTGGCAGAGCTTTCCAAGAATGCTGGAGAGGATGGGTTCTATCTCGAGAAAGATCGCGCGTATCGTTCCGAAGACGATGTCTTCGAGGACTATACGGATGAGGAGCGCAATCGTCTCTTTGGTGCGCCCCCCGCAACGGTCTGGGAGAATATGCAGGGCTTCGAGACGTATCCTGAGAAGGTCAAAGTCATCACGGCTGGCGGTGCGCTGCGTGAGCAGATTATCAGCGCCTTCCGTGCTGGCGCTCTCCTCCGTTGGAAGACTGAGCTCGTAAGCCGTATCATTCCTGAGAATCGTGAAATCGTACGCAAGGCGAAAGAAATCAAGAGCGCTTACGTTACGGATCAGGATTCCTATAACTGGAACAAGATCAACGGCATCCGCACGTATCTCGCGAAAGACAGCATCGATGAGAAATCCCTCTTCACGCTGTTGATCAACGCGCTGAACGAAAAGGACTATGCAACGGCTTCCGGACTGCAGGTCGAGATGTATGACAAGGTAGAAGAGCTCAAGAGTCTCTACGATGCGTACGCGAAGAACATGATTTGATTGTTGGACCACCCATCAATAGCGAAAACGGTTGTGCTTTCGGGCACAGCCGTTTTTGCTGTCTAATAAGAAATTTTTTTGTCAAGCAGGAACTAAGCCGATGAAATCAGAATAATACAACAAAGAGCATCAGAGGGGAGTGTTATTTATGAGACTCGAATTCATTGGTGCAGCCCACACAGTGACCGGTTCCTGCTATTTACTGGAATCACAGGAAAAACATTTCTTGATTGACTGCGGTATGTTCCAAGGCTCGAAACGTGTCCGTGAGCTCAACTATGAGGAGTTTCCTTTCGTACCAGCAGATATCGAAGGTGTTCTCCTGACACACGCACATGTAGATCACTGCGGCCTGTTACCAAAGCTTGTCAGAGAAGGTTTCAAGGGAACTATATATGCGACAAAGTCTACCTGCGAGCTTTGCCAGATCATGCTTCCGGATTCAGCGCATATCCAGACATCCGATGCCGAACTGCTGAACCGCAAGGGACGTCGGCGCGGTGATACGCCTGTGCAGGCACTTTACAGCATTGATGATGCGATGGAGGCGCTCAAGCACCTTTCGTCAGTTCCCTACGAGAAAGATCTCCAGCTGGCTGATAACATCCGCGTGGTTTTCCGTGATGCCGGGCATATTCTCGGTTCAGCCTTTTTAGAAGTCTATGTTACGGAAAATAGTAAAACGACGAAACTCGTTTTCTCTGGTGATATTGGTCAGCCCAATCAGCCGATTCTCAAAGACCCCGCACGTGAAACAGGGGCAGATTTCTTGATTGTCGAATCTACCTACGGCGATCGCCTGCATCAAATCTACGATAAAGAAACGAAACTGTTAGAGGTCGTCAATGATACCATGGACCGCGGCGGTAACCTCATTATTCCGTCCTTTGCTGTGGGACGGACACAGACGCTGCTTTACTACTTCTATAATTTGTGGAAACAGGGACGAATGGACGGCGATATCCCCATCATCATTGACAGTCCTCTCGCCATCGCTGCCACACGTGTTTTCTTAAAGAATTTTCAGGATTTTGACGAAGATGCCCTGGCATTGTTCAAAAAAAGCGGCAAGATTCCGCGCTTCCCCCAGGTACGCGTTTGCGAAACAGCCGCAGAATCAAGAGCACTGAACAGTGAAGAGGGGAGTGCCGTCATTATTTCTGCGAGCGGCATGTGCGATGCAGGACGTGTCCTCCATCATTTGAAGCATAACCTTTGGCGCCCGGAATCAACAATCCTTTTCGTTGGTTATCAAGCAGAGGGAAGTCTCGGCAGACGACTCGTGGACGGCATAAAGCGCGTGCGCGTATTGGGCGAGGAAGTCGCTGTCAAGGCGCAAATCATGACGATGAATGGTTTTTCTGCCCATGCCGATTCGAATCAGCTTCTAGATTGGATCTCAGGAATCCAAAATCCTGCACCTGCAAAAATCTTTATTGTACACGGCGAAGCACAATCACAAGAAGCACTCAAAGCGCGCATTCAGAAAGAATGCAAAGTAGAAGCCTATATTCCCTTCCGCGGTGACCTCGTTCAGATTGCGGGGAGAGCTTCTGAGATTCAGCCATCGAATGTACCGGAAGTCTCTGTAGAGATGGAAATGGAAGATGTCTTGCGCGATTTCGATGCAGATTATCGCCAGTTGCGCCAGAAGGTCTTATCGCTTGTCCTGAGACAGCCGAAACAGATGGAGCCGATCATCAAGGTGCTCACAAAGGGGCGCAATTATTTGCGCAAGCTGTTTGCGCCGTACAATATTTGATCCTCTCTTGCAAAAGATTCAGCAATACGGTATAATGTGCCTAACAAGCGGAGCGGGACTCCGTGAAAAAGAGTATATGCCTTTTAAAATGCGTACTGCGAGACGCATAAAGGAGCCCAATAAACGCATGAAGTTTGTTTGAAGCCATTGAGCTTTCTTATGCTGACGCATAGGAAAGCTCTTTTTATGTAAACCCACAAATGCGTAAACCAGAAGAAGCATCACGTTTGGCTGGATTTACTACAAGGTCAGTGCAGAACATCCGCATAATGAATCTGGATGTGCGCAACTTATATGATGTCGGCCATTTTCTACGAAGGAGTGATCAGCTTGGAGAAAAGCACCGTGTCCCTGCGTGGACGCAATGTTCTCGGCTTGGAGGATTTCAGTCCTGAGGAAATCCATCTCGTGCTCGAAACAGCCAAAGAGATGAAAAACATTATTCACCGAGATATCAAGAAGGTTCCCACGTTGCGCGGAAAATCCATCGTAACACTCTTCTATGAGCCGAGCACGCGTACGCGCACTTCGTTTGAGCTCGCCGGTAAGTATCTTGGCGCGGATGTCGTAAATATTACGTCTGGTACGAGCAGCATCGTCAAGGGCGAAAGTCTGCGGGATACGCTTTATACTGTCGAGGCAATGGGGGTAGACGCCATCGTCATGCGCCATAAGGCTGAGGGCGCGGCGGAGTATGCCTCTCGCATTGTCAGTCCTGTCATTCTCAATGCCGGAGATGGAGCGCACGCGCATCCGTCGCAGGGGCTATTGAATCTTTTTACGATTCAGGAACATAAAGGGAAGCTGGCAGGCTTGAAAGTCGCCATCCTCGGCGATGTCCTGCACAGTCGCGTCGCGCGCTCTGATATCTACGGCATGCGCAAAATGGGGATGGAGGTACACATCGCTGGCCCCAAGACACTGCTGCCACGTTACCTCTATGAAGAATCTGGCATTTTTGTTCACGAACGGATTGAGGATGCCATCAAAGATGCGGATGTCATCGAGGTCCTTCGCATCCAGCTCGAGCGTATGAAAGGCGGCCTTTTCCCAACGACACGTGAGTATGCACGCATCTTCGGGCTCAACGAAGCACGCCTTGCCCTGGCCAAGGACGATGTACTGATCCTTCATCCAGGACCAATGAATAAGGGATGGGAGATTTCTCCATTCGTTGCCTATGGGAAAAATTCTGCCATTCAGGAGGAGGTTCAGAATGGCGTTGCCATTCGCATGGCACTGTTTACTTTGGTCCTGACGGGAGGGAAACAGGAATGAAAGTTCTGCTGAAAGGCGGCAGGGTAATGAATCCTGCTGCAGATTTTGACGAAACCGCTGATGTGCTGATAGAGAACGGAAAAGTGGCAAAAATTGCCAAGGACATCCCTACAGATGATGCTGATGTGTATGATGTTACCGGCAAACTCGTTACGCCAGGTCTGATTGATCTGCATGTACATTTCCGTGAGCCTGGTCAAGAGGCGAAAGAGGATTTCGAGTCCGGTTCCAAGGCGGCTGTAGCCGGCGGCTTTACAACTGTCGCTACTATGCCTAACACAAATCCTGTTGTCGACTCCGCTGCTCTCGTCCGCAGCCTGAAGAAACGAGCAGAGGATGTTGCACGTTGCCATGTGGAGATCATCGGCGCCGTAACCAAGGGGCAGCAGGGAAAAGAACTTGCAGAACTGGGTGACATGGTGCAGGCCGGTGCAGTTGCCTTCTCTGATGATGGACATTTCGATCCGACCGCAAAGATCTTGCTTAATGCCTACGATTATCTTCATGCCTTTGACAAGGTCATCATCAATCACGAAGAAGAAACCTCTCTCGTAGAAGATGGTGTCATGAATGAAGGTCACCGGAGCGCGATGCTCGGAATGAAGGGGAGACCGACGGTCGCAGAGGACATCGCGGTGGCACGTGATGTCATGTTGGCAGAATACGCTGGTGCTCGCGTCCACGTAGCTCACATGAGTTCCGCCCGCGCAGTGGATATCGTCCGTCAGGCAAAAAAACGCGGCGTCCGTGTAACTGCGGAAGTGACACCGCAGCATCTGACGATGACAGATGACTGCGTCAATCTCTATGATTCTTCGACGAAAATCAATCCGCCGCTGCGCACGCAGGCGGATTGCGACGCCTTGCTGACAGGCCTCAAGGACGGCACGATTGATGCCATCGTGACAGACCACTCTCCACACGCACAGGAGGAGAAAGATCGCGAATATATGTTCGCACCGAGCGGTTTCCCCGGGCTAGAAACCGCGTTAGGTGTCATGCTGACAGATCTTTATCATGCGGGAAAGCTTGACCTCAAGACCATCATTTCCAAGATGACATGGGAACCGGCCAAAGTCTTCAAACTCGACGCAGGAACACTCAATGTCGGTAGCGCAGCTGATATTACCGTCATTGACCCGGACAAAGAATGGGTCGTCGACGCGAAGAACTTCTACACGAAGGGAAGTCATTCCCCATTTATTGGACGGAAGTTTAAGGGAAAAGCCGTCATGACGTTTGTAGATGGCAAGATGATGATGCGTGATGGCAAGGTAAAATAAGGGAAGAGAGGCGTTTTCATTGACATTGAAGGGAAAGTTGATTCTCGAGGACGGCAGCGTGTTCTACGGAGACTTGCTGAATAATATGAAAGCAACCGGCGAGGTCGTTTTCAATACCAGCATGGTGGGCTATCAGGAAAGCCTGACAGATCCTTCCTATTGCCGCCAGATTCTGACACTCACATATCCTTTGGTCGGCAACTATGGTATTGCGGACATTTTCATGCAGTCACGAAAATCTTTTGTCAATGGCTTCGTGATTGGCGAACTTTGTGCGCATGGCAGCAACTGGCATTATGAAACGAGCTTGTCAGATTTCCTCACCAAACAGGGTGTTCCATGCCTCTATAATGTCGATACACGCGCGGTCACACGCCGTATCCGCAATTCCGGTACGATGAAGGGAATCATTGTCGCAGAAGATGTGACAAAAGCGGAAATTGACGAGCTCTTTGCTGTCCCAATCAAAAAAGATGTCGTCATGGAAGTCACGACACCAGAACCTTACACAATCGAAGCAGAAAATGAGGATGCCCCCTTCGTTGTTGCCATGGACTTCGGCGTCAAACGCAATATCCTGAAGTCGTTGCACGAAAAAGGCTGCAAGCTCACCGTAGTACCGGCAGGTACCAAGGCGGAAGATGTCCTTTCACTCCAGCCAGACGGGATCTTCCTCTCGAATGGCCCTGGAGATCCCGCCGATGTGCCAGACATCGTAGAAGAAATCAAAAAGCTCATCGGAAAGAAACCTGTTTTCGGCATCTGCCTCGGCCATCAACTGATCGCACGCGCTCTGGGTGCCAAAACTTATAAATTGAAGTTCGGCCATCGCGGTACAAATCAGCCGGTCAAGAATCTGCGGACAGGGCGCGTGCAGATTTCCTCCCAGAACCATGGGTACGCAGTGGATGCAGATTCCCTGGCGGGCCTGCCGCTTGAAGTGACGCATATCAATGTCAATGATGGAACCATTGAGGGAATGCGTCATACCAGTCTGCCGCTGTTCTCCGTTCAGTATCATCCAGAGGCTGCTCCGGGACCTGACGATAACATGTACCTATTTGACGAGTTCTGGTCCATGCTGAAGAAGGGGGAGTAATCCGTGCCAAAAAAGAAGAATCTCAATAAAGTAATGGTCATTGGTTCCGGCCCAATCATCATCGGGCAGGCGGCAGAGTTCGATTATGCAGGTTCGCAGGCTTGCCGTGCGCTCAAGGAGGAAGGCCTGGAGGTCGTCCTCGTTAATTCCAACCCCGCAACCATCATGACAGATACGCACATCGCAGACCGCGTATACATCGAGCCATTGACGGTTGATTTTTGTGAAGCCATCATTGAGAAGGAACGCCCCGACGGCCTGCTCGCGACGCTCGGCGGACAGGCAGGACTGAATCTCGCGGTCCAGCTAGCAGAAA
>ULXY01000831.1_pt1 | contig 12125 bp, 24 predicted proteins | sample 1961741 | NCBI WGS metagenome assembly ULXY01 (sample SAMEA4835851, study PRJEB28245) | human gut metagenome | biome: gut microbiome; material: fecal sample | place: Denmark | collected 2008
ATCAACTTCGATGAAGTTATTACATTTGTACTTCAGTTGTCTCAAGATTTCCGACATACAGGAGTTTTGTACACCTTTACGGATGTACTTATTTTCTCCCTCTTTCATGTCCTTAACGTCCAGAGTTTCCAGACACACAGTACCGTGGTTTTTAGCAATGTGAGCTGTAAACTTGTGAACTGTATCTTGTTTGATATTTTGAATTCGTTGAAAAGTACGGAAAAGTTTCTGACGAGCTTTCTGACGGTTCTTCGAACCGCGCTGCTTCCTCGAAAGGAGACGCTGTCTCCGTTTCAGCTGACGTTCTAAGTCTTTCAGCTTTCCTGGAGTATCGCAGATTGTACCGTCACTTGCAACAGCTAAGTGCTTACAACCTACATCTACTCCTACGAAAGATTCAGATTCAGTACGTCGTTCTTCCTCAAGTTCTACGCAAATAGAAACGTACCAACCGTCAGCTTTCCTACGGACAGTATAAGACATAATCTTACAGTCAGAATAGCGAAGCTCTTCCATCATCCTGACACGTCCGATATTCGGAAGTCGGATCTTCGATCCGTATAACTTCGCCTTGTCATTACTGATGTAGAAGCTATCGTTCTGTCCCTTACGATGAAACTGAGGATGCTTTCTGAATCCTCTGAAGAAAGCGTTGTAAGCTCCTCCGAGATTCATAATCGCCTTAAATCCAGCTCCGCTGAATACTTCTTTGCTCCAATCTGGACGCGTTTGCGTCCAAAGCCTTGAGAGCAAGTATTGGTCACACTTCTCCCCACGTTCATACATCTCATTCCACTTAGCTAATCCCCAGTTGTACGCAAAACGGGCGGTACCGGCTGTCTTTGACAGCAGGACTGACTGCGCCTTATTGGGTTTCAGTTTAATTGTATGAGCTCTCTGAATCATGTGTTCTATAGACCTGAAGTATCCTTACTTTTCAATATACAACGAATTTCAAAATCCTCAATCAGCCTCTTGAAGAAATCTTCAAGAATTTACGTCGTATCAACTGACCTCGTGGTTCTTGTTCAGATAGGTGCGCTACTACCTACCCGGCTTATCCGATTGGTCAGATCGGGGCTTCCCGTATCTTTCGATACGGCACGGGTCATATTATCTGGGTCCTTTCGAACTCAGGAGCACTTCGGGCCTGCTTAGACCCTAACGGAGGAGCTTATTAGGTTTACCCTCCGATGACCTCCGAACCTTTTCCCCAGAGCATAGGCGCTGTTCCAGCGCCGTTAGCATACCTGGTTGATCGGCTGCTGATTACCGTGCCTGGATACACTTCCAAGTTTAGGCTTCCAGCAATTCACTTTCTTCTTCGTCAGAGATTACTCTCTGAAGGGTCCTGTCTATTACGCTAGTTTCCTGTGTACACGTAATAAACTTTGAACCTTGTAGTCAATGGATAGATTGGTACATAAAAAATGCGACGGTCGCATCGATTGCCGAAGCCGTCGCTCTCCGGTTGGAGTGAAGCAGGAGTACGTCTGGGTCGCACGCTTCTCAGGATCGATGCTTGACTGTTATGGACTGCACGACAGCCACTGAGATATGTCACCGCTACTACCATACGTGACTCCAACCGAAAAATCAATGATCCGTCTGAAAGAGCTGTTCTTGCTCTTCCCGTAACAACTGCAACGCGGTCGTAACTTTTTCCTCTACGATGAACATTCCGATGTACAACGGGCGCGATTCTCTGTTCGCCGCGTACAGTAACCGATACAACGCAACTGCGACCGCAGATACACCGATACCGGGACGTTGCTGCGATATCTCCAGTGATTCGATTGCGGAACGAATGTATTGCGCTGTCCGCACCGTATCGTCCACAACATGCGCCCAACAAAAAATGGAATGTAACGCACGACCTAAGGTATAAGGCATAAACCGCAAGATGTCTTTCGCAGAGATCGTCGCGGTCAATTGTGCCGGATACCGCACCTCATGATGCTGGCTCTGACTTGAATCCTGAGCAACAGGGGGGGTCTTCTCTACAACAGCAACACCGGTTTGCTTCACAGTATTCATATCACTTGCTGCACCGATCAGGCGCTCCCGCGTCGTAGGCATCGGACGCTTATTCAGCACACTCGCTGCAGAATTGGACAACGCCTGGAATCGGTCAGACTTACCACAACGTGCCAGCAGCAATGCCATTGCAGTCGGTTTATGTACTGAATAAGCGCTGATTTCAACCCAACGATTCGTACGGTCACAGAATTGAAATCGAACTGTGTACCTGTTGGATTCATGTGTCCACTGAAGATCTGTCACCTGCATAGAAGCTGGTATCAGAGACTTGAAGTATTCCTCCATTTCCATAATCAGCGGCGCGGTAATCGTACTATGCGGTATACAAGGATCCGTTCGTCTGTAGATGTACTGCGATCCATCCGTCTGACGTACAAAATGGCTGTTCGCACACGCATGCGGATAATAAAGAAACAACGTCGTCAATGCCGATACATGCGGAACCTTTCTCCGTAGATAAGATTGACGCTCATTAAACGTTGTCGCAATCTTTAAGTCGAGATCCATCTCTCCATATCTCCTACTGCTTTTTGCTTAGCTTCATTGTTTTTTCCAACCACTCTGCAAGCTCACGCAAAGCATCAATCTGATCGCAGGAGTAATGCAACAACCAATCTGCATCCGTATAACGAACGCCGCCTTCCGCGTTCAATTCACCACGAGATCTCATTCCGTCAACCTCTGCAATCCAATATCCTTGAATCCGCAGTTTGTACACAGCCTGGAACCGCTGATTCAGTTGAACGATATCATTGTCAAACGATTCGCAATCACCATCGTCCTGTAACAATATTTGAATTCTGGTTGAGTTCGCAGGTCCGCCACGCAGGAAATCGAATGATAGTATCGGTGCTGGATCTGTGTCGTCCTCATCCTCAATTCTCAGTGCGCGCTCTCGCTCCAGTTGCAGACAGGACTCCAGATCATCCGCCTGCTCCACAGAGGCACATTCGACATACAAGAACGGGTTAATAAATGTACTGCTGCTCATTTCTGCTCCTTTGATTCTTTTGCTTTATCATATTGTCGAATCGCCCAGACAATTGCATACATGCACCAGATCACAGCCGGATGCAACGTTCGATAATTAACATCGACTATGTCAAACGTGTAACCACATGCCAACTCCGTCCCAATACAATCAAACAGCGCATCGAGAGAATCACAGTGGATGAGAATTTGATCATCCAATTCCTGCTGCGCATGCTCCAACTCTGATCCTTGCAGCGATTGCGACTGTGCCCATGCGTCGAAGACTGCCTGGACACCGTCTTCCGCTAGCCGCTGTGAATACAGCATAACATCAATTCCCGCAGGAGCGGCTTCGATCTTCTCGGACCAATACCCCAGCGGTAAATCACTCCGCACACAGTCAGAGCGGAAAAACTGAAACATGTCATGCAACCGGGAAAATACAAATGTCCCGCAATCTCCATGAAACAACAGAAGATTCGGAGAAGTTATAATCTCAAACGCATACATTTTGTCGAATTTCGGATTTCTACACAAAAGATGCCGGTATACGCCGGCATCCCTCATGATTGTCAGTTGGTGTTCGCGCACATCTTCGACAAATTGATCAAGGACTTTCGCTCTATACATGTTGTGTACACTCCCTGTGTTTTTGCAATGCGAGAATCAATCGGATCATAGTACCAATCGCTTTCTCTAATGGATAGTCATGAAAACTGATAAAGACAGAATGAACGCCGGTTTCCAATACGAAAAACACATCCTTCGCATCATTCCCGACTGTTACAGAGATTGTTTTATTCTCCGAGTTATAATAGAAGTCTGGATGCAGGTGAACCAACTCTTTCTCTCCATCACAATTCTTGAGCAATATCTGTTCTGAAAAACTGTTGAGAAACTTTTGAAAGATCTGCCCAAAGTATTTGGATGGGATGTTCGCCGGCAATGGTTGTTCAGGAGAAAGCGCTTCCAATTCAGGAAGAAGCAATTGATAAATGTCAGGACGTCTTCTCTTCAACGACCGAACCGGCATGTTGATTTGATCGGGTTCAAAAATCATTACCAAAGCCACCTTACATTATTGAGATCAGATAAAAGGACTTTAATCGTCGGTTCAATAATCTTCTCAAAAATTCCGTATCGATTTGCAAGACCAGCTCCGAGCTTACTGATTAAAAACGTCTTGTCAGGCTGCCTTTTAATTCTATCTCTCAAAGAAGAAACAGCCCCCAAATACCAGGCGATGTAATTCTCACACGTGAAGAAACTTTCGTCCTCGTTATCAGGATGCTTCTTGGTAATAGAACCAATTGCCTGTTTGTGATAACGAAGTTTCGCCGCACCACCAAGTCCTCTACCATCAAGGTTATCTCCGAATACAAAAATCTCATTTGGGTGCGCATCGAGATATTCCTCCGTAATAATTGTCTCCATCGTTTAATTTCCTTCCGAGTCTCTCGCTACGAGGTACAGTATCAGATACCCTGCCAAATCCATGAACACGTCTTCATCTTCATCGTTCTGGCGATTCTGGATTCGAGAGAGTTTGTCGTCCATACGGACGAGGATTTGTTCTTGTACAGACGACTTGGAAAAGCAACGTTTGGGCTCCAATGCGGAGTTTCCATACTTTCGATTCTTCTCAAGGAGTAACGCTTTCAGTTCATCGCACTTATTTGCGATTCGTTCCTGAGTTTCGGTGAAATTTTTCATTTACTTTCCTTCTCATAATTCGGACAGTCTTTCTGAAAATCAGAATAGGCGACTTTGTCTTTGAAGAAATCGTCCGGTTGAAAATCAGCTCTCTTGGTATTGCGCAGACGATTCAGATTGCTGCAATCATCTGCCGCACAAAAAGTCATATCTTTATAACAAATCATCTGATACTCACTTTTCAGTCGCACGCGCGTCTTTCGCTTTCTGTACGGCAACACACAGCGATTTCACCTGCTCGTCTGTCAAGGCAAGCAGATTACCCTCCCAGTAGCATAATGGCGTCTCATACATGTCGACTTTTTCAATGAATTCGTCGATCAGTTCTTCCAGGCTTTCCGGAACTTCGCAGTCCATCGGCATTTCGTCCTCAACGCACTCCATCAAATAATCCTTTTTCAGTGCATTAGACGCATAGATAGGCTCTGCGGAATAAATAGGAAGAGCTTTACTGGGTTTTATTTCCGATGTGCAAAGCATATCCACCAACATCTCCTCATCATAACAGACAGACTCGTCAAAAAAGATCGGATATTCTCCACTCCATACCTTAGGTTGTCTCAGCATTAATAACACACTCCTATTTTCTTATTTTCGATTTGTTGAAAGAGTTCGGCGATGTAATCCCGAAGCGGACGAACGAATTCATCAAAACAAATGTGAAGCGGTTCTGTGCCAAGCAGACCACTCCACGACTCCTGCTCGGACAACCACTTCCCCACCTCGTAATGAATATGATGACCATCCTCAAACGTATCAACGTAACGATACCGATAAAGATTTCCTTCGATAAACGTATTGTCATCGTCTTTATTACCAAAGAAAAAATACCGGATAGCATCGAGTGCCAATTCAAGATACCCGTCAGCATCCTGCAAACCGGCAATCTTCCAGAGTTTTTCCTGGGGATCATTGCGGAATACATCCACGGGTTCCGGTTTGGGCAAACGCTGTTTCTGAATTTCCTGCCGGGTCAGCGGTCGAAAACAGCCGGGAACAGTCGGATCGAACATCAGTTCCCGGTGAAATGTCTGTTTCGTCATCGCATCATGTTCGTTGATTCTCGTAGTCATTTACACTTCTTCCTTTTGGATTTACGTAGCAGCTGTTCAGATGGGATTTGATACCGCGATGCAAGACGTACATCAGTATGATCTTCATACATTGAATACGCTAATGCAGGACGCACTGTCGCTCGACTTGTGGTACTTTTCATCAGATGATATCCGGAAGTTACGGACGGTTCTTCCGTAATATCAGACACCGTGGCGGTGGTCGTCGTATTCATTGGATCAATCGTCTGCATCAAGAATAGCCGCCATTCTTGCACGTTTGTATAAACGGAACAATGCATTTAGAGGTGTCTCGTCGTCACCCCATTCTTCATGCATGCACTCGCCGCAACATTCGAACGTCTGACTCACAACAGATCGCTCTTCCCACAGAATATCGGCTCCTCCCGGAATTTCTTTCAATAAATCCTCATAGGAAACTATAACTTTGTGATTTTCTTGCTGGCTTGCCGGATCGATAAATTCCAGTTTAGCTGCCTTACAATGTTCAATAAATTCTTCCTGCGTACGTGCAATCCGGCAATGATGCGCTGAAAATGCGCCGATACTCAATGCCTCATATTCGGGTAAATACAGCACCTGTGCTGGTTGTTTTCCATAATCTGGATGCGTTGTGAAACACAGAATCCTCATCCCTGAGTTCACAAGGTCATACAAACGATCATAGTCTTTTGATGTGATATATGTAGTCATATCGTGTCTCACTCAGCAGATGATGTCCATTGTCTGATATTGATCACACCATCATTATAATCTCGATTGATGGGAATCGACGGATTGTTTATGTCATCAGGCATATAGTGGGGAATCGGAACATGGGTAAGTTCCGGCGATAATTCCAATTGTCCGTCTTGTAAAATCGAGACCTCATGGCACAGATTTGCGGTCTCACTGAATGAGGACAACTGATCATCTAACGCGTTCTTAATATCCTCAGTCTCAATGTTCGATGTCGTTGTAATGATCACCTGAAATACGATTTTTCGCATGGCCATCTCTCCTGTTTGTTACTTGAACGGCGTCATAAATTTACAAAAACTTTTCAAATAAACGGATGGAGTCTCTTCTATTTTTTCAGTGAGGTATTTTCGAAGTTTGTGTGCAGGTATCAGATCAAACAGTTCTGCCAGCCGAGGATCATACTTATACCGCTGAAAATATCGCTGCTTCAATTCCTCTAACGTCTGACTGGACACAGTGCGATCGCTGCTGAGTTGCGTTTCAGCTGTTTGTTTGCTTCGCTCTTTACTCATAACTTCCACATCCTCCATACTAAGATTGTCAAAAATCCAAACATCACAAGATTTATGCCGACAAGTACAAATGCCTCAGGCCAAGTCATTCTTCACTCCTCAACAAAGAAAATAAAACACCGCACGCAATTCCAATGACAAAGTAGAGGAACCAAAATTTCGCATTCATGAATAACCTCTCATATGCAACATACCCACTTACGGATGTATTCGTCATAGTTCTGTATCGCATCCTGATATTCCTTGCTGGAACCATCCGCATTGGCCTCAGTCAGAGCTTGTTTGCCATCACTCCCATAATGAATATAGTATGCCAATGCAATGGACTCTGCGCTATATTCGAGCTTCTCAATAGTCATTTCTCCATGAGACGCCTTAACACGTCCGCAATTACTCCCCATATTCTCATCGGCATAGAGCAGCGTAAAATCCACATACTTTGCCAAAGCTCTCAACCAGCCTTCCGGTATACACCATGCTGTCTGAAACACGGGAAGCTCACCCGGTGCCTTGTCTGTCAGTTCTCCGTGTGCATTCCACTTGGTACCCCAATGGTTAACACACCAATCGTACCAGTCCGCAAAACCAAACTTTTGACGATTATACTCTGCCAAAGCAAGCGACGCAGGAACGCCCTGATCTGCGCATCTCTGCAAGAACTCGCCTAAATTGAATCTTTTCACATCGGGAAAAACAAATCCTTCTGGAAGCTCTCCATACTGCGGAGAATCGATATGCATCGTTTCAGGCATGGGTAATAGAACATTAAAGTCAATATATCCGTCAGAATTGACAGCGACGCGTTTAAACATGGTTATGTCGCTGATGTGATGAAATTTGATTGTCACATAATTCGCCATTTTTAACCTTCTTTCTTTTTTTATAAATGATTCTCTCTATACCAATTCAATTACTGCAATGCTTTTACATTTTCCCGCTCCACCAATGAGGATACAATAAAATCATACGCCTCGTCGTACTCGCTAAATTCATACTTCCTGCGATCCCATATTACCTGATACTTATCACGGCCAAGAAACTTGCTATAGACATCTGTAATATACGAATGCGCATCGTGTCGAATTTTAAGCCATTTGGAAAATTCCGATGGACAATGACGGCTGCGGTATGCGCCCTGTTCTCGTGCGAAACCTTCACATTCCTGCACATCGCCATAAGACCAGTTTTGACCATATTCAGCACGCTTACAACTACCGTAACCATCACGATGGCAACAAACGGAACAGCACGAAGATGCCTCCAACTTGATCCGATTGATGATGTGCTCTACGGAGAAGTTCGTAATAATACAGAATTGTTTTCCGGTTCTCAATCGTATCTCATGAATACCATGATGTTCCGTTCGCAGCGTTGTGTTGAACGAGATGCAATATTGTAGCACAGTTCGTTCCAGTTCTGCTGGAACCTGATACTTGCTGTCCTTAAAAAAGTTAAAATCGATATAAAAATGAGCTTGCCCCACATACACATCATAAAACGAAGAACCACCCAAGTCTCGTAACGAAATCTCAATATCATTGTGCATTGTCAGTCATCATCTCCTAATACAAACATCAAAATAATTCCAGCGATTCCAGCAATGAAACAAATGAATTGCAGATGCTTATTCATGTCCGACATCATCGCTCTTAATCCATTCCGTTCTCTGTCGCACAGGATTCCACTGCTCAACGTAACCGTTTTTGATGTATACACGTTTCGTACTTTCTGCTTCTATGATATAACAACCTCCAAGACATCCAGCGACGACAGCAATGACCATGATCATAATAAACCCGAATACGAGCGCTGCGCCGATCACTGCCTCCCGCGTATCATCATCCATATCGATCATTTCACTTCACCTCGATTTGTTTAAATTCAATCACCCACACCCACGGGTCAGCCTCTGCCGCTCCATTTCCATACAATTGATCCCACGCAGCCAAGAAATCTGCTCGCGGATGCGTTCCGGCTTCTGTGAAGCCTTCGCAATTCGCATCGTGGCTCGAAATGTCCAGCAGCTGTTCAATTCTCATATCGGTCACTTCCAGCCAAATTCGGGCAGCAGCTTTCGGCATGTGGATCGACGGATACCAACGATCACCACCAGCTGCGGGAGGTCGAGAATCCCATCCCTCAGGCGTAAACCCTTTTTCAAAGTCCGGGTAATCAGCCTTGTAGTAATAGAACTGCTTTTTCGTATCAGAGTCGAAATAATAGTACGACCACGTTTCCCGCACATAAATGCGGTCGCCGACATCACATGGTTTTCTCCACCGATCAACATGCGGCTTCCCCCACACGTCTTGGCCGAAGTTCCATTTGCCCTGCCAGGCATTGCCGTTGCTGTCGATACGACAATCACGAGCAAGCCTTCGCGTCTGCGTTTTGCGTTCGTCCAGAATTGCCTGGACCATCTCGCCGGAAAACAACATTCCAATCTCTTTCATCTCTCACCCTTCACTCTCTCACCATTCACTCTCGCACCATTCACTTTCTCAACCTCCCGGTCTTGCAGGAATTTTACTTCCCGTGGCGACTCTTTTATCGTGATTTCTCCGCCGGTCGTCGTGGACAAAATGTAACGTACAGACATTAAATGCTTTGCCCACTGTTCACTCACCATCGCGATGATATCCGTGCTGACGACCAGCTCATTTCCGCGACTGTCATGCAATAAAATCAGCATTTTCCCCTCACTTTCTTCAAGCGTTCACATACTTTACAGGCAACTCCCGCGCTCATTTCTCATACTCAATCCTCTTCCGCGCGTTCTCCTTTGATTGCCTCGATTTCATCTTCAATTTCGCACCAACGAATCCAGTCCGAATCATCAGATTCCGTGATTCGCTGCTGCTCTTCACGCAATTCCGCTATATGAAGAACCTCTTCCAATATTTTTATCTGTCCCTGTGTACTCATATATTCACCTCCACATTATCCAAAATCCACCGGATTTCCTGCGAGTGCTTCCTCGTTTATTTTTATCGTTCCCCCATCATACTCACATCGAATCTACTGCCTGCTGAAGATACTCGACGGCAGCCTGCTTTGCTTCATCCGTACTGGAAAACGCCTGTACAGATATCATTTCACCGAGTCTGAACCGCCATACATTCGGCATAGTCTCAAATACCATTGCATTCGCCAGTGCTTCAATCTCAGACGAAAAGAGCTCAAAATTGGTAATCGCATGATCCTGAAAATAGTCACAACCTTCTGCTTCAATCTGTTGCCGAAGCGTCTTATTTCTCCAGAGATCACATCGCTGCTCCCGATAGCATCCTTTGCATTGTGCTGGACTGCTCATGTGTTCCGCGCACTCAGCTCTCATAGTTTCGGCCATTTTATTCTCCACTGTGCTCTTACCTATTTTCAATGCTACAGAGCTCTCAAACTCAAGCTCCCTGATACGCAAATAAATCACACGCCGTCTAGCTGGTTCTGACAGCCGCCAATCTTTACAAAAACTATGGTCGTCCCGGATAACCCGTTTGGTCCGATTGCACGTCGCATGACCACCTTGAAAAATATTTGGACGGTAAGCAGAACAATTCTCACACGCAGAGACAACGCACGATGTATCACACCATATTTCCTTACTCATTCACTACCTCAGGTTTCTATAATTCCGCATTCAACCAGTTGAGCCAACAGCGTACACGCGACTCAGCGCCTACATGGCAATCCATAGGAGCAAAAGGACAATTATATGTCATGAGTACAGACAGTTCCCCGTTGCTCATGGCGCGGATACGGTCAGCATTGGTCTGTATGTCTTCAATAAAAATCACATCCGCCCCATCCTGCCTTCGTTTAGCGTTACAAGATGGAAAAAGTCCAATACCCGCTGGACAAGCTGTTTTATCGAACACGCAGCCATCACAACCATCTTCCGCTGGAACAGCTTTGTATTTCACTCTTCCAACACTGAACGCATTTTCATTCATTCTTTTTATCCTCGGTTAACGCCTTGTCTATGATCTCCCGGATATGCTGCATCGCGAAGCATTTTTCTACGCCACGTCCGCAATCGCTGAAAAATGAGATACGTGCTTGCTCCCTAACCTTAATCAATGCCAGTTGAAGACGATCGCGCTCTGCAATCAGGTCATCATACTTTTTCGCAAATGTCCTGATTCGATCAGTCCGCGCTGCGTTTTCTGCATTTTCATTCCACCAATCAATCGCAGCTTCCGGTGTTTTACACATTGGAGATCTTATTGTCAAACACTTCGCGCATTCAACCCAGTATTCAAATGTAGATTCATTTAAACCATATCCACGGTCCCGGAGCACACCATTGTGCTTGCCGCAGCCGGGACAGGGTAACAATTCCTCCATCAGTCCACCTCTTGTTTAAGATATTCAATCGCCATAGCAACTGCAGCTTCACGAGTTTCCATACGAATAATCGCAATGTTATGCCAGACAAATTCCCACATCCCATTGCGATTACACACCGATCCCTCCGCCAACACCTCCGGGCTTTTAGTGATCCAGTCGAAATTGGTCTTCGTACCCGGATTCGGTACACCTTGATACCGGCAGTTCTTACAAACAGCAATTCCAGTCGCAACCGAAGACCATTCCAGCTCGATTGAACCACACTTCGGACATTTCATTTTTCCACTCCTTTGTTTCTTTCAACTAAAACCCAGTATTTAACCTCCGTTCACGGATGCAATACAGATTCCGCGAAGCTCATCCTCAAACCGTTCCGCTTCTGCCTCTTTATGTGAATAATGATCGGGATGGTCACATTGAATATCTGCGGTGAATCTGCAGGAGGGAAACTTCGAGCAGCCCCAGAACATCCCATATTTACCGTTGCGTAGGATTAACGCAGCTCCACAACGCGGACATTTTGAATTCATTCGTCCACCTGGTCCAACGCGTTCAGCTCATCTTCAATCGCATTCCACCGATCCCAATCGGGATTTTCAGATTCCAAAATCTGCCATTGTTCTTCCCGAAGATGAGAACGCTGGAGTTCTTGCTGCTTTTTATAATCAATCGTCCACATCGTGCTGTTCACGATTCTTACGAATCTTCCTGCTTCAACGAAGTT
>ULXY01061903.1_pt1 | contig 12112 bp, 9 predicted proteins | sample 1961741 | NCBI WGS metagenome assembly ULXY01 (sample SAMEA4835851, study PRJEB28245) | human gut metagenome | biome: gut microbiome; material: fecal sample | place: Denmark | collected 2008
ATCAATAACTACATTTTCCTTGCCGATAACGGCGGCAACCTCATGTGCCTTGATCTGAACACATTGAAGCTCGTATGGGTGCAGGATGTGCTCGACGACACAAACTGCTCGCCTGTTGTCGATGTTGAGGACGGCCACCCGTATATTTACATCAGCACCTCGTTCCACTACGGATGGCGCTCGTACTCAACGGCGGAGATACCCATTTTCAAGATAGATGCCGAAACCGGCGAGATAGTCTGGCGCACGGATTACACCTGCTACACCGTGCAGGATCTCTCCGGCGGCGTTCAGGGCACCATCGCAGTCGGTAAGAATAAGCTCTCGGATATGATATTTGTTCCCGTTGCGCGCACTCCGGGCGCAAGCTCCGGCACGCTCGCGGCGCTCAAAAAGGACACCGGCGAGGTCGTCTGGGAAAAGGAAACGTCCATGTACAGCTGGAGCAGCCCCGTCGATTTCTATGACGCCGACGGCAACGGGTATCTGCTCTACTGCAACTCGGGCTTTAATATGTTCCTGATCGACGGAAAAACAGGCGAACAGCTTGACTATATGAACCTCGGCGGCAATATCGAGGCTTCACCGGCAATGTACGGCAACTATGCCGTTGTCGGAACGCGCGCAATGCGCACATATTGCATACAGGTGGGTTAATTTGTACATATAGAGGTAAAAGGAAAAAGGAAAAAGGAAGGGAAAAAGACAATGAAATACGCGATTTTTTACTTCAGCCCCTGCGGCGGAACAAAATCCGTTGCGGACATCATCAGCAAGGAGCTGGGCGACGCTCCCATGCAGGAGCTGACCACTCCGAGCATGAACACGGCCATCGACCATGATACGCTCACGTTCTTCTGCTTCCCGGTCTACGGCGGCAGGATACCCAAGCCCATGTACGACCGCATGAAGATCATAAGCGGCGATAAAACGCCCTGCGTTCCCGTTGCCGTTTTCGGCAACCGTGCCGTTGACGATGCGCTGCTCGAGATGAGCGAGCTTGCCGAAAAGTGCGGCTTTGTGACCGTTGCCGGCTGCGAGATGGTAGCTCCGCACTCGATCGATCCTCAGTTCGGCGCAGGCCGTCCCGACGCAAGCGATAAGGCAAAGCTGCACGAGTTCCTCGAAAAGCTCAAGGCAGCCGAAAGCTTCAGTCCAGTTAAAATGCCCGGCGATCCCGGCTATGCCAAGAAAAAAAGCGCGGCGCTTCCGCTTTACCCCGTTGCGTCTAAGGAATGCATCGGCTGCGGCATCTGTGAAAAATACTGCCCGGCAGGCGCAATCAAGGGCAAGCATATGCGCACCGTTCCCACAAAGTGCATAAGCTGCATGCGCTGCGTTAGCATGTGCTCGACCGAGTCGCGCAAGGTCCCGGCACCTATGCGCCTTGCCGCGCATCTTACGCTCAAGAAGCTGTGTTCCGAGCGCAAGGAGCCTAAGTTTTATCTGTGATCTCATTCAATTGCAAAATATCTGACAATTGCGTGTTGTGCTCGGTCGGATATATGTGATATACTTAAAAAGACCTGAGGCAAATAAAATTGGAGCAAAGGAATAAGGAAGGAGCTACATATGGCAAGAGAAAAAATCATTGCGCTCGGCAAAAAAATGACCGACCGCATACCCTACAAGCTCGGACTTGAAAAGCTCACCGAGTCCGATCCCGAGTATTACGGCCTTGAGTGCGTCGTGACCGACGACGAGGCCGACGTTGCACTGGCAATGGATCTCCGCAAGCCCACAACTCCCGAGAAGATCGCAAAGAAAATGGGCAAGCCCGTTTCCTACGTTCAGAAGATCATGGACGATCTGTCCGCCAAGGGCGTTCTGGAGTACAACTACGATACTCCCGACGGCAGCCGTCAGTATGTTCTGCCCATTTTCGTTCCCGGCGCTGCCGAGCTTATGAATATGAATCTCGAGCAGGTCGAGAAGTACCCCCAGATCGCAAAATTCTTCGAGCGCATGGCATTCCTGCCGCTGACGAAGATCACCCCCATGGTACCTCCCGGAGGCAACGGCATAGGCATGCACGTTATCCCCGTCGAGAAGGCAATACCGGCAACCAACGAGTCTGTCAGCATTGAGCATATCTCCCACTGGCTCAAGAAGTACGAGGGTCAGCTCGGAGTCGGCTACTGCTCCTGCCGCAACGCAATGCGCCTTATGGGCGAGGGCTGCGGCGAGATGCAGGATGAGCTGTGCATCGCCGTCGGCACCTTCGCAAGATACTGCGTCGAGACCGGCAAGGGCCGCTATATCACCCACGAAGAGGCGCTGCGCATCCTCAAGCGCTCCGAGGAAAACGGCTATGTCCACCAGATAACCAACATCGACGGCGAAGATAAGATCTTTGCTATCTGCAACTGTGCGCTCGGCTCCTGCTTTGCTCTGCGCACCTCCCAGCTTTTCAATACCCCCAACATGTCCGCCTCCGCATACCGCGCGCACGTCGATAAGGAAAAGTGCGTTGCCTGCGGCAAGTGCGTTGAGGTCTGTCCTGCAGGCGCGGCAAAGCTCGGCCAGAAGCTCTGCACTAAAGACGGCCCTGTTGTATATCCCAAGCAGCCTCTGCCCGATGATAACCACTGGGGTGAGCACATGTGGGATATGGACTATAAAAACAACAACCAGAAAAACTGCCACGAGAGCGGCACCGCTCCCTGTAAGGCAGCCTGCCCGGCGCACATCGCCGTTCAGGGCTACATCAAGATGGCAGGCCAGGGCAGATACCTTGACGCTCTCAAGCTCATCAAGCAGGATAACCCGTTCCCGGCGGTCTGCGGCAGCATCTGCAACAGAAGATGCGAGGATGCATGCACTCGCGGCCAGCTCGACCGCGCCGTCGCCATTGACGAGATCAAGAAGTTCATCGCCGAGAAGGAGCTGAGCGAAAAGACTCGCTATATCCCCGAAAAGCGCCGTCATAAGACTCCCGACACCGATTATGTCGAGAAGATCGCGATAATCGGCGCAGGCCCTGCCGGCATGAGCTGTGCTTATTACCTGGCCGAGATGGGCTACGCAAACGTCACCGTTTTTGACCGCAACCCGGTTCCCGGCGGCATGCTCACTCTCGGAATCCCGTCCTTCCGCCTCGAGCGCAAGGTCATAAATGCTGAGATCGATGTGCTCAAGAAAATGGGCGTAAAGTTCAAGTGCGGCGTAGAGGTCGGCAAGGATATCACCATCGACGAGCTGCGCAAGCAAGGCTATAAGGGCTTCTTTGTCGCCATCGGCGCGCAGAAGTCTGCAAAGCTCGGCATAACGGGCGAGGAGCTCAAGGGCGTTTACGGCGGCGTTGATTTCCTGCGTGACGTCAACCTCGGAAACAAGGTCGAGATCGGCAAGAAGGTCGCCGTTATCGGCGGCGGCAATGTCGCAATGGATGTTGTCCGCACGGCTGTCCGCCTTGGTGCCGAGGAGGCTTACATAGTCTATCGCCGCAGCGAGGATGAGATGCCGGCAGACAAGGAAGAGGTCGCCGAAGCAATGGCAGAGGGCGTGAAGTTCTGCTACCTCAACGCTCCTGTTGAGATCACCGGCACCGCGGCAGGCAAGGTCAACGGCCTGAAGGTCGAGATCATGGAGCTTGGCGAGCCTGACGAGAAGGGCAGAAGAAAGCCCGTCGGCACCGGCAAGTTCAAGACCATCAAGGTCAATTCCGTCATCGGCGCTATCGGCCAGACCATCGACTGGGGCGAGCTGGATATCGGCGCGCTCAAGACCGCCGCAAAGGGCGTTGCAATGGCAGACCCCGTAACGCTCCAGACCGCACAGGAGGATATCTTCGTCGGCGGCGACTGCTACACCGGCCCGAAATTTGCGATCGACGCAATAGCCGCCGGCCGCGAGGGCGCTATCAGCCTGCACCGCTATGTTCAGCCCGGCCAGAGCCTTACCCTTGCCCGTAATCCGCGCGATTTCTACGAGCTGGATAAGGACAACGTCGTGCTCGATATAAACTGCTTCGATGCGCCCGTGCGCCAGGAAGTCAAGCACGATCCGCGCAAGGCAAAGACCATGAAGAACGACCGCGTCACCTTCACCGAGGAGCAGGTAAAGGCGGAAGCCAGCCGCTGCCTGGGCTGCGGCGTGACGATCGTTGATCAGAACAAGTGCATCGGCTGCGGCCTGTGCACCACTCGCTGCGAGTTTGACGCCATCCGCCTGCACCGCGATCACCCCGATGCAAGCAAGATGGTCAGGACCGACGACAAGATTCCGCCTCTGGCAGCATATGCCGCAAAGCGCGCGGTCAAGATCAAGATCAAGGATCTCAAGGAAAAACTCGCGAAGTGATCACATCGGAGGAAATGCCCCATGCATGAGCTCGGAACGGTATTTTACGTTATCAAGGAAGTGGAAAAGCTCTGCGACGAGAATGATCTGACCAAGGTCGGAAGCGTCACGCTTCAGATAGGCGAGGTCAGCGGTATCATTCCGGAATATATCGTCGATTGCTGGAACTGGGCCATAAAGGAGTCCAAATATATGAAGGAGGCCGAGCTGAAGGTCGAAAAGCTCGAGGCGGTCACCTTCTGCGAGGACTGCAAGCAGACCTACCCGACGGTGAAATACGCAAAGGTGTGTCCGTATTGCCAGAGCGAGAATACATATCTCGTCACCGGCAACGAATACATCATAAAAGAGATCGAAGCAATGTAGATCAAAAATGTAAACTAAATTGAAAACTCCCGACCAATTCGGTCGGGAGTTTTTGTGCGGCAAAATGCACAAGCGACGCAATAACTATTTATTTACTATTACTATTTAAGAAAATAATAAAATGTGTTATAATACATATTGAAGAGGGCGATTGATGGTCGCTGTCCCACCCTGTCGGCACAAAAGTGCCGCGTTGTGACCTTCAATTCGGGAGAATATGCCCCGCAAAATACACAACGCACCGCACGGTTATCCCCCGTGCGGTGCAACTTTTTTTTAATTTATCTCTTGACAAAGGTACGAAATCGTGCTATACTTTGCGAGTATGATTTCGGACTAAAGCGAGGTAAACATGACACAGCAATCAAAACAGCTGCGCCGCTTCAACCGCCTTGTCGGCGAAACGGACGCGGTATACCACGAGCTTGCAAATCGGCTCGGCCTTTCCGACAGCGCGTTTCAGATACTTTATACGCTCAGGGCAGAGGGCGGGGCCTGCCCGCTGCGCGATATCTGCGCCTTTTCCGGGCTTACGAAGCAGACGGTAAACTCCGCCCTGCGCAAGCTTGAAGCCGAGGGCAGCGTCACGACCGAAAGCAGCGGCGCCCGGCACAAGACGGTCATGCTCACGCCGAAGGGAGCGGAGCTTGCGGAAAAAACCGTGGCAAAGGTGATCGAGATAGAAAACGAGATCCTTGGCTCATGGCCGGCAGAGGATCTTGAAAAATACATTCGGCTTACGGAGGAATTTCTTGTTTCCGTGCGTGCAAGGGCGCAGGAGGTGCATTCATGAACATAAAGCTTTCGGATCATTTTGACTATAAGCGACTGCTCAGGTTTGCGCTGCCGTCGATAATAATGATGATCTTTACGTCGATCTACGGCATAGTAGACGGCTTTTTTGTATCAAATTATGCCGGCAAGACGGCGTTTGCGGCGGTCAACCTGATAATGCCGCTGCTGCTCGTGCTCGGCTGCGTTGGCTTCATGTTCGGAACCGGCGGCGGAGCGCTTATCGCCAAAACCATGGGCGAGCGAAAGCAGGACAAGGCAAACGAGATATTCACGCTTATAATCACAGTGTCCGCGCTGTGCGGCGTTGTGCTTGCAGTGCTTGGATTTTTCCTGCTGCGCCCGGTCGCGGAATTCATGGGCGCGGAGGGCGAGCTTTTAGAGCAGAGCATAATTTACGGCCGCATCATCCTTATTGCGCTGCCGTTTTATATTCTGCAGTTTGAGTTCCAATGCCTGTTCGCGACGGCCGAAAAGCCCAAGCTCGGCCTGTACGTTACCGTCGCGTCCGGCGTAGCGAACATGATCCTCGATGCTCTGCTCGTTGGCGTGATACCGCTCGGCGTGACCGGCGCCGCGGCGGCGACCGCGATAAGCGAGTTCATCGGCGGCGTTGTTCCGCTTGTATACTTTGCACGCAAAAACGACAGCCGTCTGCGCCTTGTGAAATTCAAATTCGACGGCAATGTACTGCTCAAAACCTGCACGAATGGCTCGTCGGAGTTTATGAGCAACGTTTCCATGTCGATCGTGAGCATGCTGTATAATATGCAGCTGATGAAATACGCCGGAGCCGACGGCGTTGCGGCATACGGCGTGCTGATGTATGTAAGCATGATATTCCAGGCTATTTTTATCGGATTTGCAGTCGGAACGGCGCCTATAGTCGGCTTCAACTTCGGCGCGCAGAACACAAGCGAGCTGAAAGGTCTGCTGTCAAAAAGCCTGCGCATAATCGGCGTGTGCGCCGTGTTCATGTTCGCTGCCGGCGAGCTTTTCGCAAGGCCGCTTGGCAAATTGTTCGTCGGGTATGACGATGAGCTTCTTGAAATGACGGTCCATGCATTCTCCATATTCTCATTCTCGTTCCTGTTCTCGGGCTTTTCGATCTTCGGCTCGTCGTTTTTCACCGCGCTCAACGACGGCTTGACCAGTGCGCTGATCTCGTTCCTGCGAACCCTTGTGTTCCAGCTTGCTGCGGTGCTTCTGTTTCCGCTCATCTGGGAGCTGGACGGAATATGGCTGTCCATCGTCGGAGCGGAGGTTATGTCGATAACGGCAACGGTGCTTTTTCTTATCGGAAAGCGCAAGCGCTACGGCTATTAATTTTAACTTTTTTTGCCCTGAACACGCAGTTCAGGGCAATTTCGCGTAAATATACTTGCAAATATGCGAAGTTTGTGTTATTATTGGTATACATACCAATAATAACACAAAGAAGGAAGGGATCAGTATCACTATCACACATACGAGCATGGCTGCAAAAAAGCGAATACTCACTGCCTGTGTTCGCCTGTTCATCGAGCGCGGCTATAACGGCACGACGGTTGCCGAGATAATCAAGGAAGCTGACGTGTCTGCCAGCTCGTTCCAGAACATTTTCCGCTCCAAGGACGGAGTGCTCAGCGAGCTTGCGGCGTTCATGTTTGCCGGACAGTTTAAGGCTGCGCGCACGGTGGCTGGTCCCGACGATTCTCCGGCAATGCTCTACGCGATCGAGACTGCGCTTCAGCTTACGATAACCGAACTCAACGACAATCTGCGCGATATTTATGTCGAGGCGTATTCGCACGAGGCGACGATGGAGTATATCTATCAAAGCACGACGGCGGAGCTTTATCGCATCTTCGGATCTTATCTGCCCGATTATACCGAGAGCGATTTTTACGAGCTGGAAATCGGCTCGGCCGGCATAATGCGCGGCTATATGTCGCGTGGCTGCGACATGTATTTCACGCTGGAAAGGAAGCTCGAGCGGTTTCTGAGCATGAGCCTCGGCGTTTATAACGTCCCCGAGGATGAGCGCCGGAGGATAATCGACCATATTCTTGAGCTTGACATGCGCGCGATAGCGACAAGCGTTCTGCACGAGCTTGTGCAGATGCTCGCCGACCACTTCGACTTCGCATTCGATGACGAGATCGAATCGGCGCTTGTGCAGTGAAAAAAGCCAACAGAATATAATAGTAAGTGATTGGGCACGGAAGCCGGGCGTTTTTTATTTAAACGCCCGGTTTTTTCACACTTTTTCAGGCGCAAAGTCGATGGAGCGGCAAGCCCATTTAGGATGCTTGTATCTTGACATGCCGGGCAAATATGTTATAATCTAACTATCATTTGACGATTTGGAATTATCGGCACAAAAATCCAACCAAAAAGGAAAAATTCAGGAGGAAACATGAAAAAGAGACTGATTAGCATGCTGATGGCAGTCCTCATGATCGCATCCCTGCTGCCTGCTGCCGCTCTGGCAGGCGATGATACGGCGGATGCTCATGAGCATAAGTACACCACCGTTAGCATCAAGAAGGACGCTGAGAAGAAAACTCCCGGCGTAGAGTACAAAGTCTGCAAGGAATGCGGCAAGATAGACACTAAGTCTATCTCCATCAAAGCATTTGCTCTGCTATGGAACCAGTGCAGGAAGTGCGAGACCGGCAAGACCATGATCGTCAAGGCTGCAAGCTGCCGCAACGAAGGTCTTACCATAAGCTACTGCGAGAAGTGCGGCAAGGCGTTTGCCAATAAGGATTTTGGCAACAGCACCTATAAGATCGAAAAAGCACTTGAGCACGTCTATGGTGATTTCACCGTAGTTGAAAAGCCCACCTGCAAAAATGATGGATGGGGATTTGCTGTCTGCAAGCTTTGCGGCGATGCAGCTTACTTCGAGGGTGAGAAGGCGGCAACTGCACTGCTGAAGCTTTCCGACTTTGACGGCAATGCAACTGCGTATGCAAATCGTGTTCGTGCAGTCTATGAGATGTTTGAGCCTACCAATCCCAAGCACAGCAATACTAAACTGCTTGTTGCTGTAACTAAGGAGACTACGGCAAAAGATATTAATGGCAATGAAATTACTCTTTATCCTGCGAAGAAAGCACAGCATGTTGCAGCCGTTGGAGGAAAAGCTTACAAGCTTAATCCCGAAACCGGCCTGTATGTAACTGATACTGAAAACTCGGCAAACTTTATTGAAGGCTATGCCGGAGACATGATCTGCCCCGACTGCGGCGTCGGTTTTAAGACCGATAAGCAGCCCATTACTCATAAATTTACGGTTGACACTTCCGATAGCAAACTTGCTACATTTGATAAGACAACCCTCAAGGGCGTAGACGGTAAGGCCGATGTTGTAAAGTGCGACACTTGTAACTACAAGGGCGGCGAAACCATTCGCGCAATGGGTATGTACGATACCTGGTATGGTGAAGATGCAGTACCTGATACCTGCGAAAATGCGGGCGTTGGCGCGACAATATACTGGAGAGATAAGACCACAGGCGACGTAAAATCCAAAGAAGGCTCAGAAGGAAAAGCTCTTGGCCACAATTATGTTCTCGTAGAGGGTGAAAAGGCAACTTGCCTCCATGATGGCTTTGAGTACGTTAACTACAAAAAGTGCACTCGCTGCCATGCTCCTGATCCTACAGGCGACGCAAGCAAGAAGATCCCCATCACAGCTCCCGGCGAGCACAGCTATGCGCTTGACTCTTTCTATGATGCAACCTGCCAGCATCAGGGTCTGGCCTACAAGAGCTGCAAGCTCTGCGGCGAAAAGATGCTGAAAGAGAATGGCACACTGTATGTTGAAGTAACACCTATGGTAGCACACACTGCTTCCGACAAGCTTGCCAATGTCAAGGAAGCGACCTGCACCGAAGTCGGCTACACCGGCGATAAGGTCTGCAAGTTCTGCGGCATCGTCATGGAGGAAGGCAAAGAGATCCCCATGATCGAGCACACCCCCATGGACGTTGAAGCAAAGGCTCCCACCTGCACCGAACCCGGCGTTACCAAGGGCACTGTCTGCAAGGTCTGCGGCACCGTCCTGAGCGCTCAGGAGACCGTTCCCGCACTCGGCCACAAGACCGAGCTTGTGAACGCTAAGGAAGCGACCTGCCTCGAGGCCGGCTACACCGGCGATAAGGTCTGCACCGTCTGCAAGCAGACCATCGAAAAGGGCACCGAAGTCAAGGCTCTCGGCCACAACTATGTTAAGGGCGTCTGCACCCGCTGCGACGCAAAGCAGCCCGGCTACAACCCGTTCACCGATGTCAAGAAGGGTCCCTACTATGATGCGATCCTGTGGGCATACTGCAACGGCGTTACCAACGGCATTTCCGACACTGTATTCGGCGTTGACAACGGCTGCACCCGCGCTCAGATAGTCACCTTCCTGTATCGCGCGGCAGGCCAGCCGAAGGTCGAGAACGTTAAGAACCCGTTCACCGACGTGAGCAAAAACAGCACTTACTACAACGCGATCATGTGGGCTGTCGAAAACGGCATTACCACCGGTAAGACCGCTACCACCTTTGACCCGAATGCAGTCTGCACTCGCGGCCAGATAGTCACCTTCCTGTGGCGCTATGAGAAGGCCCCCATCGTAAGCAGCCTTGCAAAGTTTGACGACGTTGCTGCAGGCTCCTACTGCTACAATGCAGTTATGTGGGCTGTCGAAAACGGCATCACCAACGGCAAGACCACGACCACCTTTGCACCCAATGATACCTGCACTCGTGCACAGGCAGTCACCTTCATTTACCGCGAGTTCGCAAAGTAAAAAACCAATTATGATAATAACTCCACGTCCTCGGATGTGGAGTTATTTTTTCCCTTGCAATGCATCCGTTTGTATAATATACTTTATAAGGAAATTGCGCAAGAGGGGAGACCATTATGAAAAACAGACTTATCGGGGCGATATGCGCAGCGGTGATGCTGCTTGCGCTTTTTGCGCCCATGGCGATGGCGGACGGTGTGTGCGGCGAGTCTGTCAGCTGGACGCTGACGGATGCCGGCGTGCTCACGGTGTTCGGAACAGGGGAGATGACGAACTTTGCCGCCGGTGAAGCGCCGTGGTATGCCGAGCGCGGCGCTGTGCGGAAGCTCGTTGTCGAAAACGGTGTGACTTCCGTCGGAAGCGGCGCATTTTCCGGCTGCGGACTGATCGAGACCGTGACATTGCCGCTCACGCTCGGGCGCATCGGAGACGGTGCATTTGACGATGTGTACGCGCTTAAAAATATCTACTACGCAGGCTCGATCGCGCAGTGGAAGGCGATAGATATCGGCCTTGACAACAGCTTCGGCAGCGCAAAGCTCGTCTGCGCCGATAAAACCGAACCGTTTTCAGATATCTCCGGATGGTATCACGACTATATCATCACATGCTACATGGCCGACATCGTAAACGGACGCCCGGACGGGACATTTTGCCCGGAGCAGAACGTGACCCGTGCGCAGTTTGTCATGATGCTGTATAATATGGGCGGCCGCCCCGAAATTGCGGATACGTCTCTCGGCTTTGCCGATGCCAATGCCGTTTCCGCGGTGTATGCCGCGGCCGTAAAATGGGGAGTGAAGGCCGGCATAGTAACCGGCTTTACGGATAATACGTTCAGACCGAATGCCGAGATCAGCCGTGCGCAGATGGCGACGTTTGCGTATCGCTTTTTGAAGCTCGGCGTGAGCGCGGATGTGCTCGGCGAGCTTTCCGGCCGCAACGACTTCCGCGATTACGGCTCAATCGCCGAATGCTACCGCGAGGCAGTTGACGTTATGGCGAACATCGGAGTCATTCAGGGCTACCCGAACGGCAGCTTCGTCCCGAACGCAACGGCCACGCGCGGCCAGTCCGCCGCCGTTCTGTCGCGCCTTTTAGCGGCTCTGACAGAACTGAGAACATGAAAAAAAGACCGCCATCGGCAGATGTGCGTAAGACAGCATTGCGCCGAAATCAACGAAGCGGCACGAAACCGCATGGAGCTGATCGTGCCGGAGCTGGCGAAGCGAAGCTGCGTGACCAAAAAGCTGAAAGCCGAAACCAAATGAAATGGGTGCGTCAGATGAACGCTTGCAAGGCACAGGCAGAGGAAGTTGTGAAAGCGGAATTGATTTATGATTGAGTGAGCAAGTCCGGGCAGAAAACTGTTCGGACTTTTCTCATATAGTCCAAAGTTGCGGTAGAATTGTTCACAGGTTTTATGGTATAATTTGAATGCGAAATTAAGCAACAAATCGGAATTTGAGGGAGTATTTATGAACAGAAAAAGATGGCCAATTCTATGTGCAATCGCAATATTCGCAGTTGCCATTCTCGTTTATGCGAATTTTCAAAAGAAACATACTTTTGTACTTGCAAACGATGAGGGCATGATCAAATCCGAACAGATACAGCCGCTATTTGGAACCGTAAAAGTAAGTGGGGATTGTGATACGGATGTGGTCTTTACGGATATGGAAACGGGTGAAAAATATGTGGTAGGGTATATTACATCTGGTGTATCAGAAAAAATCAAACTGGAAAAAGGCAAATGGTACACGGTAGCCGGCGGAGGAAATCTTGTAATAAGCCCAGTGAATGTTCGCGTGGAATAAAAAACGACAACTTCCAGTTTGTCGCACTGATAAAAACCCTTTAGGAACT
>ULXY01020624.1_pt1 | contig 12026 bp, 10 predicted proteins | sample 1961741 | NCBI WGS metagenome assembly ULXY01 (sample SAMEA4835851, study PRJEB28245) | human gut metagenome | biome: gut microbiome; material: fecal sample | place: Denmark | collected 2008
TTAGTATGTGGTTTTGAAGGAACATAAAGAGAGATAATCTTTAGATAATACCTATCGTAGGATAAATTCCTCGGTAGGTATTTTTTTTATATAAAAACAGGTATGGCAATAGGGCTGACTTCATATTGTATTCTCATAAATGGGGTGTTGAACAAAATCTCTACCCAAACAACGGTAATGTGCAAAAAAGGTAGAGAATTCCAAGCTCGCGGCCTAGAAATCTCTACCCAAATGGTGAATAACACCTTATCTACTCAATTTTTTATTTTGCAAAATCGTTAAGGATAAGACCTTTATTTCTGTCAAGCACCATTCCGATACTCCATTCATTTACAAATAAGAGGAGAGGACGGTCTTTAAGGTCTTTTATCTTCTTCATATCAGAAGTTCCGACAATCCTGTCAAGATCAATTTCTGTAGGATTTCCAATCCATCTGATATATTCATAAGGCAGAGTCTCAAGCCTTATTTCAACATTGTATTCCGATTCCAGACGATATTTTAGAACATCAAACTGGAGAACACCTACTACACCGACAATAATTTCTTCCATGCCAGTGTTATATTCCTGAAAAATCTGGATAGCACCTTCCTGTGCAATCTGGTTAATTCCCTTGATAAACTGTTTACGCTTCATAGTATCAATCTGACGGACTCTGGCAAAATGCTCAGGAGCGAAAGTCGGAATACCTTCAAAAGCAAATTTTTTATTGGAAAGTTCTAATGTATCACCGATTGAGAAAATACCTGGGTCAAATACACCGATAATGTCGCCTGCATAAGCTTCTTCGATTATCTTACGCTCATCAGCCATTAACTGTTGTGGCTGGGAAAGCTTAACCTTACGTCCACCCTGCACATGATTAACTTCCATTCCGGATTCAAATTTTCCGGAGCAGATTCTCATAAATGCAATTCTGTCACGGTGGGCTTTGTTCATATTTGCCTGTATTTTAAATACAAATGCTGAAAAATCTTCAGTAAATGGATCAATAATCCCTTCGTTGGAATTACGAGGCAAAGGAGATGAGGTCATCTTAAGGAAATGCTTTAAGAAAGTCTCAACACCGAAGTTAGTTAAGGCAGAACCGAAAAATACGGGAGTAAGTGTACCGGCATTGACTTCATCCATATTAAATTCAGCACTTGCACCATCTAAAAGCTCAACATCTTCTATTAATTTATCCTTGAAATGGGTACCGATTTCCCCAATAAGCTCATCGGAATCAATGTGGAGGTCACGCTCGGCAACTTCCTTTTGTCCGTTCATTGCGGCTGTAAATGTAGACACTGTTTTAGTGTTTCTGTCATATACACCTTTAAATTCTTTACCTGAACCGATAGGCCAGTTAATAGGACATGTTTTGATGCCGAGAATACTTTCTATCTCATCACAGAGCTCAAAAGGGTCATTGGCATCCCTGTCCATTTTATTAATAAAGGTAAAAATAGGGATATGACGCATTACACAGACCTTGAAAAGTTTGATTGTCTGCTTTTCAACACCTTTGGAACCATCTATAACCATTACCGCCGAATCGGCAGCCATAAGTGTACGGTAGGTATCCTCTGAGAAGTCTTCATGACCCGGCGTATCAAGTATGTTAATACAATAATTATCATAGTTAAACTGTAATACTGAAGAGGTTACGGAAATACCACGTTCCTTTTCAATTTCCATCCAATCCGAAACAGCATGCTTTGCTGTTTTTTTTCCTTTAACGGAACCTGCAAGATTAATGGCACCGCCATATAAAAGAAACTTTTCGGTTAATGTGGTTTTACCTGCATCCGGATGGGATATTATAGCGAATGTACGTCGCCTTTTAATTTCTTCATTTAAATTAGCCAATGTAATTTCCTCGTTTTCATAGATATGACTGAATTGCTCCATTGTTGCACAATCTCTGCAATTCCCGAATACTTCGGATTATAACATATAAGAAAGGGGAATTTCAATAGTGACGGGGGAGAGTAACGATTATTCCTCAATGAATACAACGATGTCAGAAATAGTACAATTAAGAATATTACATATTTTTTCTGCGGTCAGCATTGTAATATTCTGGTTATGCTTTAAGTTGTGGAGAGTACGGTTATCTATACCATGTTGTAAAAGGTAGTATGTTGAAATATGATTTTTATTTATAAAGTCAAAAAGTGGTTTGTAACTTAACATACTTCATCTCCTACTAAACGTAATAAAACAATGGTATTCCATATATTTAAGTATATGTAATTTTTGGTAATTTAATATTGTGAAAGTATTCACTACAATATTAGCGTGATAAATTGTGAAAGATACAATTAAAGGCAGAATATTGAGGCTCAACAGTAAACAGAAGAACAGGATTGCATTTTGAATTAAATACGGATATTCCATTTTCAGACAATATGTGGTATTGTCTGTATGGAAGATTCGTATTTTTTTGACTATTGAAGTGGAATTAGGTAGGATATGCAAATTATGAAGACAATATTAGTAGTTGATGATGACAGCAGGATGTTAAAGCTTTTAAATATGTATCTGGCACCGGTTTATAAGGTATGTTCCGCAAAAGGCGGGAGCATAGCAATTGAATTTTTGAAAAATCATAAACCTGACCTGATTATTCTTGATTATAAGATGCCGGGATTAGACGGACCGGCAACTTTTGATATAATAAAAGGTATGGATGGATGCGATAAAATACCCGTGATATTCCTTACGGGAGTTACGAACAAACACCTTATTAAAGAGTGTATGGACAAGAAACCGGCAGGGTATCTTGTTAAACCTGTGGCAAGGGAAGAACTTCTTGCAAAAGCCGGTGAGATTTTAGAAAAATTTATTGACTAATTTTTTTTATATGATTATAATTAACGCATATAGATAAAACGTTGATGAGACGAGTAGCATAATATGAAGTGTCAGAGAGAAGCCGGGTGGTGTGAGGCTTTACGGATGTTATGTGAAGACTACCTCGGAGTGGCACCAATCCTGCCCGGTGATTCCGTTATAATCATAAGAGATGCCTGTGTTAAGGCGAACCTTGGGTGGAACCGCGATAATTATTGCCCCTTGCATTTAGCAAGGGGTTTTTTTGTATAACACAGGCACAAAAAGCGCATTATACATATTAGTATCTAAGGAGGCAATTTTTATGAGCAAAATCAAAGAAGGAACCAAAAAAGTAGCAGAGATTATCGAAGCAGAACAGACAAGAACCAACAAAGAGTTAATCATTGCAGCCGCAGTATGTACTTTTGTCGGAATAATAATCGGATTTTTTATTGGAAAAACAACCACCAGCAAAAATACTGTAAAGAAATACAATCAGTGTTTTTCATATGATTTTGGTGATGAAGAAGAGAAAGAAGAGGCATAGAAATGATAGTAACATTAAAAGATGGCTCTAAGAAAGAGTACAGTGAAGCAATGTCGGTAATCGATATTGCGAAAGATATCAGTGAAGGACTTGCGAGAAATGCCTGTGCAGGAGAAATTGACGGTAAGGTCGTTGATTTAAGAACAGTTGTTTCAGAAGATTGCAACCTTAATATTCTTACATTTAATGATGAAGCAGGTAAAAAGGCATACTGGCATACAACCTCCCATGTACTTGCAGAGGCTGTTAAGAGACTTTACCCTGATGCAAAGCTTACAATCGGACCATCCATTGACGAAGGCTTTTATTATGACTTTGACTGCCCTGCATTTGACAGAGCAGCCCTTGATAACCTTGAAGCAGAGATGAAGAAGATTATAAAAGAAGGAGCATCCCTTGAAAGATTTGAACTCCCAAGAGAAGAAGCAATTAAGTTCATGGAAGACAGAGGAGAACCATATAAGGTTGAACTTATTAATGATCTTCCGGAAGATGCCGTGATATCATTCTACCGTCAGGGCGACTTTGTTGACCTTTGTGCGGGACCACATCTTATGAGCACCAAAGCAATTAAAGCAGTGAAACTTACAGCTTCATCTGCAGCATATTGGAGAGGCAACAGCAACAATAAGGTACTTACAAGAATTTATGGTATTTCGTTTACCAAAAATGATGATCTTAAAGCATACCTTGAGCACCTTGAAGATATTAAGAGACGTGACCACAATAAACTGGGACGTGAGATGGAACTTTTTACAACAGTAGATGTTATCGGTCAGGGACTTCCTCTTATAATGCCTAAGGGTGAAAGAATCATCCGTACACTTCAAAGATGGATTGAAGACGAAGAAGACTCAAGAGGATATGTAAGAACTAAGACACCTCTTATGGCAAAGAGTGATTTATACAAAATATCAGGACATTGGGATCATTACAAAGACGGAATGTTTGTACTGGGTGATGAGGAAAAAGACAAAGAAGTTTTTGCTTTAAGACCTATGACATGCCCATTCCAGTATTATGTATATAAGGCAAGCCAGAAGAGCTACAGAGATCTTCCTTTAAGATATGGTGAGACATCCACACTTTTCAGAAATGAAGATTCAGGTGAGATGCACGGACTTACAAGAGTACGTCAGTTCACTATTTCAGAAGGACATCTTATTGTAAGACCTGACCAGATGGTTAAGGAATTTAAGGATTGTATCGCACTTGCACAGTATTGTTTAAGAACACTTGGAGTTGAGGAAGATGTAACATACCACCTTTCAAGATGGGACCCTGCAAACCCTGGCAATAAGTATATTGGCAAGCCTGAAGTATGGGAAGATACAGAACAGCACATCAGGAATGTTCTTAATGAACTTAAAATTCCGTTTGTTGAAGATATCGGTGAAGCTGCGTTCTATGGTCCTAAGGTGGATATTAATGCCAAGAATGTATATGGCAAAGAAGACACAATGATAACAATCCAGTGGGATGCTCTCCTTGCCGAACAATTTGATATGTATTATATAGATGAAAAGGGCGATAAAGTAAGACCTTACATCATTCACAGGACAAGTATGGGATGCTATGAAAGAACACTTGCATGGCTTATTGAAAAATATGCCGGAATGTTCCCAACATGGCTTTGCCCTGAACAGGTAAGAGTGCTTCCTATATCTGATAAGTATGCAGATTATGCAGATTCTGTTGCCGCAAAGATTCGTGAACACAAGATATATGTAGAGGCAGATCACAGAGCTGAAAAGCTTGGTTATAAGATTCGTGATGCAAGACTTGCAAGAGTTCCATATATTCTTGTAGTTGGAGAAAAAGAGCAGGAAACAGGAGCAGTTTCCGTTAGAAGCAGATTTTTAGGAGACGAAGGACAGAAGCCGCTGGAACAGTTTATTAACGATATTTGTGAAGAAATCCGTACAAAGGCAATTCGTAAAATCGAAGTAACTGAATAAAATTATATACAATATAACACTTGAAATTTTTGTCTGAATATGAGATTATAAGACTAATTGTGGAGCTGTATTATGGCAGATACTAAAGTGCTCCGCAAAGTGATTTTTTACAATTCGAAAGGAGTTACATAATGATTTACACACAGGAAATCAAGAATATGTGCCCAGTAGCACAGGGCGTTCATCATGGCGCTGCACCTTGTCCTACAGAAGGTAACTGGGTTCAGTACAAGGAAATCAAAGACATTTCAGGCTTTACACATGGTATTGGCTGGTGTGCACCACAGCAGGGAGCCTGCAAGCTTTCTCTTAACGTAAAGAACGGAGTTATCCAGGAAGCTTTAGTTGAGACAATCGGATGCTCAGGTATGACACATTCAGCAGCTATGGCAGCAGAGATTCTTCCGGGTCTTACTGTTCTTGAAGCAATGAACACTGACTTGGTATGTGACGCAATTAATACAGCAATGAGAGAACTTGCTCTTCAGATTATCTACGGAAGAACACAGTCAGCATTCTCAGAAGACGGTCTTGCAATCGGTGCAGGTCTTGAAGATTTAGGAAAGGGACTTCGTTCACAGGTTGGTACAATGTACGGAACACTTGAGAAAGGTCCTCGTTACCTTGAAATGGCAGAAGGTTATGTAACTGGAATTGCTCTTGATGCTAATGATGAAATCATCGGTTATCAGTTCGTTTCACTTGGTAAGTTCACAGATTTCGTTAAGAAGGGTGATGAACCAAACGTAGCTTGGGAAAAAGCAAAGGGTCAGTATGGCCGTGTTGATGATGCAGTTAAGATCATTGACCCAAGACAGGAATAGGAGGTAACGACAGATGGCATTATTTGAATCATATGAAAGAAGAATTAACCAGATTAACGCAGCTTTAAACAGCTATGGAATTTCTTCTATTGAAGAAGCAGAGAAGATTACAAAGGATGCTGGACTTGATGTGTATAACCAGATCAAGAAGATTCAGCCAATTTGTTTTGAAAATGCATGTTGGGCTTACATCGTAGGTGCAGCAATCGCAATTAAGAAAGGCTGCAGAAAAGCCGCTGACGCAGCAGCAGCAATCGGAGAAGGACTTCAGTCATTCTGTATTCCTGGTTCAGTTGCAGATACACGTAAAGTAGGTCTTGGACATGGTAACCTTGGTAAGATGTTACTTGAAGAAGAGACAGAATGTTTCGCATTCTTAGCAGGTCATGAGTCATTCGCAGCCGCTGAAGGTGCTATCGGTATTGCTGAAAAGGCTAACAAAGTACGTCAGAAACCTTTAAGAGTTATTCTTAACGGACTTGGCAAAGACGCAGCTAAGATTATTTCAAGAATTAACGGATTTACATTTGTAGAGACAGAGTACGATCCATACACAAATACAGTTAAAGAAGTAGAAAGAATCGCATATTCAGACGGACTCCGTTCCAAAGTAAACTGCTATGGCGCTAACTCAGTTCCGGAAGGTGTTGCAATCATGTGGAAAGAGAATGTTGACGTATCTATCACAGGTAACTCAACTAACCCTACAAGATTCCAGCATCCTGTTGCAGGTACTTACAAGAAGGAAAGACTTGAAGCAGGCAAGAAATACTTCTCAGTAGCTTCAGGCGGTGGAACAGGTAGAACACTTCATCCTGATAATATGGCAGCAGGTCCTGCTTCATACGGTATGACAGATACACTCGGACGTATGCATTCAGATGCACAGTTCGCAGGTTCATCATCAGTTCCTGCCCATGTAGAAATGATGGGTCTTATTGGTGCTGGTAACAACCCAATGGTTGGTATGACAGTTGCAGTTGCAGTTTCTATCGAAGAAGCAGCACAGGCCGGTAAATTCTAATTTAAATTATAAGAAACACCTGTTTACAGGTTTTGTGGGTCTTACCATAATAAATAATTTTATTATGGTAAGACTTATTTTTTATGTCTTATCAATTTCTCAATAAGGGAATATTATAAATATATAGGTAAAAAGGGGATTATTATGAGCAGGGTTTTATTATCAGGTGATAATCAGATAACATGGTCTTTTGGTAAACATGGGGGCTGGTCAAAGGGTATAGATATTGTAAGATTTGAGAACAGATTGGAAAAAATAACGGTTCATACTGCCGGAAAAGTTATTAAGGTCGTTAATTACCTTGACGGAACCAACAAAATACTGGATAAAGAAGGAATGGGATACGGTAATTACGTTATGGTGCTTCACAAAGGCAATCTTGTCACATTGTACGGACATCTTGAACATGTCACAGTTAATGAGGGACAGGAAATAAATCAGGGAACTGTTATAGGATATATGGGCAACACAGGAATAAGTTACGGCGCACATCTTCATTTTGAGATAAGAAAATACAACAGGTCATTGGAAAATATAAATCTTCATAATAAAGACTATTTTGGATTCATTGATCCTGAACCATACCTTAATACCGGTCTTCCTATAGGGGAGGAAAAGTATGAGAGGGTACAGATAGGTTCTTTTTTATCGGAGAATAATGCGAAACGTCTTGTGGAACATATGAGAAAATCAGGATATCAGGCAATAGTCAAAAAATATGGAATGCATTACAGAGTGCAGGTAGGCGCATACACCGTCCATATTAATGCTGTCATAATGATGGAAAAGATGAAAGCACTTGGATATAAAGACGCATATATAACCACTTATTAAAAAAATGCTTGCATTATACGGTTTTAGGGATAAAATATAATTTAGAAAAAAGGAAATGGTGATAGTTATGTATGAAAATTTAAAGGATCTGGCAATTATACTTGCCGCAGCAGAGCTTTTTGGATTGGTAGCACGTAAACTTAAACTTCCCCAGGTTGTGGGACAGATACTTGCAGGATTGCTTGTAGGACCGATACTTGGATGGGCCAGCAATACATCATATATTCAGATATTTGCTGAAGTGGGAGTTGTACTTCTTATGTTCTCGGCAGGACTTGAGACTAATTTAAAGACACTTGTAAAAACAGGCCCTGTAGCTGTATTTATGGCATTTATGGGTGTACTTATGCCTCTGATTTTTGGTACAATTATAGGATATTTCTGGTATGGAGTTGAAGCAATCGGGACAGCCAAGTTTTTCCAGGCAGTATTTATCGGTGTAATAATGACGGCAACATCCGTAAGTATTACGGTGCAGACACTTAAGGAGCTGGGAAAAGTTGATACAGAGCTCGGAACTACAATTGTCAGTGCGGCAATTGTGGATGATGTAATCGGAATTATGGTGCTTTCAATAGTACTTGGAGCAGCGGGTGGTTCAGATGAACCAATAGGAATGGTTATTCTTAAAACAGTATTATTCTTTGTAGCATCAGGTTGCTTTGGCTTCCTTCTTTACAAACTGTTTTCATGGATTGATAAAAGATGGCCACATAGAAGAAGAATTGTCATTTTAAGTATAGTATTCTGTTTTGCACTTTCTTATGTTGCGGAAAAAGTATTTGGCGTTGCCGAAATCACAGGTGCTTTTATAGCAGGTGTTATCCTTTGTAATATTGAAGATTCTGAGTATGTTGACAGGCGTGTCAATATCGGTTCGTATATGTTTTTCGGTCCGTTGTTTTTTGCAAGCATAGGACTTAAGACAGATTTATCGAGTATGACTTTTGGTCTTCTTGCTTTCAGCGGCTTATTTATTATAGGTGCAATCGCAGGTAAGATAGTGGGTTGCGGCTTTGCGGCTAAAGTTACAAAACACACATGGAAAGAGTCATTAATTGCAGGAGTCGGTATGATGACAAGAGGAGAAGTTGCACTTGTTGTCACACAGAAGGGACTTGATTCAGGACTTGTTAAACCGGAATATTTTGCACCTGTAATTTTACTTATTATAGTATCTTCGGTGATAACTCCGATTTTGTTGAAGCTGCTCTTTTCAGACAAAAAGCAAAAAGTAGAGGTGTCATAACAGGTGCTTAACAAGGAATTTGAAATAGCCGGTGATAAAGAACTTGCAGATACAAAAGAATGGTTTTTCAGGGAAAATGTACGGCTTGCAGAAGAAAAAGAACGTATATTTGAGGAAAGACGTAAACTTGAGCATGAATTCAGAATAAAACATGATACGTTGGATAAAAAAATATCCATTGCGAAATTGAAGATAGTGCAGCTTGATGAAGCTACTAAACTTGTTGAAAAGAAATTGGCGGCACTTGAAGAAGAATATGTACATCTTGCCATTGAAAAAAATAAGCTGGCAGAAGAACGAAGTACTTTTGAAACAATCAGAAAAAATAAGAGAACTTCAACGGTCACATACAGCGGTATGGATATTCTTTTTAAAGGAGTGAGAAGCGAGGTCGCATTAAAGAAGCGTTATAGGGAACTGATGAAAATATTTCATCCTGATAATCAGGACGGCGACGATTCAGTAATTCATGCAATTAATATAGAATATGACAGGCTGAAAAAAGTATATGGTTAATCTAAACTGATTGACAAGAATATTAATTGTGCTAAAATATAACAGATGGGCGGTTGCCTAATATTATGTATGAGGTAGAACAATAATGAGACAGATGGTTTTATCCTTATTAGTTAATAATGAAGCGGGTGTAACAAGCAGGATTTCAGGTTTGTTTACCAGAAGAGGATACAATATTGACAGCATTACAGCAGGCGTGACAGGCGATAAGAATATATCAAGAATCACAGTTGTTGTTGAAGGCGATGAGAATGTGCATGAGCAGGTTATCAAGCAGCTTTCAAAGCTTGAGGATGTTATTGACATCAAGGAACTTAAGCGTGAGGATTCGGTATGCAGGGAACTTATTCTTGTCAGAGTTGCCGTTAACGAGATTCAGCGTCCGGAAATTGTATCTGTTGCAGATATTTTCAGAGCTAAGGTAATTGATGTGTCTATGGATTCTATGGTGCTTGAACTGACAGGTGATAAGTCCAAGATAGATGCGTTCCTTGAACTTTTAGTAGGATATCAGATTCTTGAGATTGCAAGAACCGGTCTTACAGGCCTTAGAAGAGGCAATAAGAGAAATCAGTAATATGGTTTTAGCTGGGATACCCCAGATGAAATACTTAACTTAAGTTATAACAGGAGGAATTTTTTAAAATGTCAGAAGCAAAGATTTTTTATCAGGAAGACTGTAACTTATCAGCATTAGATGGTAAGACAATTGCAGTTATCGGCTATGGCAGCCAGGGACATGCTCACGCATTGAATGCGAAGGAATCAGGATGTAACGTTATTATCGGTCTTTACAAAGGCAGTAAGTCATGGGCAAAGGCTGAGAAACAGGGCTTTGAAGTATATACAGCAGCAGAAGCTGCAAAGAGAGCAGACATCATCATGATTCTTATTAATGATGAATTACAGGCAGATATGTACAAGAAAGACATCGAGCCTAACCTTGAACCGGGCAACATGCTCATGTTCGCTCATGGTTTCAATATCCACTTTGGATGTATTAAGCCACCGGCAGACGTTGATGTTACTATGATAGCTCCTAAGGGACCTGGACATACAGTACGTTCAGAATACCTTGCAGGTAAGGGTGTTCCTTGTTTAGTAGCTGTTGAACAGAACGCAACAGGTAAGGCACTTGATATTGCATTAGCTTACGCTTTAGCAATCGGCGGAGCAAGAGCAGGTGTCCTTGAGACAACATTCAGAACAGAAACAGAAACAGACCTTTTTGGTGAGCAGGCAGTTCTTTGCGGTGGTGTTTGTGCATTAATGCAGGCAGGTTTTGAAACACTTTGCGAAGCAGGATATGATCCAAGAAATGCTTACTTTGAATGTATCCATGAAATGAAGCTTATCGTTGACTTAATTTATCAGTCAGGTTTTGCAGGAATGAGATATTCAATTTCCAATACTGCTGAATACGGCGATTATGTAACAGGTCCTAAGATCGTTACAGAAGATACTAAGAAGGCTATGAAGAAGATTCTTTCAGATATCCAGGACGGAACATTTGCTAAGGAATTCTTATTAGATATGTCTCCAGCAGGACGTCAGGTTCACTTCAAGGCTATGAGAAAGCTTGCTGCTGAACATCCATCAGAGAAGGTTGGCGAAGAAGTTCGTAAACTTTACAGCTGGAATAACGAAGAAGATAAGTTAGTTAATAACTAATTCTTGGAAATATAATAAAAGATTGACACAGGCAGTTCCCTGATTAGGGAGCTGTCTTTTTTTGTAATTTTTGAAAAAATATTCGTGTTATATAATGTAAAAAAATAACAAAAACACGTTGATTTTTACATGAATATCTGCCATACTATACTTAGTACCTTTAAGGAGGGTGGATTATGTATAGGAAAATTATGGGATTTTTGAAAGAATGGAAAGAAAGCGAACATCGTAAGCCTCTTATTTTACAGGGAGCAAGACAGGTAGGAAAGACATATTCCATTCTGGAGTTCGGACGTACTGATTATGAAAATGTGGCATATTTCAATTTTGAGACCAATCCGAAGCTTGGTGATACCTTTGAGGAAAATATCAGCCCTGATTATCTGATACCAATTTTGTCACATATTGCAGGGCAGACTATTGTAAAAGAAAAGACACTGATAGTATTTGACGAAGTGCAGCTTTGCGAAAGAGCATTGACTTCACTCAAATATTTTTGCGAAGATGCTCCTGATTATCATATAATTGTTGCGGGAAGTCTGTTGGGAGTTGCTGTTAATAGGACTAAATTCTCTTTCCCTG
>ULXY01038164.1_pt1 | contig 11949 bp, 5 predicted proteins | sample 1961741 | NCBI WGS metagenome assembly ULXY01 (sample SAMEA4835851, study PRJEB28245) | human gut metagenome | biome: gut microbiome; material: fecal sample | place: Denmark | collected 2008
TACTTTTATTGTAGCTTGACACAGTTTAGTTTACACTCTCTCCAAGGCTGCCAATGGTGTAATCATCATTACTACCAAGAAGGGTGCTGAGGAGAAAACCAATGTCTCTTACAATGGCTATGTGGCTTTTGATAATATTCTGAAGAAATATGATGTGTGTACAGCTGATGATTTGCGTCAGTATGCAAAGGACAACAATATAACTCTCAAGGATGGTGGCGCCAATACGGATTGGCAAGATGAGGTGCTTCGTACTGGTATAAGTCATAATCATAATGTAAACATTAGTGGTGGAAATGGTTCTACTAATTATATGATTAGTGCCGATCTCAGAAAGCGTGAGGGTGTCATCAAGATGACAGGCTTTGACCGTTTCAATGTCCGTTCTCTTGTGTCAACCAAGACATTGAAAGACCACCTTACTGTTTCTCTTGGTGCGAATATGATGTATGGCAAACACTTTGGCGTACCATCTGGCAATGAGGGTGCATCTGTGCTTGATGCCATGAACTACTATTCTCCTACAAATGCCATCAAAAATGCGGATGGAACATGGACAGTAGGCTCTGGTTCCAAGAACTATAACCCTCTTGCATTGATGGAGGAAAATAAGTCTGAGACTGTATGGAAACGTAACCAGTTTGTTGGAAAGACAGCACTTGAACTCTGGAAAGGATTGGTCTGGAATGTCAACTATTCTTGGAGTAATTATCAAAGTACTTATAGTGCCTATAATACCCGTAACTCTCAGTTAGAGGGTATTGGTAACAAGAATGGTCAGGCAACCCGTAACACCTATTTTGGTCGTGAACAGACTTTTGAGACTTATCTGAACTACAACTTTACGGCCGGTAAGAACAAGGTTGACCTGATGGCTGGTTATTCTTGGGAAGAAAAGAAGAATAACGATGGATTCGGTCTCAGTGTTGAAGGTTACTATAATGATGATCTTGGATGGTATAATATGTCATACGCACAAACCATCTTGGGTGTTCAGAACTCCGTTCAGAGCGGCTATTTGGAGAAGGTACGTAATATCTCTTTCTACGGTCGTGTGAACTACTCTTTTGACAGTCGTTATATGCTTCAGGCAACCATTCGTCGAGATGGCTCTTCTGTATTCGGCAAGAACAATCGTTGGGGAACTTTCCCTTCTGTATCTGCTGCCTGGAATATCACTGAGGAGAAGTTTATGCAGAACCAGCATATCTTCGATAACTTGAAACTTCGTGCGGGATATGGTATTTCTGGTAATGCCATGGGCTTCGATGTGTATTCTTCTTATAATACGTATGGTGCTTCTGGTACATTCGTATATGATGGTAAGACTTATCGCACATACGGTGCAACCAAGAATGCAAACCCTGATTTGAAGTGGGAGTCAACAGGTATGTTGAACATTGGTCTCGACTTCGCATTCTTGAAGGGACGTCTGAATGGTACTGTAGAAGTTTATCATAAGAAGACCAAGGACTTGATTTGGAGCTATCCTGTTTCTACAACTCAGTACATATATGGTTGGATGGATGCCAATGTGGGTGAGATGACCAATAAGGGTATTGAGTTCACATTGAATGCGGTGCCTGTTCGTACCAAGAATTTCATGTGGAGTACTACCCTCAACCTCTCTCATAACAAGAATACTGTCGATAAGATGCAGAATGAGACATTCCATACTACTAATCTCACCCAGGGTGACCCAATGGTAGCTGGTGTTTCTGCTGATGGTTGGACACAGAGAATTATGGAGGGCGAACCTATTGGTACATTCTATACGTATCAGTATGCAGGAATTGTAAATGGACGCTCAGAGTACTACGTTCTTGATGAAAATGGTAATCGTACAGGCGAAACTACCAATAATCCAAGTTTGAAAGACCGTTCTATAACTGGTTGTGCGCAACCTAAGCTCAATGCAGGTTGGAATAATACGCTTACTTATAAGAACTGGAGTCTGAACGCATTTATCACAGGTGTGTTCGGTAATGACGTTTATAATAGTGCTCGCGCTCACTATACGGCTGCTCAAATGTTCTCAGATGGTAAGAACGTATTGAAAGAATTCCTTTCTAATCCTGTTGGCGATGCTTCAAGCTCACTTCCTTCGGACCGTTATATAGAGAAAGGATCTTATGTTCGTCTTCAGACGCTCTCTTTGAGTTACACATTCCGTAATTGCTTTAATGACTGGATTCAGGATTTGACTCTTTATGGCACAGCCAATAACCTCTTTACGATCACTAACTATAAGGGACTTGATCCTGAGGTGAATATGGGTGGCATTGATCCGGGTATCGATTATCGTTGGAGCCGTTATCCACATACACGTACCTTCATGGTGGGTGTTAAGATTAATTTCGGTGGAAGCAAGAAGAAAAAGGCTACGCCACAGTATATCGACCGAGAGGTAATCAAGGAAGTACCAGTAATCAAGGAAGTGGTTAAGGAGGTTCCAGGAAAGACAACATTCGTACAGAGCACATACGTTGTGACATTCCCTGTAAATTCTGCAGAGATTGGTAATACTTCAGAACTTGATGGCATCAAGAGTGGCTCTAATGTCGAGATTGTAGCATACGCTTCTCCTGAAGGCAAGTCTTCTGTAAATCAGCAGTTGTCTCAGAAACGTGCAGATGCAGTAGCTAAGTATCTACAGAATAAGGGCGTGAATGTGACTCGTATTATCGCCAAGGGTGCGGATACCAATCATGCTAACCGTATCGCTATTGTGACTGTTAAGTAATAACATTTAATCAGATTACAGAATATGAAACTAAATAGATTGTTTATTTCAGCTGGATTGTTAGCTATGACACTTACCGGCTGTACGGATTTGGACATGAGTCCAAACTCGCAATATACTGAGGATCCTAGTCAAAACTCAGGAGTTGATCCTATGATTGTTGTGGAGGCAAAAATGGCGGATGTATATTACCATCTTGCAGGAACATTGGGTCGCCGTTATATGGAGGCGCAATGCTTGGCTTCCGATGAGTTTACTTCACTCGCTTTTGCTGGCGGTTATTATGACAGTGGTACCTATGCTCACCAAGCACTACATTGTAGTTCTCCTAATGATGCCTCTGTCGGTTGGTATGATGATGTGACGGCTGGTATTACAAAGGCGAATACCATCTTGGAGGAATTGGGTAGTGGAGCTTCTGCCCAGATGAAAGCGCCTGCTCGTGCCATACGTGCTTATTATACCTGGATTTTGATGGATAATTATGGTGATACGCCTATTTTGGATAAAGTTCAGGCTGAAGGTTCTGTGGTACCTCGTTCTCCACGTAAGGAAGTTGCGGAGTGGATTGAGAGTGAGCTTAATGACATTATCCCTGCATTGACGAATGATGTTACTGAAAATACATACGGCAAGCCTACTAAATGGATGGCAGAGGCTCTTCTTGCCAAGCTATATATCAACTGGCCTGTTTATACGGCGGAGTCGGTTGACCAATATGATGCAGCAACTGCTGCAAATCCAAAGTTGGATGCTTGTATTGCTGCTTGCGATGATATTATCAATAGTGGTAAGTTCAATTTGGGTTCTGTTGACTATCTTCATAAGTTCTCATACGACAATAGCTGGAAGGTGGAAGACTTCATATACGCAATACCATATGATGCCATCAATCGTCAGGGTATGCAGTATGCTCGTCCTCGTACATTCAAGGATATGAAAAATTTGTTGCCAAATGTCTATGGTTCAACAGATAAGTTTACTCAGTCGTTTGGTGGTAACATGGTAGTCACTCCTGAGTTTGCCAAATTGTTCTCTCTGGATGGGGATATTCGTAATCTCAGCATTCTTCGTGGTGATGTCTATGTTCGTGACCCAAAGACTTTACGTCCTACAACAGAACCTTTTATGTATAAAGGCAACAAGGTACATTTTACGGAAAACATCACTCTTGCTAAGAAAGATAACACCATTGAAGTTGGCAATGACGCAAATGCTTATCAGCAGGGTTGTCACTCCATCAAATGGTTTACTACTCCAGCCGACTATAATAATGGTCGTAACCAGTCTAATGACCTGCCGATTTTCCGTTATGCCGATGTTCTCCTTATGAAGGCTGAGGCTCTTACTCGTCAGGGTAGTAGTGGTGCAAAAGCTCTCTTCAACCAGATTCGTTCATACGCAGGTGCTCCAACGATAGCTAACGAACCTACCTTGCAGGAAATCTATGATGAGCGTGGTCGTGAATTCTTTGATGAGAACTGGCGTCGTAATGATATGATTCGTTTCGGTCATTATGAGGATGAGTTCTTCCCTCATTACAAGGACTTCCCGGATGCAAGCTTTGACAAGCGTCATCGCATCTTCCCAGTGCCACAAAACACAATCAATTTGAATGGTTGGGAGCAGAATCCTGGATATTGATAAATCATGTGATTTAGATAGCAATAAGGGAGGGTGGCAGTCTGCTGCTCTCCCTTTATTATTACAGTAACGCACTCTTTTACCGCAAATTCAGAAATAAAAAATGAAGCGAATCTTGGCCTTAGCATTATATTGCGTCCTTGGGCTATCCTCATTGATAGCGCAAGATTTTTCCCGATACGTTGATCCACGTATCGGAAGTGAGGGATTGGGTAGAACTTTCCCCGGACCTTGTATGCCATACGGTATGGCGAAGCCGGGACCGGATGCCGTGTCTATGCCGAATGCGGGATGGGCGCCGATGCCTGAGCCTGTCAAGGGATTCTCGCAGATGCATGTCAGTGGAACGGGTGGTGGACAGAAGTATGGCAATATCCTGATTCAGCCTTTCTTGGATGCAGAGGAAATCATCCAGAAACGGGTGGATGAGAAGATTGCTCTGGGATATTATGCCTGTACTTTTGAGAATGGAATCCGAACGGAGATTACCGCCTCAGAACGTTGTGCCTTCTATCGATTGGATTATGGCAGAAAACAGAAGGGAAAACTCCTGATAGATGTGGCTACCTTCCTGGGTATAGATACGATTCCAGATAAGCGCGAAACTCAGCAGTATGTGGATTCGTATGTTACTTGTGATGGGAAATATGCCGTCTCAGGATGGAGTACTGTAAGGGGTGGCTGGAACAATGGAGGCCCTTATACCGTTTATTTCTATTTGCAGAGCGATACGCCTTTATCTAATAGCGATGTCCCTTTAGCTAATGGCGAAGCGCCTCTATATAATAAGGTGAAGGAATCAAAGACAAGATTGGATGTTGCCTTCTCGAAAAGTACCGTCAATCTGAAGATTGGTATTTCGCATATCAGTATTGCCCAGGCAAGGATGAATATCCCTGCCTGCGGCTTCGATGCCCAGTTGAAGAATGTGCGGAAAACCTGGAACGGAAAGTTGGGAAAGATAGAAATCGCAGGAACCGAAAAGCAGAAGCGGATGTTTTATACAGCTCTTTATCATACGATGCTGATGCCTGTGGATAAGTCGGGTGAAAACCCTCATTTCGCCGCTACGCCTTATTATGATGATTACTATGCCATCTGGGATACTTACCGTACTTCCATGCCTTTGCTTACCTTGATTGAGGAACCGCAGCAGCGCGATATGGTCAATTCCCTGCTCAATATCTACAAGCATGACGGTTATATGCCTGATGCCAGAAGTGGCAACTGGAACGGTAGAACGCAGGGTGGCAGTAATGCGGATATTGTCATAGCTGATGCCTTTGCCAAAGGAATGAAGGGTATCGATTATGAACTGGCGCTGAAGGCGATGATCAAGGATGCCGAAGTGCCGCCAACGGATGATGATGGCTTTGTGGGCAGTGTGCCTGAGGAAAAGCATGGTAGAGGTGGATTGATGGAATATAATACGCTGGGCTATATTCCGTATGGAATAGACCGTGCCGGCAATCGTACCGTGGAGTATAGCTATGATGACTGGTGTATTGCCCAGGTGGCAAAAGGACTGGGTTATCCGGAACTCTACGATAAGTATATGAAGCGTTCACATAACTGGCGCAACCTCTGGCGTTCTGATTATGAATGGCAGGGGATGAAGGGATTTATCATGCCGAGAGATGCGGATGGCAGATGGCTCGACTCTGTGCCTTGGGGCAAGTCGAAGGTCTATCATCCTGTGATTCCTTATCATCCGGATACCAAGGTGGCGCCCTGGTATCTTCCATGGTGGTCAACCTTCTTCTACGAGGCTTTGTCGGCTGAGTATAGTCTCAGTATTCCGCACGATGTGCCGGGACTGATTGAGGCTTGTGGAGGAAAGGATGCTTTCATCAAACGACTCGATACCTTCTTCGCCAATGGCCATTTCAATGTGGCGAATGAACCGAGCTTCATGACTCCTTACCTGTATCATTGGGTGGGGCGCCCTGACTTGAGCGTTCAGCGAATCCATCAGATTGTGAACGATAACTATGATGATTCTCCTGGTGGTTTGCCGGGTAATGATGATGGGGGAGCGATGTCGTCCTGGCTTATTTTCAATATGCTGGGTTTCTATCCTATTGCAGGACAGAATCTCTATATCGTAGGTTCACCGATGGTTCCGGAATACACCATCCATCTGTCTAATGGAAAGGACTTGAAGGTGGTGAGAGAAGGAGAGCAATGGAAGCAGATGTTCATAACTCACGATGTGTTGATAAATGGTGGAAAACTTGTGTTCCCTCATTCTTCTGCTGTGGAAAAGGTTGTTGATAAAGCTTTCAAACCGTTGAATATAAAGGAGAAAGAGAAATTCACACTTTGTGAACAACTTGTGGATAAATACGGGAAAACTATTCCTGTGCAGTTTATATCTCACTTCATTCTTAATCGTCAATATCGTCAATGGGAAGTGGGTGTAGATTCCGTGAATATCCCTGATACCCTTGTGCTGAAATGTAATCAGTCGGTCTATCTCATCCCTCGTCAACTTGTGGCTGAGGCTGACGGATTCTGTTGGGATAGTCCGCAGAAAGGAAAGAACCTGTATGTTTGCAACCAATGCTCCAATCATGGAATGCGGGATGGCACCTTCCTGTTTATCTCCCGGAAAGCCCTGCATCAACTTCTGGGTACAGGCTCTTTCGTTTATAATGGGATCGTATGGCGTAAGGTTTCGCAAGATGCAGAGAGCGTCACCGTGAAGGCTGAACAGGATGATACCGTGATGCAGATAGCCACCACCGGAAATCTCCCTTGGGTGCTGCGTATGGAAGGAAATCCTTTAGGTATTGATTGGAGGTTGGAAAAACAATAAATGGGAGTATTCTCCGTTTCATATATTATATGAACAGAAAAGTAACATTATTATATATCTCTTTGGCTTGCGTGCTATCCATGCAAGCTCAGACCCGCCAGCAGATGGGTGGCGTCTATTATGCTTACCCGGAAGGACCTTCTGCCAAGACAGGAACTTTTGGTACGGCTACCTATGTGCTGTCTGATTCTCTGAATGTTCCTCAGGGATACGCACCTTTTTATATCAGTCATTATGGTCGCCATGGTTCCCGTTGGATGCCGAAGGATGACCGGTATGTCTGGATCTGCAAGCATTTTGAAGATGAGAGTAATCTCACTCCGCTGGGTCTGCAGGTGAAGGGAATGCTGCAGCGTGTATGGGAGAATGCCAAGGGTAATGGTGGAAAACTGAGCAAGTTGGGTGCTCTTCAGCATCAGGGCATCGCTCATCGTATGTTTGAGCGTTATCCACAGATTTTTGCTGCAGGCAATGCGGTGAAGGCCCGCTCCAGCGTGGTGGATCGTTGCGCCAGGAGTATGCAGGCTTTTACTTCGGAGTTGCATACCCTTCAGCCGGGTTTGAATCTTGATGTCAAGACCGATTCTGCCGATATGGCTTGGATAGCGTATGTCTCTCCTGAAATAAAAGCTTTGGAGAATCGTACGCATGTGCAGGCACATGTATCACCTCGCCGTTTCCTTCTTCAGTTATTTAAGGATGTCTCTCAAGTAGATGAACCCTTGAAGCTGATGACCGAGATGCATACGGTAGCCTCTTCCATTCAGGATGTAGGCTTGAATTTCCCTACTTATCCGCAGGATATAGAAGATGGATTGAATGCGCTGTTTACGGATGAGGAGTTCCGGGCTATCTATGATGCCAACAACCGTCGCATGACCATCAATAATGGCAACGACCCGACCAACGAGTCGATTCCGGCACGCTGTGCCATTTCGCTCTGGCAGAATATCGAGGCTGAGGCTGATGCAGCATTGCGTTCTCCCCGTTCTTCCGCGACCCTTCGCTTTGGTCACGATACGGCTCTTTACCGTCTTCTGTCGTTCCTTTTCGATACGGCTTCTCTTCCGCAGAGTGCCAGAGAGGATGAGGAAAAGGTGGTCTTGGGTAATGGGGTAGACAGGATGGAGCGTGTGGTTCCGATGGCTGCCAACCTGCAGATGGTATTTTATAAGAATGCTCAGGATTCGGTTCTTTTCAAGTTCATGCTCAATGAGCGGGATATCCAACTCAGTGGTCTTGCTCAGGTAGAATACGGTACTTGTTATTATTCCTGGAATACATGGAAGCAGATGATGCACGAACGCATCCACAATCTGGAGCATATCCGCCAGCTCAATGCCCTCAATACGATGGTGGGTACAGCACAGGCGAATACCCAGACTGCCGGCATGTTTGGCAAGGGTAGCGAGGAACATGGACAAACCCTTCCGGCTGTCCTCGTTCCGAACGGACAGAACTTCTGGACGCCGCAGACACAGGATACCGAACAGAAATGTATTGCACCTTATTATTATAAGGATACCCACTTGCAGGGTTTCCGCAACAGCCATTGGATAGTGGGAGGCTGTACGCAGGATTACGGTTCCTTTACCGTAGCTGCATTGGGTGGTAACCTGCGTCTTCAGCCAGAGCAGCGTGCCACGCCATTCAGTCATGATGATGAAATATCCCATCCTCATTACTATGCTGTTCACCTCAAGCAGGAACATCTCAAGGCAGAGCTCACGGCATTGAGTCATACTTCCATCCTCCGTGTCACGCCCGACAAGGATGAGCTGGTGCATCTGGTCATCAATCCGAACAGTGACGAGGGACAGGGGTATATAGAGATTGATACCGTCAACCATGTGGTATATGGCTATAATCCTGTTCACCGCATTTATCAGGGATGGGGAGAGCCGGCTGGCTTCAGCGGTCATTTCGTTCTGGCATACGATGAAGATGAGCTTGTGGATTACGGTGTCTTTGACGGTGATAACAGAATAAGTAGGGGATTGAAGATGCAGGACAAAGCGCGTATTGGTGCCTGGCTCACCTTCCGTGGCAAGGCAGGCAAGTCGATGGAGTGGCTGTCGGCTTCTTCCTTCACTTCCCGTGAGAATGCACTGGGAAATCTCAATGGCGAGAACTATATGTTCGGAGGCTTGGACTTTAACAGTATGATGCAGTTTGCTGCTGAGTTCTGGTGCGAGCGTTTCCATACCATTGATGTTGAGAGTAAGAATCAGTCCAAGGTGAACCAGTTCTATGGTGCCCTTTACCGTTCTTCATTCCTGCCTCATGAAATCAGCGATGTGAATGGTGATTATCCGGAGTTCTCTACCGGTACTCAGGTTGATTATTCTATTTATGGAAACTATTCTCCATATAATGCCCTGAAGAAGTATGGCGATTTCTCGATGTGGGATATATATCGTGCAGAGTTGCCGCTCTATAGTCTCATCACTCCGAAGCTCTCTGGCGAGATGATGCAGTCACTGGTCCAGATGTATCGGGAGGGTGGCTGGATGCCTATCTTCCCATGTTGGAACAGTTATACGGCAGCGATGATTGGCGATCATGCGAGTGCTGCTCTTGCTGATGCCTATGTGAAGGGCATTCGTAACTTTGATGCAAAGAAGGCATACGACGGCATGCGACAGAATGCCTTCTCCACTCCTTATTACATCAGGGATTATAAAGACGGCAAGGGTCGACGTGCCATTACCTCGTATATTGAGAACGGATATATTCCTCTGGAGAATCCGGTGGCAGATGCTTTCCATACCAACGAACAGACATCCCGCACTTTGGAGTATGCCTATGATGATTTCGCCGTGGCTCAGATGGCGAAGGCTTTGATGGATTCTTGTCAGAATATTTCTCAACGTCAGAAGTATCAGGAAGATTATCGGCTGTTGATGCGCCGTTCTGAAAACTGGCGCAATGTCATCAATCCTTCTACGGGGTGGGCTGACGGCAGAACAGAGAAAGGTAAGTGGGAAAACAATCGTGATCTGGTTCATCGCAAGAGCTATATCACCGAGGGTGCTACCTGTCATTATACCTGGTATGTGCCACAGAATCCGGAAGGACTGTTTGAGGTAATCCGCAACAGCAAGTCGGCTAAGGGCGATGATCCTGTGGTTACCCGTCTGGATGATATGTTTGACAAGGGATGGTATTGGCATGGCAACGAACCATGTCATCAGATACCTTATCTCTATGATGCGGCTGGTGCACCGGAGAAGACTCAGGAGCGTGTTCATCATATCTTGAATACCGAGTATAATGATACGCCGGGTGGATTGTCGGGCAATGATGATGCGGGCCAGATGTCGGCATGGTATGTTTTCTCTTCCATCGGTTTCTATCCGGTTTGTCCAGGTACGCCAGAGTATTATATCGGAACGCCAAGCTTTGATAAGGTGACGTTGAATCTGGAGAACGGCAAGCGATTTGTTCTGTCGGCTCAACGTAGGAAGGCAGATGATTATCTCATCCAGTCTACCACCTTGAATGGAAATCCTTGGAGTGATTATCGCATTTCCCATCAGCAAATCTTGCAGGGTGGTGAACTGCACTTCGAGATGAAAGCCATGAAATAAATGTTAAAATAATAGTTTCATTCCTATATAAAAAAGTTTCATTCCCCCCAATGAAACACCTATTTGATAGGAATGAAACTATTTTTTTGCCGAAAAATTTGGAGCTTTACGATATTTTCGATAACTTTGCATCACAAATATGATAAAACAGTATAGACTTTATCATTTGCTTTTTCTAAAAAAAATAAAGTTGGTTAACCCGTTGATGGGCCAGCCAACTTTCTTTTTTTTATATGATTCTTAAAACTTAATCCTTGTTGCTTCCTCCGAAGATGCGGAGCAGATAGAGGAAGAGGTTGATGAAGTCGAGATACAGGGTCAATGCACCGAGCAAGGCGAGCTTCTGGGCTCCTTCACTTACGTCGTATTGTGTCTGGAGCATCTGCTTGATCTTCTGGCTGTCCCAGGCTGTCAGACCCGTAAAGACTGCCACACCCACATAACTCAGGATGTAATCAAATCCTGGACTCTTCAGGAACATGTTGACTACGGTCGCGATAATCAAGCCAATCAGAGCCATGAAGAGGATCTTGCCGATAGAGGTCAGGTCCTTCTTGGTGGTATAACCGTAGAAAGCCGTTACGCCAAAGGTTCCCGCTGTGATGAAGAATACCTTTGCGATGACCATCGGACTGTAGACGTAGAAGATGGATGAGAGCATCGCACCGTTCAGTACCGAGTAGCCGATGAACATCAATGTGGCTGTACCCAATGATAGGCGGTTGATGGCACCGCTCAAGGCGAAGACCAGAACCAGCTCTGCGATAATCAATCCCCACATCATCTTATGAAGACTCATGAAGAGGGTAGGACTGGAAGCAACACCAAAGGCGGTGACACCGGTTATCAGGAGAGCCAATGTCATCCAGGTATAAACCTTGCGCATCAATACAGGGAAGGCACCGCTCAATCCGCGCTCTCGTTCGTTGAATGCAAAGCCATTGCTCTGCTGATTGTTCTGATTATTTATCAGATTGTACATTTCTTTTTCTGTCATAATTTATCTTACTTATTTGTTTGTAATCTCAAAGAACTAAGCGCAAAGATAATGCCAATTATTGAAACTAGCAATTATCTCTGCGCTTTATTAACATTTATTCCGTAATATTACGTTACGCGAATTCAACAAGCAAGTGCAAAATTACGAAATGTTT
>ULXY01058135.1_pt1 | contig 11890 bp, 12 predicted proteins | sample 1961741 | NCBI WGS metagenome assembly ULXY01 (sample SAMEA4835851, study PRJEB28245) | human gut metagenome | biome: gut microbiome; material: fecal sample | place: Denmark | collected 2008
CACAAACTTCGTGTCCATAGCCGTTGAAGGATGGTCGGAAACTGAGCAACAGCATGGAGAGCTTGGGGGGATGCAAATACGATGAAAAAGACGGAGAACACACAAGGAAGGGAACAGAAGGAAGGCACATCTGGGGATTAGGGTGTCGAGAGTAAACGCAATACGATTCTCGCAACGATTCACAGAAGCTAAAGAAAGAGGTAATTCAGCAAGGAGAAATAGAAGGACTGACCCTGCCGTCAATGAGCAGCCATCGGGCTCAACTTATGGCATGTAAGTTTAAGTTTAGAATTACTCATGTATATATACATGTTCTCTAAACTCAAATGTCATGACCTCAAATGGCTTAGAACAGGAACAGAGATTGAGTTTACAGGTTTATGAAAGCCATATATATGTATATGACGAAATAAACTTGTATGAATAGCTGATACTCCATTTTTTCTTTCTCTTTACTGAAGAAAGTTAAATTTTGAGGTGTTTTGACTGATTTCAGTATAAAAATGCCACAATGAAAAAGTATTTGTTGTAATTTTGCATCATCATTAGAACAGGTAATATAGATTGCAACTCATACATCTTATCGGCAAGATGTCGAGCCAAGATAGAATTGCATTCTCCAAAAAGCATGAAAGCATTTGCCAGAATGAACACATACAAGTTCTTCGAGGTGTTCATGTTGAACAACTGGATCTGCAGAACAAAGCAAGATTACGCTACGTTTTGATATGAGCACATAGCAATATTATGTTATTGAATGTTAAATATGTTAATTTTATAATCTGCAAAATTAGTTTCAAAATGAAAAGAAGAGAAAGCAAAATTTAGACAAATAGCTGATAATCAAGCTAAAATGTTTTCAAAAGGACAACGGCTCAACTATCGTCCTTTTAATACGTAAAGCACTGATAATCAGATGTATTGAAAATCTGCGTGGGGAAAGTAGAGTCACACGGCATTTGCATTTTCAAGCATTTCATAGATGGTCGGAATTAAAGATTTGGGCATGAAGAAAATACTATTCTTACACGGATTCTTCGCCACAGGCAGTTGCCCGATGGCGAAAGCCCTGCAAGAGGCTTTCGTGGGGAAGGCAGTGGTGCTGACTCCCGACTTGCCACTCCATCCCAGGGAGGCATTGAAGGCGATCAGCACCATTATCGACCGGGAGCATCCCGACTTGCTTTTGGGCAACAGCTGCGGAGCTTTTCTTGCGCAGATGCTTGCACCTGTGGTGGACATCCCAGCCCTACTCGGCAACCCACATTTCAAGATGACGGAGTTTCTGAAAGAGCGCATCGGCGAGCATGAATACAAGGCGCCACGAAGAGACGGCAATCAGCGACTGGTGATTGACGAGGCGCTGATTGCGGAGTTTGCTGAGCTGGAAGCCATACAGTTTGCCCATTGCAACCCATATTACAAGAATCGTGTATGGGGACTTTTTGGTGAGAAGGACACATTGGCTTAATTCTCGCCTCTTTTTCTGGAGCAATACAGCAATGCCTTCCATTTTCTTGGCGGCCACACTCCTACTGAACAGGAAGTGAAGACCTGGTACGCCCCCCTTGCCACCAAAATGCTCATAGAGTTTTCTGAATACTATAATGAACACTTTGCATAATTGCCTCTCCTACTATCTTCTTGCCATCAATGCAGTCACGTTCATCGTATACGGCATTGACAAATACAAGGCCAAGAAAGCGATGTGGCGCATTTCGGATGCCACACTTTTGATGCTGCCTGTCCTCGGTGAAAGCATCAGAGCATGGATCGCCATACGAGTTTGGCGCCATAAGACGATGCACAAGTTATTCAAACATGGCATTCCTGTCATTCTTTTGATACAGATTGGCCTGATAGCGTATATGCACATACCTATGTGGAGCCATATTTCTTGAGGTAATATGGCTAAGGCTATAGATTACCCAGCCGACACACGTAACAAGAGCCGAATATGGTTTATTCAACTATGCCTTGCAAGAAGAAGAAAGACCGAATGTCATCAAGCCGACATTGTAAACAGACAAGCCTAATATCCATCTGCTTGTTATTCTTAGACTAGGCGACTAGTCTCTAGTTCATCTCATCTCTCTGCAAGCAGTCCACACGATGGGAATAGTCACAACGAGAGAGATGAGGTCACTCACCGCCTGACATATTTCCACTTCCAATAGCCCGAAACATTGAGGAAGGATGATGATGAACCGGATGAGAAACAGTCCCTGCCTTGAAGCTGCAGGTATATTGGCACTTATGGTTTTTCTGCATGTTTGCATCATCATGTTTGCCATCATCATAAAGCTGCACGCTGTTTTTTATCATCTGTAGCTATTTTTGCTCGATTCCTGGACATGGATAACGCGACAGCTTAACTTTCCCCAAAGCACTGGTGCCCTTCGGTTCAGCGTTACCAAGGGATACGGGGCGTGAACTTCACCCGCAATAAACTGCCAACCAACCGCTTACTTACAACGTCGCTAGGGGATGGTGAGTATGAATATTCGCAATCATCCGACTATATGCATCTTGTACATTTCCAAATGCGTAGAGAGGTTTGCTGTTAACAAAGCAATGTAATAGGGCTGGAGTCCATGAGAGGAATCCAGCCCATATATTGGTTGCTCAAAAAGAGTTTTGACCGACAGCAATTACTAACTATTTTCTATTCTCTCTTTTATAACAGGGTCTATTATAATTTTCTTTGTACCGAGACGTACTTTATATCTTGACTGTGGGTTAGTTCGACTATCATTGTTGACTGTAGTTATACATAGATAATAATATGCTTCTTTATAGTTATCAGACAGCACATCCCATAATGCTCCCTTTATCTTGGAAACAGCATCATCTATACGATGAGCGGAGTTTTTGCCAACGACTGTATACCAATCTCTGAAATCATTGGAGAAACAAAAAGCAGAATACTTCTGGCGAAGCCAGGCTATCTGTTGGTCGGTAGCATTAAAGAAATGCCTTCTGCCTAAAGGATATCCCTCAATAGATGCCATCAACACTGCAGCATAAAGGAAAGTCTGGTCTGTTGACCCGAAATAGACCGGCATATGTTCTCCCTTGATACATATATCAAATCCCCAACCAGTCTTCTTTTTTCCATTCTTCAACGGCTTACCACCCGTAGGAACACTTGTAATTGAAAGAGTTATGTTTACCGAACTACCGGTTCTGTTGCGTTCATAAAGTTCCATGCTTATCTTACGCGCAGATCTGGCACCCAATGCTTCAATTACGATTTCCGAAGATTCTGCCATGTCGGTGGAATCCGTAGTACGCTCCAAGACCGCCGGAGCCACTCCCCTATTACATACATTACCCTCAAGCACCGTTTCAAACATCTCTTTAACGATGGCATTATCCCTATACATCTTCATGGCCCTAATTGAAGACCCAGTAGAACGATCTTCAAGGATTTCCAACTGCCTGACATTCGCCTCGCAGACGGCTACTATAAACGAATTGAGTCCTGCCTTAACGTCTACTATAGCTTTGTCAAGATTTATAACATCAAGACCATAACAATAAGTCTCGTGTATACTATTCACGAGTCTTATCATTACATTGCATAGCTTAGTTGCACGCTTCATGTCTTCAGGCAATTCCTCATAAGGAGTTGTTCCTTTTTTTACTATGGCAAATTGAAATATTCCTTTCGTCAACGACACATCATTATTAAGATGGCTGAGTTTCTTGCCATATTCTCTTTCTTCGCTTTCAGAAAGCATTATATATATGGCCAGGTGGTTCAGGTTTAGAATCCTGTTCTTGTCATTTATTATTATCATAACACAGATTTTGATTGGTTGTCAGCTGAAATAGGTCTTTCAAGTTCCTGCATAAACGCAGACATGTCTAAATTACGTGAATCACGAGAACAATCCAGTGCATGCATTATCGCACCTATAATCGGCTTTGACACATGATTCAGTTCAAGACTTTCTTTCATTCTCTTGTTCCCATAAACAGGATTTTTCCCTGTGAGCATGAAATACATGGTTGCCGCTAACGAGTACACATCACGCCTCGGCTTTGTCAAATACAATTCTGGGGCCACATATGCCGGGGTTCCTATTCCTATAGTTTCATCAGGGAATTCATCAGACTCATCCAATGGTTGAGAGACTCTATCAAGCGCTTCTTGATAAGGATTGAATCCTGAGCGAACATCATCTGTCATCGAAGCAAGAGCCAATGCATCGTCATAACTTCTGGCATTGCCAAAATCTATGAGAACCGCATCATCACATCCATTCCGCAAAATTATATTGTTGGGGGAAATATCACCGTGCATGAGTCCCATGTTGTGGGCTCTTTTCACGACTGCGCCGACTTGTTTAATAAGAGCCACAACCCGCATTTGTTCCATTTTCCCGTGGTTTCGAATTTCCTCTCTCACCGTAGGGCCTTCAACATATTCCATCACATAATAGAGCCTGTGCGACCGATTATGGGGTAAGCCATCTATACGAGGCACATGTCGGCCACACGACTCATCACAACCTACCAAATAAAGCAATTTGGCCTCTGTAAAGAATCTCTCCGTCAGTTGTCTTAAATTATGGTAATCCCGCATCCGAGTATATTGCCCCACAGGTGCCCCTTCATCATATATATCCTTGAAAGTAACGCAGAACTCCTTAACTGCATACTGCACAGAAGGGTTGTCCATACAGCCTACAGCTCTATAAACACGCCCGAAACCACCAACGTTAACGGCGTCGCTGACAATTCTAACCCCATCTATGACATCACCTTTATGCAAAGGGGGCTGAAACGGTAATACATCTAGAAACATAGTAATAAGTTTAGTATTGTAAATATCATTGCCAAGATGTCATTCAACACTCTGGACAACATGCATGTCTTGTCACCATTGTCCTATGGATGACCAAGATTAGTTTATTAGCATCAGCATCGGTCAGATACATCAATAGGAGGCGCGAGTCATTTGCGAATGATTCATAGTTTACATGCGTATCAACGTATATATCATTTTCGATTCCATATCGCCCCGCTCCTGCAAAGATAATTATATTTGCAATAAACCATCCAATGCAAGGCGTTTTTATGACATACAATTAAGTTTTTTTTACAGTACATGCAATTCTATGTAAGCACGGCAAAGACCAAGAATTTATATAACGCTCTGATAAAACTACAAATGGGCGATTATATCTCAACCATAGTCATCAACCAATCGGTCATTAGACCGAATTAAGTTAGTCTGCAAGTTTTTCCTAACTTCCGTGAACTTAACTAGGGACATCTTTCCTCTGTATGAGTTCCGCCATAGCCCGCTACACCTTCAACCCAACCAGAAACAGGCAGTTCAAAACCGACACCAATATGAATTGAAGTCCAATGAGCGATTTAGGACAATCTATGAGAGTGATGATATAATTACAATATAGCTCACAGATTGATGGATTTACATATTGGGATATGGTCTTGGATTATGCAGAAGATACATTCTCGTGCGGAACAAATGTCATACTCTTATGCCAATTTGCCAATTAGCAGCATAAAAAACAGGACATTGATGAGATATATCAAAAAAAATGTCTAACTTTACCGCTGTTATTAATATAGGTATGAAAACCACATAAACGCCGTAAATGATGAAATTGACTAACAAAGCCCGTATCAAGCCGAAACAAATGACAGAGATAGCGACATCAGGCATCATGCGCCCGCTGTTGGCAGTCGTAGTATAGACCGGCGCTCATATCGTTGGCATGAGTACGATCCCATCCAGACCTACCGCAGAAGTGAAATCATAAAAAGCAATTATATGAATATCATCAAAGACGAACAAAGACAGATTAATCTTCACCCTCTTATGATTTACCTTGTCATGTCTTCAGAAGACTGTAAAGAAAGAGCAGCTGCTGTTAACCGAATGAACAGACGCCATGCGTTCACACGCAACCTCTTCAAGTTTCGGACCATTGAGCACATTGACAAGCAGAACAACGAGATATCGACCGAATTGGCTAACTACATCAAGCGCTACAATATGATTGTGCGCCTCATAGACAATACCGACAATAGCTTCTATTATGCTGTACGCAAGATCAATTTCAACCTCAATGACGCTGAGGTAGGTAGCGCTATACAAAAATTTGTGGGCGGCGTATGCAAGAAGAACTTTGACTCTTTATCCAAGAAGATTGAGACGTTATTACTGCAGGGAGATGTGTCGATAGAAAGGATATTGTCGCTACAGCAGATGCAGAAGACATTCTATGACGCAATGACTACAGAAGGGATTAAGCCCAAGGGTGGACCTATCTCAACGACAGAAAAAGACATCATCGAGAATCCAAAGGACAAGATGTCGCAGGAGAGCACAATAAATGGTCAAGCGGCAGTGAATGCCAACACGCCTGAATCTATTGCACCCAGCATAGAGAGCTATACTGGGGCTCCCGATAGAAGCACATCTGACGCAATCGTAACGGGACTATATGACGCAAGCCGCGCGACCGCCCTGAAACGCGACTTGCGTCAGCGCACACCTCCACAAGTACCCCTGACAGTCTCGGTAGAGGTCAAGCAGATTGTGAAAAGGGTGCTCAAGAACGGCAGGGAAAAGAAAGATTATGGTGTAGTCTTCATGGTAAACCATCAAGAGGCACATCCCGTGCGCTTTGGCAGCAAAGACCAGAGAATGCTATATCTCTGTACGCTTCTAAGAAAGAAAATAGGTGAGAAGATGTACTTGCATGAGTTTTATCACAACTCTAAGGGCCAAAGCCATAAGAGTAGGTTCAAGAGAGGCACATCTACCAATTGGCTCAAAGCCGTATATGATGCCATTTTCCCTAACGATGGACGAGATTATGCCGATTGGATAGAAAAAGCAAAATCCGGACGCCCTCTCCACCAAGGAAAAACCCAATCTAACAGCAGTATTGCGAAGGCTCTTGGCGAGGAGAACCCTGGCCTGTACTACTGCGTCGTCAACACAATAGAAGATGAAATAGGTGACTCGTATTATGACATCAAGATATCTCCCGAGAATATCATCATACCCCATGAGCTGCAGTTTCTGCTTGACAGGTTTGACCAGTTGATGGGATTGGCCTTGGAATGACCGTCACGGCGTAGCCCACACATACTTACAGGCAAAAGAATTTATCTTATACGTATATTACATTTCTCCGCAAGGGTATTTTTACATACCTTTGCGGAGTATTTTTTATATATACGACTCTGGACACCACAAATATCAACTACGAGACGCCACATGCTGCATGATGGACCGACAGATTCATAATCATGGGCTCAGACAAAATGAATTAGAAGTATGAATCGGGGAATTCATGCCCTGCAACAGACAGTTCGCACCGTCAATCATATAAATCATGACCCGAAAATGACTTTAGAAGGGACTTGAGCAGGAAGCCGTCATCGGCACACACTACAGAACAAAGAAAGAACAATAACCCAAAGAACTTCACAAAAACGAGAATTACAATGAAGAAAATAGCTATTCAGTGGAGCGACACCCAACAAGTCTGGCATCGCTCCAGGGATGGACAAAAATTTGAGAAAGACGGCAGACTGGGACTTAAGGATGCTCAGGGCAAGATTATCCTAGAAGCAACCTGCGACCAGATAGAACTCTGTAAAGACCATGTGTACACCCGAACGGGCGACACGGTAACCAAATACTATCCATCAGAGATGGTAGAACAATGCAGCTTTGATGCCAATGACGCCATATTCTATGAAGACGGGAAGATGGGGTAAAGAACAAAAGTGGAAATATTATTTTACCTGCCATCTATGACTGCGTCAAGGACTGGAAGCCCTACGATGTCGTGTATGTCAAAAACGAGGATGGCTTTCACTATTTCACCCATTCTGGAAAGGAGGTTTTGACCGACTACGACAATATTGAGGGTAGCAATTGTGATGACGAGCCATTCTATATTGATGAAAAGCAGTGTACAAATGTGATTGTCACAAGGCAATTGGTCGAAAAAAAGAAGAACGCCAACTGTATCAAGTATGGGCATAAGTGGGTTGAAATAGACAGGTTCGCCAAAAATGACCTATCTACAATTATTGGCAACTGCGAGGTAGTGCCCATGCCCGACGATGCCCTGGACGGCATTGACAGCCTATCCACTTATATCTATGAGGGCTTCATCGCGTCGTCGTGTGAAGAAAATTCTGTCGAAGACTGTGTCAACCAGCTCTGTATGCTCAATGCGTATGGCTCAAGTTGGAAATTCATCACCAAAGTATGGATTCACCCAGAGTCAACGATATCACTGGAAGAGCTGAAGAAATTCTGGTTAATCTACAGCGACAATTCGGACTTCTACAAGCATAAAGGTATTGAAAGCAGATTCAATGTCGAAGACTGGTTGCGTATCGGAATCGGCTATGACGAGGCCTTGGGCAAAGACGAAATCAAAGTGCTGCAGATACATTACTTTACAGACAGATGGCCAAGTTCGGCAGAAATGAAATGGGTGAATGGGCTACGCCGCTCGGATGTATCCAATCTTATGGAACTGAAGAAACAACTTGACTCCCACATCGACCATATCCGCATAAACGACGAGAAACTGGCAGACGCCATACATCGCGAAATACTGGAAGGTTGTCATATCAGCTGCAATGTAGACACCCAGCTGACCCCAGATGAAGAAATTAACAAATATGACTATTTGAAAAGCATCGGATTCCACTGCCTGGATACGCTCTGGTACACATGCCGCTCCCTGCTGGAGTCGACCCTACAGGGAGATGCCAACAACCCGGTAGCACTGACAGAAAAGCAGCTGCAGTTTGCAGCCCGTAAAATCACATGGCTACTGAACAATGGCACAACACCCAACTATGTCAAGTCGCGATGCACAGCGCTGGACTTTCTCTCCCTGCTGAAAAAGCTCTACGAGTACATGGATTGGTCTGTGGATGGCCAGGTGGTGCTCTCAGAACTGGAAATCGCGATGCGCAAGAAAGGGTGTCGCTACGGACGGGAGCTAGATAGAGACGAAATGTTCTGGAGAGAATTCAAGCCTGGTCTCCATGACGACAGCCCGTTCTCACTGAAGCCATATACCGGCAAAGTAGTCATTGGCGAAGAACAGGAAATAAACGCAGATTTCATTAACAATATATCAAACACACACTAATATGGAAATAAAACAAAAATGGATTTTGGAGAATTGGGTCTACTACCCTATCCCCGGAAATACGACACTTCATGTGACACCTGGAACTGGCGTATTTCAAATCTTTCAAGAGAAAAGCATGGGGGGCTCTCGTCTTGGACTGGTCAACATCGCAGATGCCTTCCAATTCAACTTCAAGATTTATAACCTCGGGATAGACGACATTATGGACAAAGTTGAGAAGACTTGGAATTCGGATGTATTTGTCAATGGCCAGAAAAATCTTGACGTAATCTTTAATGGCCTGAAGGGAACCGGCAAGACCATCGCCGCCAAGATTCTGAGCAATCGTATGGGTATGCCCGTTGTCATCGTAGACGCCGCATATCCAGGGTTGCAGAATTTCATCCAGTCTCTGTGCTTTGAATGCACAGTACTTATCGACGAAGCCGAGAAGACATTCAAAGACGAAGGAGAGGTGCTGCTGAAAATGATAGACGGCGTATACAATGAGAAACGCAAACTATATCTTCTCACAACCAACAATCTACATCTGGATCCCAACCTTCTCGGACGGCCGGGACGAATTCGCTATATCAAGCAGTTTGGAAATCTGACTGCCAGTGCAGTGGATGAATACATCAAGGACAATCTGGTGGATATGAGCATGAAGGACCAGGTGCTCAAGGCGGTCGACACGCTCGAGATATCGACCATCGACATTCTGAAATCGATAGTAGATGAAGTCAATATCCATGGCGAAATCGAAGAACGCAGCATGCTCAACATCCCAAAGGCAAAGTATAAGATTGATATCATTAAGTTTGCTGGTCTGGAGTTGGACAGAAAGGATGAACTGAAGGCATTCCTAAGAACCAATGTGCCCAAGGGCATGACCGTCAAGAACTGGCTTGAGAAAGAATGGCGACAGACTCCTGATGGAACTGACGACAACCAAGACCTGCTGAACGAGAAGTTTGATATGAACTCATGGTTTATGCAGGTAGCATCGAGTAATTCTGACCTCTACCGTAGGCAGGTTACCAACGCGGGAAAAATCGTTGAAGGAGTTGACGCAGAGGGATTCTTCGTGATAGAAGAAAACTACCGCGACGAAGACTGTCTGTGTATGGTTCTCAACCGTCACGATGACCCGTCCCTGTATCGGGGTTCATTGCAATCACTCATCTTCTAGAAGCGAAAGGAGGTGACACAGATGCAAACTCTTGTCTATAAAAAGCTTTTGGCATTGTCATTGCAGACACAGATATGAGACAAAAAGTTTTGCAGCTCAGTAACAAACGGTAAGGAAGCACAAGCCTGGACCATCTAAGTCTCTATAAAGAACAAGAAACTCCATTGGACGTTGGACTTGACATTCTCAAAGACCTAGAGTCTCTTGTTGACAGTAATATAGAATAATATAAACAAGAACGATATGAATATAATAGAAATCAAAAAGAAAGACGAATTGTTCCCAGACGCTCTCAGAGCGATAGGCGAAGACTGCCCAAACACGATATGGGCTTTGGGCAATGTAGATTTGCTCGCTGAGACAGATATGGTTGCCATCATCGGCGCCCGCAAGGCAAGTGGAGAGGGCAACAAGGCTGCGTATACATTAGCTAAAAAACAGGCAAGCGAAGGTAAAATCATCGTAAGCGGGTTGGCTTTTGGATGTGATGCAGCTGCACACAATGGGTGCTTGTCGGCAGGAGGCAAGACCATTGCTATAGTTGCCACGGGGCTTGACAGAGTTCACCCGCAAGAACACGCAGCCTTGCAGGCAGAAATACTTAGCAAAGGTGGCTTGATCCTGTCGGAACAGCCATTAGGAGTAAAAGCTAATCCCAAAAGGCTGGTAGCACGAAACCGCCTGCAAGCGGCATTGTCTCATACTATAATAGTGGCAGAATGCCCGGAGCACAGCTGAACGATGCACACGGTAAGATTCGGCATGCAGTATGGAAAAAAGATTTTGGCTGCCAAGTTCCAACGAGAGAACGAGCAGAATACTGGCAACAGCTATATCGTAGACGAAGGTATAGGCGAATACATCTCATGGAAAGACAAATAAGCCTCTGACAAGCAAGGACCTTGCATGGGTATGCAAGGTCCTTTGATTTCCACTCATTCCGATGCCCTCCTGGGTGAGAAGAAATACACGATTAACCCATGTCTCTACATTCGCCATCCTCATACACCCATAGGGAATCGCACACATCGCGTGGCGTATAATAACCGTCAAGCATACCATCATAGCCCAACATACCATACGGTCTTTGAGCATATACATTCAACCCATAAATGCGCATGCCGTTTTGCTTTTCGCTTTCGATCAACTTCTTCGTACCATCATCGATTAGGCCCCATCCAAAATCGGACACACACAACACATCGGCAGTGTCATATTCAGGCAGTGTCGGTTTGATTTCCGTGAAGATGCCCTGAAACATCCTGTTCTCATTATTGCCCCCCCCATGTCAGGCACAGACAGAAATTTCGACAGCTCTCCGATGCTTGAGGGCTTGTTGCCCAGATTCTTATATGAATACGTATCCGAATACTTGACTATCACCACCTTTTGGTTTCTGCGCCAGGCAATAATGGCGACTGCCGCAGTAAGAGCCTTGGCGACCATAATGGGCAAGCCTATCATCGAGCCCCTTGTCATAAAGTCACCGTCCATTTCCTGCAGAGGGCACTGAAAAACTACCGTTATTTCCATTTTATCGGCG
>ULXY01031153.1_pt1 | contig 11851 bp, 5 predicted proteins | sample 1961741 | NCBI WGS metagenome assembly ULXY01 (sample SAMEA4835851, study PRJEB28245) | human gut metagenome | biome: gut microbiome; material: fecal sample | place: Denmark | collected 2008
CGCTAGGGTATCCCACAACATTTTGCATTGACCCTAAAATAAGCGAGGAGAAGCGTAAAGAAGCTGAGGCTTTGCTGCAACAGAGTAATCTTCCATTTCTTCTTAGACTCTTGAATCGTACATTTTTTGCCGATGCTCTGGAGATACAGATACGGAGTAAAATCCGTGGATATCGCGATTTATTGAACCGTATTTCTCAAGAGGAAGAAAAGGCTGCTAAACTTTTAGATGATGTCCAAAAGCAGCGAGAAGCAAAAATATCTGCTTGGGAAAAGGATACATCGGAACTTCTGAAACGACTGAAAAAGGACTTAGAGACATTCAAAAAGAAGGAAGCTGAACGTATCGAACGGGAAACAGGCCGTGTGGAAGACGAGCTCTGGGATATGAAAAAGGATGCCCGTAATCAGTATATCTTACAACATATCATTCAACCAAAATCGTTGGAACGAAGGCTACATGAGTTGGTAGACTCACATAGCAGCCAACTAGTAGAGGTGTACCGTCGTCATCTGCAAGCAGCTCCCTTCCGGGAATTCCCATCATTGAAGGATGATGAAATGACAGTTTCTCTTTCCCACCATGGTATTATCGGCAATGCGAATCTGTCTGATGATCTCAGTGGTCAAGATGGAGCCCAGCTGGCTCTAGGTGGAGCCTTGGCTGTTAGTGCAGCAGCACTTCTCGGGCCAGTGGGACTTATTTTTGCTGGACTAGCGGCGACGGATTTTGGTAAGACCGTAGCTAAATTCCTTTCTCGTACTTTTGGTTCCAGCATAGCAGTCAAGGTGAAAAATCGATTCACTGAGCAAATGCATGATATTAATGAAAAAATGGAGGAAGAGTATCAATCTTATATACAAAAATCGGGAGAGGCTATCGATTCGCTGCGGGAATCCACTTATGCAGAGCTCTATGGACCATCAGAGCAGACGCAATCCATTAGAGAGCATCTACAGAAACTGGATAGCTTGAGTCATTTGTCAGTGATACCGCTTCATGTCAAAGAGATAATTTTTTCTCGCTAGGAGGAATTATGGACGTTACAGCTTATATAGACAGATTAATAGCGCAGGCAGAAGGCTCGCCACTGTTTGGTGATGCAGATTTTCCAGGCTTGTATCCACTTTACGATGACTTGCAGACTCTAAGGGCTCAACTAGAGCAACCGCTTCATGCTGCTATCATTGGAGAAGTAAAGGCTGGAAAATCAACACTGATCAATGCATTTGCAGGAGGAAAGATTTCGCCAACGAATGCGACAGAGACGACAGCGTGCATCATGAAGATTACCTATTCACCAGAAGAAAAAGCGGTATTACACTTCCATGATGGGACGGAGTGGAAAAGTACGGTTGAAGGAGTCTATGAAATCTTGGAAGAACATCGCAATGATCAGGATTTCTTTCATCGATGTTGTGATGTAGAGGTAGGCAAGAATCTGCAGGGACTTCGTCATATCTGTCTCATCGATACACCAGGCCTGGAAACGATTACGACAGAAAACGCATCCCGGACAACGGATTATTTCCAGTCTGTCGATGTAGTCGTCTGGGTATTTAATGGTAATTATCTAGGACAAAGCGATATCAATGACAGAGTTCGCCAGATAGCTCAGATGGGTAAGCCCATTGTCGCTGTCATCAACCGCATCGATCAGGTAGATGGTGATCCGCAGGATTTGGTCGATTATCTTGATGATTCTATGGGACTTTATTTCGAAGAGATTTTTCCACTGTCTGCATGGAAAGCTTATAAAGGTGTCTTGAACAGTGACAAGAAAATGCAGGAAGAATCCGGGTTCACGGCACTCTATACGTATTTGGATGAACATATCGAACGTCATGCTGACGAGGTACAGATTGAAAGTATTTTGTCATCAGCACGAGTATTGGAAGATAAAATGAATCTTCTGCATCGGCAGACGTTAGAGCAGATAAAAACAAGAATCCAAACGTATATGGAACTGGATGAGCAGATTCAGTATAATGGGCGACTATTGTCAGAAAAGGTTAATAGCGATGCTAGAGAGTGGTTGCAATGCTATTTCTTAGACCAAGCCGAAAAAGCGCTGTATAGTAAGATTTCGGATAGTAGTATTTTCAGCAGTAAATCACAGGAGGAGTTCCAGCAGCTTTTGTGTCAAGTATTATCTCAAGAGTACATCAGCCAGGAAATTGAAGGATATCTGCAGCAACTGTCCGAGTGTATCCGTCGGGACTGGCAGGGGAGGCTTTCTGGCATTGATTCTGAGTTGTCTCGTATGTATGAGCAGGAACAAGTAAGGAATCGTCTGGAAATGGTACAACTTCCTTATTCTGTTACGGAAGATGCAGGGTTGGAATCCGTGAAAAACTCTGTTTTAGCTGCTGGAGCAGCTGGAGGAGCGCTGTCAATCTATTCAGCGGTCATTGCACCAGCTGCAGCCCATGTCACAGTAGGAGCAGCTGCCAGCGCAATCATGCCTCCTGTCCTCTTGGCTGGAGGTGTTGTTGGCTTGGTTGCAGGTTATGCTAAAAGCAAGAAAGTCAAGACGCAGCGGCACCAACAGGTACGAGATTTGATAGGGATGGTACGAAATCAGACAGCTGCCACTTTATTGCCAACACTGAATACCTATCTGCAGCAAATCTGTGATGCAACCAAGAGTGAAGCTAAAAAGGACTTTGTAGAAAAAAACTTTGCTGGCCGGAGTGTACAGGAGCTGCAACAGCTTGTACAGAGATTACAGGAAATCAATCAGCAGAATGAGACAGTCAGACACGTGCGAGGTTAACCTTTACTTCTTCGTGCACACCGTAGTTTTTGCTGTTGGAGGGAATGGCTCGATTGATTGGTCTGGGGCATCAAGAATCTGTAAACTGCTTTATACTGAGAATTGCGTAGATGTTATGCCAGATACATTGTGCAAAAGGTTACGGCGAATGAGAGGGATGGATGTATGGATTTGAGAGGGTTGAACCAACAGCATGCCTATCAGGAGGTGTGTTCGTTCTGGGATAAGCACTGTCAGGGGGAGGATGAACAGCCTTGGCAGGAGTGGGATTATGTCTTTGCGATGACGGCGCTCTATAAGATAAAGCGTTATGAAGATTGCCTGCAGCTCTACCGCGAATTCCATCATGCCCATCCGTCCTCTTCCCTGCTCGACGACAGGATGGGCTGGGCCGTTTATCACGTGAATCTGAAAGGCCATGACTTCAAGACGGGCGATAATGCGCGCTATCTCAAGCAGGTCGATTTTGTCCTGCATCATGGGAAGCAGGGGCCGTATTCTCCCGTGGCATTGATCGTGGGGCAGGCGGTGCGGGCTATCCTGTCGAGATGCCTCGGCCAGAAGATCGATTACCAGCGGGCAAATGATTATCTGGATCATCTGGATCCGAAGAAGTTGCCGCAGGAGGAGAGAACGTATCGGCAGGATGACGGCAATATGAGGCGGCAGGCTTCCGAACAGGAGAAGTGGTATGCCTATAAGAGCAAGATCCTCTTGAAACTGAAACAGTATGATGCCTGTATTTCCTGCTGCGACCAGGCGCTGGCCGTCATCAATCGCTTTCACACAAATAATGATGCCTGGATTACGCTCCGGAAAATCGAAGCCCTCATCGAACTGGATCGCACGGCTGATGCAAAGGCTGCCCTTGATCACCTGTTGCAGCGGCCTGCCCGTCATTGGAAGATGGATATGCTCGGCTATCGGATTGCCGTGATGGAGCACGATGAGGATGCGGCTCTGAAGTATATCGGAGAGGCTGCACTGCTCGACCCGAATCATGGGATGCGGGTGCAGTTCTACGAGGAAACAGCGTCTTTCCTGAATGAAGCCGGACACGAGCGCATGGCTATGCTGCAGTATCATCTCGTCGATCTTCTCCGTGAAGAAAATGGATGGAAAATCAGGCCACACCATGTTTCGGGGAACATCCCGGAAGGCATCGCTGCGATGGACAAGCCAGCGACACTGCGGGAGCTCCGGGAATTCTGGCGTGCACAGCGCGATAAGGATAAAGTCTTCCTGGAAGGGAAGGTCAAGAAAATCCTGCCGTCCGGACGGAGCGGCTTCATCGAGGCGGTAGACGGGAAATCGTACTATTTTTCGTTCGCCGATGTGCAGTCCGGCCGGAAGCACCTGACCGAAGGCTCATCGGTACGCTTTACTCTCGCAAAGCGCATGGACCGCAAGAAGAACCGCCTGTCGGACAATGCGGTAGAAATCACAGTTGAACAGAAGTAAAAAGGAATCCTTCTAAGTGTTACGGGGAGTGAAAATATGGAGGAACATTATACTGTTACAAAAAATATCATGGTCATGGTACTCAGCGATGTCAAGACCGAAAAAAACGGAGAAGTCCGCACATCGGAGTACCCGCAGATTTATCGTGAAGTGAAGACAACGAATGAATCCGCTGTGCGTCTGCTCTATCAGGACCTCCGTGAGAAGGGACAGGAAATCAATCGGATCTATGCCTTTGCCACCCAGACGGTACAGGGAAAACTCATGTATATGCAGGAAAAGAATGGCCAGAAGCAGCTGCTTCCGTATCAATATGAGAATCATGACATCACGCATCTGGATTATACGAAGATGTGCATGAAGGATATTCTTAGTGAGGACGCGTGGCGCATTATTCCTGAGCCGCATCTCGGTGAGGATAATGTTTCTCTGGCTATGAATCGCACCTTATCATACACCTTGCGGATTGCAGGCCAGATTCAGGACGATATCGATGCGATGCGCAGGGAGAATCCGGATGTCAAGATTGTGCTGCATGCAGATTGCACAGGTGGACCACGCCATGCAATCATGATGCTCATCAACATCATCCGCTTGCTGCAATACAATGACGTCGAGATCGGATCTCTGTTTTATTCGAACTGGATCAGCAGTAAGCGTGCCGGGAAAATCGAACAGATCAATGATGTGTACCGATTCTATAACCTGATTGCCGGTGCGGAGGAGTTTGTCAATTTCGGCAGTGTCAAGGATTTGCAGGGCTATTTCCAGAACCGGAACATCTCTGCTGAGCTCGATGATTTGCTGCTGGCCATGGGAGAATTTGCAGACGAGGTCAAACTCTGCCGCCGCTGGCGCTTTGTCGATGCGATTGACCATCTGAAAAGGGCAATCGAGACATTCGAGGGAAAATGGGAAAATGTCGAGCACAGGCTTGATACCGTCATCGAATCCAATGACGATGTGCGGCTCAATGACATGCTGATGTTCCAGCTGCTTCCGCAAATCCACAAGGATTACAGCGACCTTCTGCGAGAGCACGATTCGCTCTCGCTGATCAAGTGGTGTCTCAATCAGGGGCTGCTGCAACAGGCACTTACCCTGTATACAGAAAGCATTCCAGACTACCTGTTCGATCACTTCATGGCCATGACAGAGGATAAAGACCGTAGGGAATTCTTGGAAAAGCAGCACAAAGAACATGAGAAAGAATATACAAAAGGCTATTATTTCCTGATTCGCTACGGTTATGGCGATAAAACCGTGAAAAAAGAAAGTGAATCAGCCGTCCAATCCGCTTTGGAAAAACAGAAGAAAGCCTTGCAGCGGCTATTCAGCAGTTTGATGGAGAAACATGCCACGGGAAAGCAGGCCAGGGAGGCTTTGCAGGAATTAGATTCCTCCTCTGAAATCGTCCATATCCAAAGTATCGATGCCTTAGCGAATCTATTCGATTGGATCGGCAATCTATGGGATGATCCAGAGAAAATCAACACGCCGGGTAAATACCGCATCTTGCAGAAGCGCATCCTCGAAATGTATCAGAATAATCAAGATGCCATTGCTCCCGATATGGATGTGTTCAAAAAGAGGAAGGCCGTCATTGGCTTCTTGAAGGGTCATATTAAGTCCGAGGATATTGTCCGTCTAGCCGGTGGTATCGGTGAGCGCGGCTCTTTCAATGTGAAATGGAGACTCATTGATTCTGGGGATTTTGTCCTCCATACAGATCGTGAAAAGTTCAATCATATCATCGATGCCTATGCTGTCATCAAGGATGAGCGCAATCATGCGAATCATGCCAAAGAGCAGCAGGGTGTATTCGATACGGCAGAGAGCCTGATTGCGTACATGCAGGAGAATATCTGCGATATTGAAGCACTGCGTACCGAGAGAGGAGATATATAAATATGATTACGATAGCACTGGATGAGAATGGCGATTTTGAGGGTCTGAACCGCGAGAGTGATGAGGCAACGTTCTTAGCTGGATTGCTTTATGATGATAATGGCGATGAGATGGACACCGCGAATGAGCGAGAGCGCATCATTGCCTATTACCAGAATGTCTGCGCGAAGGCTGGCGGTCACTTCCCCGAATCGCTCCATATCAGCCATGCGGGGAATAACGGCAGTTATGTTGCCAAGACGAAAAAGGAAGTTGGCGCATCACTGGGCGAGTTTCTGCGCAATGGCACGTATCAGAAGAAGGCACTCACACGTTTCCCACGTCGCGGCAAGTACATTCTCTTCATGCAGATCAAGAGCAATCAGGGCAAGCGAACGCTGCAGGGAAAAGACCTCTGTGAGCTCGTCAAGGATGATTTTGCCAGCAATCTCTACATGCATATGGCAGAAGATGTCGTTTCCCGCCTGATCTTCCACAATCCGTATCGCCCGGCTATCCGGAAGGTCCATTTTGACTTGCCAACGCGCATGGTCGTGCTCGACAATACGATGCAGGACAAAATCAAAGAATACTATCAGCTAGGCTATAAGGACTATAAGTTCGACAAAGACAAGCCGCGTGACAAAGGCAAGAAGTATCTGCAGATTGCCAATGACAATAACTACCGTGCGGCAATCAGCCGCGAGATCCTCGCAGATGGACGGACGGACCTCGAAGTGGACCGCATGACGGTCAGATCCATCTATTACGGGACATCCGACGAAAAGAAAACCAGGGGCATGGCATTTCTCTATCTGGCCGACTCCATCTGCTCGCTGCTCAATTGGAATAAGACGGGCAACAGCCCTGTGGATTGGCTTAACTGCTTTGCAGAGCGGGCACACGACCTCAATGGTTCGTCTCAGAATCTCTTTTTTGCCTATGACGATGTGGATGTCCTCTTCGACAAGGCATGGCGCGCCTATGAACACGGTGATTACTGCACGGCTCTGCAGCTGTCGTTCCAGGCAAAGGAGTCGCCGAGCAAAATTGCCGCGTTCTATCAGGAACACTGGTTCCCACTGCTCGAGCATGCCATCTGCCATCAGGCCGAAAAAGACGCGCTGGTCGCTTCGCTCACGCACTTCCAGCAGTACTCCTACAGCGAGAACCTCCAGCAGGACTGCCTCATCTACATCTTCGAGAAACTGCGTGACACGGTAGAATCCAAGCTGTCAGAAGGCCAGCTGGACAAGGCGGCTGCCTTTGAATTCTATGATGCGGGATTCTCGGCCTGCAATCACACAGGCCATAGCGAGATGGCGGGCAAGTGCTTTGCCAAGTGCAAAGAGCTTGCTTCGTCGGTCGATGTCGAGATGTATCTGCGCACACTCAACAAATACGCGGTCTGGCGCAACGATGTGCTGGACTTTGAGGCGGCGAAGGAAGTCGCTGAGATCATCGTCATCTATGCGGATGAACTCCGCCAGATGCGCGGCAAACTGTTCGGCAATGAGACGACTGGCTCTGTGACATATGGCCGCGCATTGAGCCAGCGCGGCCAGGCATATGCGTTCCTGCAGGACACGCAGGCAGAAGAATCTTTCTTAGAAGCACTGAGCCATTTCGACAAGTCGTCCGCAGATTACTTCATCACACTGTCCTACCTGCTCCATTACTATATTGAGCAGGGGAATACAGCAAAATATGATGCATACGCTGCCATCTACTTCGGTGGAGAGAACGATGCGCGGAAGCAGTTTGACTTCCTGATGAAAGCTGGCCAAGGCGATAAGCCGCGCTTCACGTTGAAGTTCGCGTTCTTCGTATTCCTCAAGGGGCTCTGTAAATTGCATCGCGACAGAGTCAAGGGAAATCTGCGGACAGATCTGCTCGATATCGAGAAGACGTTCCGCCGCTATCATGCCGAAGATCAGATCAACGGCCATCCGTGGGAGATCATCTATAAATACCTCGCGATCCTTGCGCATCAGCAGAGGAAGGAGGATATTGCCCAGGCATACATGGAGAAATCCGCCGCCATCATCGAGAACGGCGGTCCCATCATCGCGGCCATCGTCGCGAACGGGAAGCGTGAGTTTGCACAGCTGACTGGCGACGGGAAGGCAGTTTCTCAGGTAGAACGCGATATAGCGGAGGCCATACGTGAATCCGGCAATGAACTTGACGGCGAAGAAGCCGTGAAGCGACTCTGCTATATGTACGATTGACTTGACATACGTGATGAGCAGCAGGCAGATGATGCTTGCTGCTCATTTTGCTATAATTTGACAAAATCTTCATGAGATGGTATACTGCAAAAAGCAGAAAACCTTTTTGACCGCCCAAAAGGCCGCAGGTTTTCCAATTTTTTACCGAACACCGCCAGCCCTTATGTGACAAGGCTTCGAGCCACCGCACTCGGCGATATGCCGAACAGAGCACTTGGCGTGGACGGCCAAAAATCCGAAAAATCACCGAGGTTTTCCATTTTACTCATCTGGGGCCAGTAACCCCAAGGGCTCAGGGGCACAGAGTTGTAGCCCTCCTAATACCGTTGTCGGTATTGAAACAGCATGCCAGAGTGTCCGGCAATGCCGTAGCGGTCGGTTGTAGCCCTCCTAATACCGTTGTCGGTATTGAAACTGACGAAATTCGTGGTATACGATCCTCAATAGCTCGTTGTAGCCCTCCTAATACCGTTGTCGGTATTGAAACCTTTGCTCACGACAGCCTCAAAGGACTGCATCTTCGTTGTAGCCCTCCTAATACCGTTGTCGGTATTGAAACGGCTTCCTCAGCACGTGAACGTACTTCGGAGCCTCGTTGTAGCCCTCCTAATACCGTTGTCGGTATTGAAACGTCGTGATATAATAAATACAGATAAGCTAAGCGTGGTAGTTGTAGCCCTCCTAATACCGTTGTCGGTATTGAAACGTCAGCCGCGATGATGATTGCGCCGCCGCGAGGGTTGTAGCCCTCCTAATACCGTTGTCGGTATTGAAACCGTCGAAGTATCTGACTCTATCGCTAGTGTCGATAGGTTGTAGCCCTCCTAATACCGTTGTCGGTATTGAAACGATCCACGAGATCTTCGCCCGACATAACAGACTCAGAGTTGTAGCCCTCCTAATACCGTTGTCGGTATTGAAACGAAGCATAAAGAAAATGAGCGCACGATTCTATTTCGTTGTAGCCCTCCTAATACCGTTGTCGGTATTGAAACCAGATGCTCCCCTGCCTCATATCCTCCTCCATGAGTTGTAGCCCTCCTAATACCGTTGTCGGTATTGAAACTAGGCCTCGGAGAATACCGGGTTTAGCCAAAGAATAGTTGTAGCCCTCCTAATACCGTTGTCGGTATTGAAACCCTCCTCCTCAGCTGCCTCCATATAGGTGACAGCGTTGTAGCCCTCCTAATACCGTTGTCGGTATTGAAACGCATAACAGTTGCACGAATTTCTTTTGAAGTATCAAGTTGTAGCCCTCCTAATACCGTTGTCGGTATTGAAACGAAAAGCAGCTCCTCATGCTATAATGCAATCATCGGTTGTAGCCCTCCTAATACCGTTGTCGGTATTGAAACCGACGGCGGTTCCAAGCCCGCGAGTAACGCAGAGGACAGGTTGTAGCCCTCCTAATACCGTTGTCGGTATTGAAACAAGAGACTCCGCCATTCGACGCCTTAACAACCTCAGTTGTAGCCCTCCTAATACCGTTGTCGGTATTGAAACTTTTCTATCATCCTTTCTTATGATATATAATTGACCTTGTTGTAGCCCTCCTAATACCGTTGTCGGTATTGAAACCCAGCATGAAGCTTTTTCAGAAACTCATACCGATGAAGTTGTAGCCCTCCTAATACCGTTGTCGGTATTGAAACCTCGAAAACCTCTCCCTTGTAATCTTTGTATGCGATGTTGTAGCCCTCCTAATACCGTTGTCGGTATTGAAACATTGCCAACCTTTCCATCATAGAGCTTTGCATTGATGTTGTAGCCCTCCTAATACCGTTGTCGGTATTGAAACGCCAGCAATATTTCTATCCACGATGATAAGGCAGCGTTGTAGCCCTCCTAATACCGTTGTCGGTATTGAAACAAGCGAAAAGATTGCCGACTGAATCCTCAATGTACAATGTTGTAGCCCTCCTAATACCGTTGTCGGTATTGAAACGGATGGCGTTTATCGTACCACATGCAATGGCGTTGTGTTGTAGCCCTCCTAATACCGTTGTCGGTATTGAAACCTGTGCGCCCTTCTTTCCATGCAACCTTTGCCGAGGTTGTAGCCCTCCTGATACCGTTGTCGGTATTGAAACACGGCAGCCCCGCCGTACTGACGGGACAGATTCAAAGCGTTGTAGCCCTCCTAATACCGTTGTCGGTATTGAAACGCTTTATCGACTGAAGCTGCCTCGACCTGCATCCGGGTTGTAGCCCTCCTAATACTGTCATCGTTGCAATATGCAGGAACGACGTTTGTCGTTTCTTTTTTACTTCACAGTTTTTTTGACACATGTGAAACATCCCCGTCTGTTATACTGAAATCGTCATGGATGTATGATGGTTCAGATGACAGGCGGGGATTTCTTTTTTCCTGGGCAGGCAGGAGTTTTCTTAAAACATGTTGAATTTAGTACTTGATTCAAATTACATTCTGTGAGAATCGATGTGATGGGAAAGAGATGAGGTCATGGGGGATATATTCATCAACCACAGCAATCATCCTTCGGCGCTCTGGTCGGAGGAGGAAAAGCATGCGGCGGAGGAATATGGCCGGATTGTCGATATGGCGTTCCCGGCGATTCCTCCTCTGGCGACGGAGATAGAGGTAGAAGGCCTGGCGGAGGCGAATGCAGCGCGCATCATTGCACAGAAACCAGCCCTCGTACTCTGCCAAGGGGAATATACGTATACCTATGCGCTGGTAAAGCGCCTTATAGAAAAGGGAATCTATGTCGTGGCGGCCTGCAGTGAACGCGTGGTCGAGGAACATCATGAGCCGGATGGCTCAACGCGGCGCATCTCGCAGTTCCGCTTCAGGCGTTTTCGCTTTTATGACTGCTAGCGTGTAAAGTTTGGTGCAATGGAAAGGAGCTTTTTCATGGAATTTCGAGCCATACTCTTCGATACGCGATCGATCCAGAGATATATCTTCTCCGGCAATCGCCTTAAGACGAATATCGGGGCGTCGTATCTGGTGGACCGCGTCTTTTCGGATGCGCTTTTGCCTGTGATCCGCGAGGTCCTCGGTGAAGATGCACTGGATGATGTGACGTGGCAGACGGAGGAAGAGCCGGACTGGACGAAGATGGAGACGAAAGCGCGTGTTGGTTATATCGGCGGCGGCAATGCACTGATCCTCTTTCAGCCGGATACGGAAGACGCAGTTTTGCGCACGGTCGTATCACGCTTTACGAAGCATCTGCTCGTTGCCTATCCGGGACTCAAGACGGGCGCGGCCATCGGGACGCTCTCGCTCGATGCGGCGGGCAAGATGACGGCGCCGCATGACCTGACGGCGCTTGTCCATGCGCTCAAGGACGGCCAGAACACGGTGTTCCCCGTCGTCAATGTGCCTTATACGGGGCTGACGCTGAGTTGTGAGGTCAACGGCGAGGCGGCGACGGCTTATGACCGCGATGAGAAGCGCTTCTTCTCGGCGGAGGTCGAGGCGAAGCTGCTTGCGGACCGCAAGTCAAATGGGCAGGATGCGCCTGCGGAG
>ULXY01031821.1_pt1 | contig 11791 bp, 9 predicted proteins | sample 1961741 | NCBI WGS metagenome assembly ULXY01 (sample SAMEA4835851, study PRJEB28245) | human gut metagenome | biome: gut microbiome; material: fecal sample | place: Denmark | collected 2008
CCATGCAGCGCAGCGCGACGGCAGACCCCGTTGACGATTTTGCCGACATTTTCGGCATAAGCACCAAGGCCGCCGAGCAGCCCAAGGAGGCTCAGCCGCTCAAGCCCGAGGAGAGCAAGCTTCCGCCGACGCACGATGCGTTCTGGGACGATTTCGGCCCTGCGCAGCGCACGGCCGCGCCGAAGCCTGCCGAAAAAGTGCCGGAGAAGCAGCCAAAGTCCGCGGCCGACACCGGCGAGGACTTCAGCGTTGAGGATATTCTGGCCGAGTTTAAGGATCTGTAATGGATTATTTGGACGATAACAGCATAACGATAACAGCACAGGAGAGCGCCGAACGTATCGACGCTCTCCTTGCGCGCTGTGTGCCGGAGCTTACGCGCAGCGCCGCCGCGCGGCTGATCGAGGACGGCGCGGTCACCGTCGGCGGACGCACGGTCAGGAAAAACTACAGGTGCGCGCCCGGCGACGAGATAAGCCTTATCATGCCCGAGGCCGCCGACTGCGAGCTGAGGCCGCAGGACATTCCCATCGACGTCGTGTACGAGGATGACGATCTGCTGGTCGTCAACAAGGCGCGCGGCATGGTAGTCCACCCTGCCCCCGGTCACCCGGACGGCACGCTTGTGAATGCGCTGATGTTCCGCTGCGGCGACTCGCTGTCCGGCATCGGCGGCGAGAAGCGCCCCGGCATCGTCCACCGCATCGACAAGGACACGTCGGGACTGCTGATAGTCGCGAAAAACGATTTTGCGCATCTGGCGCTGTCGGCTCAGCTTGCCGACCGCAGCCTGTCGCGCGTGTACGAGGCCGTCGTTCGCGGCGGCATGCGCGAGGATTCGGGTACGGTTAACGCGCCCATCGGTCGGCATCCGACCGACCGCAAGAAAATGGCCGTCACACAGAAGGGCTCGCGCAGCGCGGTCACGCACTGGGAGGTCATTGCGCGCTACCGCGGCTACACGCACATCCGCTGCCGGCTCGAGACCGGGCGCACGCATCAGATTCGCGTCCACATGGCGCACATCGGGCATCCTCTGCTCGGCGATGCGCTTTACGGCGCGCCCTCGCCCGACAAGGGGCTTAGCGGCCAGTGCCTGCACGCGCGCGAGCTGAAATTCATCCATCCGCGCACCGGCGAGCATGTCGTCATATCCACCGACCTGCCCGAGTATTTCACCTCCGTCCTCCACCGTCTTTCTCCGGAGGCGAATTGACGCTGCTACCAATACGGTGATTGCCGGTGCCCGGTTCGGAACATTGGCGGAAACCGTATTTTTAGAGGCGCATTAAAATTTTACGAATACGTCTATTGCAGTGCCCCGATTCGGAACATTTGAATAAACCGTAGTTGCCTCGCGCCACATAAGATCGTGCTATATTAGTGCAAAACTTTGTCTGCACCCAATTGTCTTCCCCTTGCGGAGCTTGAGGGGAAGATGCCGCTTGCGGCAGATGAGGTGTAAATAAATCCGCGCCGTAGGCGCTACTTTGTTGACATATGTATCGGTTTTGCCGGAACTAAAATAGAATCGTAGGGGCGATCATTGATCGCCCGTTTTTAATAATGTTTTTGCCTGACGGCAATGATTTAATAACACCTCATCCGTCACCAAAGGTGACACCTTCCCCTCAAGCTCCGCAAGGGGAAGGCAAAAAAGAGGGACGGTCTGTGACCGCCCCAATGAATAATGAATGATGAATAATTAATAGTGAATAATTGCCGATACGGTTTTTGCGTCAGTGTGGCCTGTGAGTGCCGAACAAACCGTTACACACGGGCGATCAATGATCACCCCTACAAGCGCGACCTTTGGCCGCAGTGAAGAGGTAATAGGTAATAGTGAATAGGTGTGGTGTGCCTACGGCACGGATTTAAATTCATTCGCCCTTTGGGCGAATACCGCACTTTTTCACTTTTACCTTTTACTTATTACCTCGCAGACGTAATCTGCGCTGCCGGGCCACCGGAGATATATGTATTGGTAGCTGCCTCAATTCGCCTCTAAAAATTTCGCCGGTATTCCGTCGGCAGGCAGCCGACGGATTTTTTAAACTCGGCGGAAAATTTGCTCTGATTTTCATAGCCGACGCGCTCGGCGATCTCGGCAACGGACATGCAGGTATCGCGCAGAAGCTCGGAAGCAAGCTCCATGCGGTGCTCCTTTATGTGCGCGGCAAGCGACTTGCCGTAGACGGCCTTGAACATCTCCTTGAGCGAGGACGGGTTAATCAAAAACCTGCGCGACAGCTCGTCGATGGTGTATCGCCGGTCGAGATTTTCCGTCAGAAGATCGTGCACACGGCGTATGGTGTCGAGCTGCTCGGCGGTGTATCTGCCCTCGCCGCCCGTCGGCGCGTCGAGCCCCGGAAGCTCCGGCACGCTTTGGATATCGCCGCCGCTCTCCTCCGGGCAGGATATCTCCATCGTCTTTTCTATCATAATATGCAATAGCCTCACCTGCTCGGTCGGAGCAGCCTTGTAGTAGACCTCCTTGCCGTCGCGGCGGCTTACTATAAGTCCCGAATCCCTGAGCTGGCGCAGATGATGCGACACCGCGGGGCTTGTCATGCCCGTCAGCAGTGATATATTGACAACGCACTGCTCGCAGTGGCACAAAAGCCAGAATATCCTCACGCGGCTTGAATCGGCAAGCAGCTTGAATATGTCCGACACCGTGCGGAAGCTCTCGGTTTTCGCAACGTTATCGCGCAGATGCTCGCTTATCTCCTCGCCGTGATCGTGCAAGACGGCTTCGTTTTCCATCGTCGTTACTCCATTCGGAAATGATTTAAGCCCATTTGGAAGTTCATTGCCGCGCGGCATTGACTTTTCGGCTCGCAATTATTATACTGCAAGCAGAACGATTAAACAACTACTTAATTGTTGAATTAAATATGTATAGGAGAAACCATCATGAAAAAGACTTATAAGATCGAAGTAGACTGCGCAAACTGTGCAAATCTCATGGAAGAGGCAGCCGGCAAGACCGAGGGCGTCGAGAAGGCCGCAGTCAATTTCATGACCCAGAAGATGACTCTTGAGTTTGCAGAGGGCGCGGACATTGACGCCGTCATGAAGAACGTCGTCAAAAACTGCAAAAAGGTCGAGGACGACTGCGAGATCTATCTTTAATGCGAAAACGCCCCTTCGAGGGCGTTTTTAAATCGGTATGAGGATGAAAATTTATGAATAAAAAGCAGAAAAAAGTACTTGTGCGAATATTGATCGCCGCGGTGCTGCTCGCGCTGCTGAACCTGGTTCGGCTCCCGGAGCTGCCGGAGGTGCTCCTGTATCTTGCCGCGTACCTCGTCATCGGCCATGACGTTCTGCGCAAGGCCGGCAAGGGCATTTTAAACGGCCGCGTTTTCGACGAGAACTTCCTGATGGCCGTTGCCACGATCGGCGCGGTCGCGCTTGCGATAATAAGCGGCAGCGGCGACTTCAACGAGGCGGTGCTGGTAATGCTGTTTTACCAGGTCGGCGAGCTGTTCCAGAGCTACGCCGTCGGCAAAAGCCGCCGCAGCATAGCCTCGCTGATGGACATCCGCCCCGACTACGCAAATATTGAGGTTGACGGCAAGCTCGAGCAGGTCGATCCCGACGAGGTCGAGACCGGCAGCGTCATCGTCGTGCAGCCGGGCGAAAAGGTGCCGATCGACGGCGTTGTTATCTCCGGCAGCTCGACAGTAAACACCAGCGCCCTGACGGGCGAGAGCCTGCCGCGCGACATTGCCGAGGGCGACGAGATCATAAGCGGCTGCATAAATCTCAGCGGCCTTATCCGCGTGCGCACGACAAAGCCCTTCGGCGAATCGACCGTGTCGAAGATACTGGAGCTTGTTGAAAGCTCCGGCTCGCGCAAGTCGCGCTCGGAGCAGTTTATCTCGCGCTTTGCAAGGGTCTACACCCCCATCGTGTGCTACTCGGCGCTTGCGCTTGCGATACTGCCGCCGCTTGTGCGCATCGTGTTCATGGGTCTGGGAGGTGACTGGACCGACTGGATCTATCGCGCGCTGACCTTCCTCATCATAAGCTGCCCCTGCGCACTGGTCATCAGCATTCCGCTGAGCTTCTTCGCAGGTCTGGGCGGCGCGAGCAGCGAGGGCGTTCTGATAAAAGGCTCGAACTATCTGGAGGCTCTGGCACAGACAAAGACCGTTGTTTTCGACAAGACCGGCACGCTCACGCGCGGCGTTTTCGAGGTCAGCGGCATCCACCACTGCCCCATCGAGGACGAAAAGCTGCTTGAATACGCGGCCCTTGCCGAGTGCGCCTCCTCGCACCCGATCAGCAAAAGCCTGCGCGAGGCTTACGGCAGGGAGCTTGACCGCAGCCGCGTGAGCGATATCGAGGAGATAAGCGGCAACGGCGTTATCGCAAAGGTAGACGGCCGAACGATAGCCGCCGGCAACGACCGCCTGATGCAGCGCCTCGGCATAGATCACAAACCCTGCCGCAGCGTCGGCACGATCGTGCATGTTGCCATCGACGGCGTTTACTCGGGCCACATCGTCATCTCCGACGTTGTAAAGCCCAGCTCCGCACAGGCGATAGCCGAGCTTAAAAAAGAGGGCGTCGGCAAGACAGTCATGCTCACAGGCGACACAAAGTCCGTTGCCGACAAGGTCGCAGCCGACCTCGGCGTTGACGAGGTGCACAGTCAGCTCCTGCCCGGCGACAAGGTCAGCGAGGTCGAGCGCCTGCTCGGCGAAACCACCGGCAAGGCAAAGCTTGCCTTCGTCGGCGACGGTATAAACGACGCTCCCGTGCTCTCGCGCGCCGACATCGGCATCGCAATGGGCGCAATGGGCTCGGACGCCGCCATCGAGGCCGCAGACGTTGTGCTCATGGACGACGATCCGCTGAAGATATCCAGGGCGATAAAAATTTCGCGCAAGTGCATCCGCATCGTGTACGAAAACATCGTTTTCGCCCTCGGCGTTAAGTTTGCCTGCCTGCTGCTGGGCGCGCTCGGCATAGCCGACATGGGCGCGGCGATCTTCGCCGACGTTGGCGTAATGGTCATCGCCGTGCTCAACGCAATGCGCGCGCTGCACTGCTCGAAATAAATAAACATCACAAAATCCGCTCCTAGGCCGACTGACATAAGAAAACATACGGTTTTGAAACGATCTTTTTCGCTCCTGCGGCGTCCAAAGCCTTGAAAATACGTCAGTATGCTCTCGGGCTTTGTCCTTGCAGGAACAAAAAACCTCTGCTTCAAAACTGCACAGCACCAAAAACGACGGAGCAAGTGCGAGGTCGAGGCGCGGCGGCGCAGGCATACTTTGTGTATACCAAGCCGTCGCAACGAAGGCATTCGTGCTTGCTCCGCCTTTTTTGGCGTGTGTTTTCTTGTGTCAGCCGGCCTTTCGGAGCGGATTTTTTATGCTCTCCATGTCATTTATGAAGGCTTTCCTGCGCGGGGCGGAATATAGCTGACGGTTTTAAGATTTTTGTGCAATATCTGTACGGCAAGCTGAAATTTTCACGCTTTTCTTTGATTTAAGTAACTAAAATCACTATTATGCAAATTCGGCTCGGTGTCCTGATTTCAGGCATCCGGCTCGATTTGCCTATTTAATTGCCCGGATTGTCAGACTAACATCATAATCAAACAACGAACAGTGCAGGATATCCTGCACGCATGGAGGAATGACAATATGAACAAGAAATTTGCAAAAACGCTTGCAATGGTTCTGGTCATTGCAATGCTTCTGTCCCTCGGCTCGTTTGCCTTTGCGGACGCGGACACAACGACGGCAGAAAAGGGCAACGATTACCCGATCGTGCTCGTCCACGGTCTGTTCGGCTGGGGCGGAACGGAGATCGCAAACCTTAACTACTGGGGCGGCTTTTCCAGCCTTCAGGAAATGCTCACCGGCGCAGACTACGAGGTCTACACCCCGTCGATAGGCCCCGTTGCGAGCAACTGGGACAGAGCCTGCGAGCTGTACGCCTACCTCGTCGGCGGCATGGTCGATTACGGCCGGTACCACTCGGCGCAGAACGGACACAGCCGCTACGGCCGCACCTTCAAGGGCGTTCTGCCCGAGCTTAACGACGCCGACAGCACGCTGAAGATCCACCTTGTCGGCCACAGCATGGGCGGCGAGACGATACGCATGCTCGCGCAGCTTCTTGAAAACGGCGATCCCGACGAGATGCGCGCAACGACCGACGGCAGCATCAGCAAGCTCTTCACCGGCACCTGCCGCCACTGGATAGAGAGCATCACCACCCTCTGCACTCCGCACGACGGCAGTCAGTATGACGGCAAGGTCTACAACGAGGAGGAGCCACTCGTTCACCGCTTTGTTGCTGCTCTTTCCGCCGCAACGGGCATGAACATCAAAGAGGAAAACCTCGGCCTTGACTTCAAGCTCGACCAGTGGGGTCTTGTCCGCGAACCGGGTGAGAGCTACGAAAGCTACATTCACCGCGTTGAAAACAGCAACCTGTGGAAAGACGACGTGAAAGATCTGAGCGTTTACGACCTGTCCCCGGACGGCGCGGCGGTGCTCAACTCCTACGCCAAGGCGCAGGATGATATCTACTACTTCTCCGTCGCCTGCTCTGACACCTACCGCAGCGCGGTTTATCCGCACCACTACCTGCCCTACAGCAACATAAATCCTCTCATGGTAAAGAGCGCGACCTACATGGGCAGCTACAAAAACTACGCCGCCGGCCACGTCAAGATTGACGAGAGCTGGTGGGAAAACGACGGCATCGTCAGCGTGCGCTCGGCGCAGTATCCGCACGAGGGTTCTTCTGATCGCTATAACCTCAATTACGGCACCGAAAACGGCGTTATGACCTTCAAGGACGTCACCGAGAAAGGCGTTTGGAACTACATTGAGAAGATCGAACGGACCGATCACATCAACATGGTCGGCCAGATCACGAACACGAAGTATCTCCAGGGCAAATTCTTCGAGATGGCTGCAATGCTCGCAAGCATCCCTGCCGACGGCAGCACACCCGACACTCCCGATGTGCCGGCAAGCGTTCCCTTTGTCGATATCGTAAACGGCAGCTTCTATTACGACGCCGTCGTTTGGGGCTATAATAACGGCATAGTAAACGGCGTTGACACAACGCACTTTGCTCCCGACGCAAGCTGCACCCGTGCACAGGTCGTGACCTTCCTATGGCGCGCAGCCGGCAGCCCCGAGCCTAAGTCGATGAGCACTCCGTTTACCGACGTAAAGTCCGGCAGCTTCTACGAAAAGGCCGCCGCATGGGCCTATGAAAACGGCATAGTAAAAGGCACGACGGACACGACCTTCGCGCCGAACGCAACGGTAACGCGCGCTCAGTTTGTCACCTTCCTGTGGCGCTATGAGGACTGCCCCTCGTCGAGCATCGCAAATCCGTTTTCCGATGTTTCCGAAAGCTCGGTATATGCTCCGGCGATACTCTGGGCAGCCGAAAACGGCGTGACCATCGGCACCGGAAACGGCACCTTTGTTCCCAACGGCGCATGCACACGCGCCCACGTCGTCACCTTCCTTTACCGCAACCTGGCAAAGTGAACAACAACAATTTAAGCATAAAAAATCTCTCCCCATCGGGAGAGATTTTTTCATATTTCGCTCGATTTGTGGATGCCGGTGACGGAGAATTCGACCCATTCGGCGACGTTTGTTGCGTGGTCGCCGATGCGCTCGAAGTATTTTGCTATCATCAGAAGATCCAGCGCGTACTCCGCATCGCCGCTGCCGGAGCGGATCATTTCGATAAGCGCGGTTTTCATGCTCAAAAAGCAATCGTCAACCACGTCGTCGTGCTCGATGACGCTTCTTGCAAGGGCAAGGTCGCGCGTGTTGTACGCCTCGATGCTGTCGGTGACCATGCCGATGGCGGCCTCGGCCATGGGGCGCATGGCGGCGCACTCGCTGCCGGTTTTGCCGCCGAGATGCGGAATTATCTCGGCAATGTCGCCTGCCTGATCGCCGATGCGCTCAAGGTCGGTTATCATTTTAAGCGCGGCCGATATCTGCCGCAGGTCGCGCGCCACGGGCTGCTGCTGGAGCAGAAGCCGCAGGCACAGCGCTTCTATATCGCGCTCGTACCGGTCGATCTCAAGATCAAGCGGCGCGAGCTTTTTTGCAAGCTCCGAGTCGCCCGAGAGCAGCGCCTTTGCCGAGTTGGCTATCGCTTCCTCGCACATTGCGCCCATAAGCGTGAGCTTTTCGCCAAGCTCCTTGAGCTGGGCATCGAATTTGCTTCTCATCAGCCGAACCTCCCTGTTATATAGTCCTCGGTGCGCTTATCCGAAGGCACGGAGAACAGCTTTTCGGTGTTATCGTATTCAATAAGCTCGCCGAGCAGGAAAAACGCGGTGCTGTCGGAAATGCGCAGTGCCTGCTGCATGTTGTGCGTCACGATGACGATGGTGTAGTTTTTCTTCAGCTCCGTTGCAAGCTCCTCGATCTTCGAGGTAGAGATCGGGTCGAGCGCACTCGTCGGCTCATCCATGAGCAGCACATCCGGTTCAACGGCAAGGGCGCGCGCGATGCACAGTCTCTGCTGCTGGCCGCCCGACAGGCCGAGGGCTGATTTTTTGAGTCTGTCCTTTACCTCATCCCAGATCGCCGCGCCCTGAAGCGAGCGCTCGACGATCTCGTCAAGCTCGGACTTTTTGCGCACGCCGTGCGTGCGCGGCCCGTAGGCAACATTGTCGTAAATGCTCATGGGAAAGGGATTGGGCTTCTGGAACACCATGCCGATGCAGCGGCGAAGCTCGTTTACGTCCGTTCCCGGAGCATAGATATTCTGCTCTTTATACTTCACCTCGCCGGTTATCTTCACGCCCGGCACGAGGTCATTCATGCGGTCGAGCGTTTTTAAAAACGTAGATTTACCGCAGCCGGAGGGGCCGATGAGCGCGGTTATGCTCTTTTCGGGTATCTCCATGTTTATGTTTTTAAGCGCCTGGGTCTGGCCGTACCACAGGCACAGATCGTTTACGCTGATTATGCTGCTCATATGCTTCTCCTCTTCTGATAGTACTTGCCGACAAGCGTTGCGACAAGGTTTATGATAACGGTCAGCGCCATGAGTATCGCGGCGATGGCGAAGGCTATTTCAAAGTCGCCCTGCTCCTTGGCGTAGACATACAGCGCAACGGTGAGCGTGGCGCCCGCGCCGGACAGACCGTCAACGAAAATGTTGTAGATATTGTGCGCAAAGCCGGCGGTGAACAGCAGCGCTGCCGATTCGCCCAGAATGCGGCCGACGGCAAGAATGCAGCCTGTTATGATGCCGTCCACGCAACCGGGGAAAACGACGGTGCGGATAACGCGCCACTTGCCGGCTCCGAGGCCGAACGCGCCCTCGCGCAGGCTCTGCGGAACGGTTTTGAGGCTCTCCTGAGTCGTGCGCATAACGGTCGGCAGATTCATGATGACAAGCGTCATAGCGCCGGCCTGCAAGGAGGTCTGGAAGCCGAGGAAATTGCAGAAAAACAGCATGCCTACAAGGCCGTAGATGATGCTCGGAATGCCCGAGAGCGTCTCGGCGGCGTATTCGATAGCGCCGACGATGCGGTGGTTGCTCGCGTATTCGGTGAGATATATCGCAGCACCCACGCCCAGCGGCAGCACCCACACAAGCGTGCCGAGGACGATATACAGCGTGTTGAGTATATCCGGCAGGATACCGACGGAGTCCGTGAGGTAGCTCGGCTTTGTTGAAAGAAACTCCCACGATATATTCGGAATGCCTTTTATGAGCACATATGCTATAAGAAACAGCACCAGCGCCGCCGTCAGGGCCGCGCACAGGCCCGAAAGGCCGTGCATGACGATGCCATAGGCTCTGCGCTTTGCTTTTACGTTTTTATTATCCATTCGATTTATCCCTCTTCAAAAGGAAGTTGAGCGTTGCGTTTATGAGCATGATAAACAAAAACAGCACGAGCGCTATCGAGAAAAGCGCCTGACGCTGAAGGCCCGAGGAATAGCTCATCTCGCTTGCAACGGCCGTTGTGAGAAATCTTACGCTCTGGAAAAGCTCGGGCATGTTCGGAGCGTTGCCGGACACCATCATAACAGCCATAGCCTCGCCGATCGCGCGGCCTACGCCGAGCACGACCGCTGCCGCGATGCCGCTTTTCGCCGCCGGAACGGACACGCGGAAATACGTTTCCGTCGGCGTTGCGCCGAGGGCAAGCGACGCATCCTCATACTCCCTGGGGACGGCTTCGAGAGAAGTCATGGATACCTTGATTATCGACGGCAGGATCATGATGGCAAGCACGATTATCGCAGCAAGCAGACTCGCGCCGTCGGGAACATTAAAGACCTTGCGTATGCCCGGAACGAGCACCATCATACCAACAAGGCCGTAAACGACCGAGGGAATGCCTGCAAGCAGCGACACTGCCTCGACGACGACGGCACGCACACGCTTATTGGCCATCTTCGCAAGATACACGGCCGCCATAAATCCCACCGGCACGCCGAGGACAATGGCTCCGGCGGTGCCGTATACGCTTGTGAGGATAAACGGCAGGATGCCGTAGCTCGGCTCGGCTGCGGTCGAGGCCCACTTTTTGCCCAGCAGGAAGTCAGGAATACCGATCTCCTTTATCGCCGGAATGCCCGAAACGATGAGGTAGACCGTTATCATCAAAACGCTCGCCACCGTCACAAGCCCGAGGGCAAGGAATATGCCGTGGACTATATTTTCAAGGAGATTTTTCGTTTTTAGTTTCATCTGAACAACATCCTACACATACAAAAAATAAGCCGACGTAAACCGAACCGCTGCCGGTTTTCGTCGGCTTAATTAATTACTTCGCTACGGGGACTGCGCCTGCTGCGGAGATGACGTCTGCTGCCGCTGCGCTGGTTGCGTATTCAAAGAACTTCTGAGCCGCTGCGGAAAGCTCGGTGCCGTCCTTGGTTACCAGAACGAAGGGGCGCTGCACTGCGTAGGTACCGTCGGAAACGGTGGCCTCGGTGGGAGCGACTCCGCCGACGGAGAGTGCCTTGACGGTGTCCTTAACGGATGCCAGGGATGCGTAGCCGATAGCGTTGGGGTTGCCTGCAACGGTGGTGATCACGTCGCCGGTGCTGGTCAGCTCCTGGCGGTACTTGCATGCGTCCTTGGTGTCGGTGATGCTCTCGAAGCCGTCACGGGTGCCGGAGCCTGCCTCGCGGCCGATGAGAACGATCTCTGCGTCGTCGCCGCCGACATCCTTCCAGTTGGTGATCTCGCCGGTGTAGATCTTTGCGATCTGCTCGATGCTCAGGTCGGAAACCTTGTTTTCGGGGTTAACGATGATCGCAATGCCGTCGAGTGCGAGGACGGTCTCTTTCAGGCCGGAAGCCTTCTCGTCGTCCTTCAGCGCACGGGATGCAAGGCCGATATCGCAGCGGCCTTCGCTGACTGCGGTGATACCGGAGCCGGAGCCGGTGGGGTTGTAGCCTACGGTGATGCCCTTGTTGTCGGCCTGGAAAGCCTCGCCCAGGGACATGATGACCTTTTCCATCGAGGTCGAGCCGTCGGTGCTGACTGTGCCGGTCACTTCGGCGTTGTCTTTGTTATCGGTGGTGCCGCCGTTGTCGCTTTTTCCACATGCGGCGAACAGAGTAAGCGCCATGAGCGCTGCGAGAACTAAACTTATAAGCTTTTTCATTCAAAAAGCTCCTTTCTTTTTTTCGTTTGATTTCTGAGTACACCCTTAGATTATGCCCCTTTTATCAAATCCGAAAGCAGCCTTTTGTAAAAAGAATTTAAAGCCGGCCAAAGGCCTGATCGCTCGGCAGCAGCGGCA
>ULXY01025581.1_pt1 | contig 11779 bp, 10 predicted proteins | sample 1961741 | NCBI WGS metagenome assembly ULXY01 (sample SAMEA4835851, study PRJEB28245) | human gut metagenome | biome: gut microbiome; material: fecal sample | place: Denmark | collected 2008
AGATCATCTACGCCTTTCCGCTTTTGTGTCCAGGTAATCGGTGCCATTTCAAAACCAGCGGCCGCACCCATCTCAATATAACGATCACGCGCTTTCCGAACTTCCTCTTTGACCTGATAATCAGAATCAACCATTACGTTGATCCTCTTCACGCCAATGGAGTCTAGTTCTTCAAGGACTCGTTCGTACTGAGAATAGCTCGGTATGCCTGTAAGGCCCACGAAACCACACTCATAAGGTGAACCCTGCGCAAAGCTGTAGGCAAGGTCGGACTTCATAACTCCCTCCGTAAGGCAAACCACTTCATCGCCTTCATGAACGCCGACATAATGCGGGCAGCACTTCGACTGTGTTCCGTAGTACTGGTCAACACTCGTTAGGTTATAGAATTTCTGGTTGTAGACCTTATCAAGCCGAACCTGAATGGCTTCAATTTGGCCGAGCAGGTTTCGGTCGGGTAGCATGATTCCCGAACCTCGGATATCCAACACCCATTGGCCAGAGTCCTTCTGGCAATAAAATCCGGGAACCCCATCAAGAATGCAGCCACGCTCCAACAGCTCTGTAACAATCCGTTTCAAACGTGTTGTGGGCGTCGTTCGATAGCATAGCCGCTCCATCTCCTCTGATTTTAGCCCGCGCTCTTTCAAAGCGGATTGATGTGTTGGGCATAGAGTCAATAATGAGAGAAGGTTGGAATACGTATTATCCCGTACCTCAGCCGAGGCAATAGGGAGTTCTACCGTTTCTATGGAGCGAGGCTTCCGCTTGCATTTGCGCACCGGTTCACCTCCATCTGGCCCGAATATTTTGCAGAGTTCTTCGTAAGCCGTATGGAGATTGACATCACAGTACTCCGCATAAAGATGGAGGATGCCCCCACCTTTACCACAGCGGTTACACCGAAACACATTATCGCGGATCTTGACATTCATATGAGCTTTCCGATCTGCACAGAATGGACACCTGCAATGCAGTTGAGTCCCGGTATCTCGTATGACTTCGATGCCAAGAAGATCAACCACTTGCTCAATATCACATGGCAGATCAGGTATTCTGCCCATCTAAACCACCTCCCTTAGCTAGGGGAAGAATCAGCTGGCCATCTGGCCTACCGTTTCCAGTAGCTTTGTAGCCCCTGCTTTTAGTGCGAGATTATGGCCGGAATAGTTCTTCACATACCACGCGAGGGCGCCCGGACTCTTCATAGCGATTTCACCGAGAGACCATCCACTAAAACGGCCAAAATCAACCTTAACGGCTTTGGCCTGTTCAATGGTCATGACACGCAAGTACTCATCCAGCGTTTTTGGGGGCTCCGGAGCAGAAGCGTGAGACTGCTGCACAGGAGGCTGAACCTGCTGCTGAGTAGGCTGGGTAGATTTAGGCGCTGTCGCCGTCTGAGAGAAGACTGGAGGATCCGTTGTCGGTTGAGCGGTAAAACTCGCCACGACACTACCAGGGTGTCCTGCATCTTCATCAGGAGGCATCTTGATTGGGGCATCCGCGATGATACTGGCCAAAGTCTCACCATTCATACAGAACTGCGTACCATAACCTGCATCAGCCAACGCACGGCCCTTTGCGACTGTTTCGGCGATCTCCAAGAAGCGATCGCCAAAGCGGTCTTCCGTTGAGAAACGCTGAGAATACGCCTTCCCAATGAACTGGTCAGCTGGGTCAGCCTTATCGGCATAGATCCTGCAGCATACGATTGCATTCTTCTCATCAACTCGGATAAGCTCCGGGTCGATCTTTCCATTCGGATGGTGCAGGCGGAACCAAAGAAGGCGATATTTGACATCAAGGTAGAGATCGTTTTCGCCTTCCTCACCCACGGTAGTACGCACGAAATCAGCGGGGTTAAAACCATCGACAGCGTTGATGGCAGGGATCACATTAGAGTTCGATTCACTCATGGTAATTGTCCTTTCACAATAAATGTAGAAACGAGGCAGCTTTTGACCACCCCGTTTCCCAAATAATCACGCTACTCGCCGACTCAGCTCGCGGTTATAATAAGCCACGATTCGATCCGCGAGTACCGTATTCCTTTGACCCACATCACATTTATGGATCGCAACAAAGACTGCCTGCTTTTGCCCAATCAGGATGACCTTCGCCTTGGCTCTGGTCACAGCAGTATAGAGCAAATTCCGCCGCAGCATGATATAGTGCTCTTTCAAAAGAGGAACAATGATGACAGGATACTCCTGTCCTTGGCTCTTATGAATGGTCGTACAGTAGGAGAACTCCAAATCCTCCAGCATTTCCTGCGTGTACTGTAGTGTCCTTCCATCCAAAAGCCTCACGCATGTGATCGTCTCATCATCCTCTTTCTTCATGTCGGTTATGACGCCGACATCGCCATTTGACACATTGATTCGATTTGCCGTTTGCATAATGCGGTCACCAACTCGAAATACTCGACTGCCGCACTTAACCTCTTTCTTCAAGTTGTTCGGCGGGTTGACAAGGTCCCGGATGGTCTCATTCAACGCATTTGCCGCAACCGCACCTCGCTTGCGGAGAGGTGAGAGAATCTGCACATCCTCAATACCATGCAAAGAAACTTCCCGCAGATAGTTCTTGATGACCAACTGCGCAGCCTCTTCCGAGTTCTGGACTTCCAAAAACTGAAAGTCATCCCCAAACTGAAGATGGGTGTCGTTGTGGTTGATCGCATAGGCGTTTGTGATGATACGGCTATTAGATGCCTGGCGGAAAACAGTCTCTAAGACTGCCGTAGGAACCTTTTCACTTCGAATCATCTCTCGCAGCACATTACCCGCGCCAACAGATGGGAGCTGGTCAGCATCACCGACAATAATCAGCTGAGCGCCCGACTTGATACGATCAAGGAGGATATACGCAAGGCGCATGTCCACCATTGAAAACTCATCAACGACTACCAAGTCTGCTGATAGTAACTCTTTGTCGTTCAGCGGGCTGTCTTCATCCGTCACAAGGCCAAGCGCCGAGTGAAGTGTAGATGCGTGCATTCCCGTCTGTTCTGCCATGCGCCGACTGGCACGGCCAGTAGGTGCAGCCAGTAGGACTTCATTCGCGGGGAACGCAGCTTTATAGATATCCAGTATGAATCGTAGTGTTGTGGTCTTTCCGCTGCCGGGGCCTCCGGTCATGATGGAGATCGGATGCGAGAGGCACAGCTTCACAGCATTACGTTGCGAAGGAGCCAGTCTTTGATGCAAGGTCCTCTCCGCATTGTCGATTTTGCTGTCCAGATCGTCGATCTTTGTAAAGCCCTCTTGGAGTATCATGGACACAATGCGCTTAGCTGACTTAACTTCGCACATGCGCTCGTAACTCAGGTATACACGGCTTCCCTCAACATAGATACGGGATTCCACACGTTCATTTGAGATCGCTTGGCGGATTTCCTCTTCGGAAACCACTTCGTCATCGCAGCCCATATTGAGAAGCTCATAGCACTGGCCAACCGTCTCATCAACGGATAGAAAAAGATGTCCAGATACGCGAGCCTCATCCAGCACATAGTTGATCGCACCGGAGTATCGCAAAGGGTGCTTTAAGCTGACTTTTGTTTTACGGGCAACGGAATCGACTGTCATGAAGCCAAAGCCTTTGATCTTACAGAGTTGGAATGGATCCGTCTTCACGATTCTCAGGCTGTGATCTCCGAACTCTTCTCGGATCATCGCAACCTTTTTCATCGAAACACCGAAAGACGCCAAGTATATCATGAGATCACTCAAGGCTTTCGTTTCCCCGTAGGATTTGATGATAGCCTTGAGTTTTTTCTGGGCAATCCCCTTGACGCTAAGCAGCTTGTCCGGCTCTTTCTCCAAAACCTCCATCGTCTTATCGCCAAAGCGAGCAACAATGGCCTTTGCGGTCTCAGGGCCAATTCCTTTGATGATACCGCTGCTCAAGTAAGCAAGGATGCCGGCTTGATCTCTCGGCACGACTTCCTTACACATTGAAACCGACAGCTGTAAACCGTGTTTGGAATTCTCCCATGTGCCATCCAGTTCCACTTCCACGGCATCTGTAGCAATCAGATGATAGCCGATTGCCGTGAAATGAATCTTGTCGTCATGGTAGTAAGATCGATTACGGGCTTCCTTTGGAACAGACTCATCAGAAGTACTGTAGGCAAAAATGCAGAAGCCCTTATCGGACTTAAAGATGGTTCTTTCATATCGACATAGCATTTGATCACTCCTTATGCGATGGCCGATTTGACCACCTTAAAGATTCTTGATTCCGTCTGATCCACAAACTCATCATAGATATCAGGATACTGAGCTCGTAGAGCAGATAAACGATCTTTCGATATTCCTTCCCGATACAGAGGGTTGTAGGAAACTTTGAAGCACTCGCCGCCCTGTTCACAGGTTCCTTTGCACGCGGTACCCATCTCTTCGACGATGGGAGCATAGAGGGATTTGATGCGAGTCTCAAGTGCTTTTACCTGAGCATCTAAAGCTCTCTTTTCCTCTTTGAGTGCCAGGATTTCCTTGAGGTTCACCACAAACTTGCGGTCAAGATCCACGGTCGGTTCGGACTTGTCAGCAGGGCCGAAATAGCGACGGAGCGACTCCAGAACCGCATCTGGCTTTTCGACCAGAGGCGGCTCCACACGAGCCATGACGTGATTATTCCAGAATGCCGCCAACTCCATGATCGTGTTCTCTTCTTCCTCGAGGTCACGCTCAATCTTTTGCCATACGAAGTCGTTCTCATTATTTGAGAACAGGCAGGCAATGAAGGCAACATCGATGTTCATCACCGACATGTAGTGGCGAACCTGCAATTCATAGTGGCGAGGGACTGCGCCGTTCGCCCACTTGAATTGCATGTCATAGTGCGCCGTTTTGCACTCTAAGATGGCCTTACGTCCATCCGGCAGGGTTACAAAACGATCCACATCGGCAATCAGGAAGGGGAAAAACGGGTGTTGGTACATCCAGTGGTCTTCATACACAGATAGTCCGGTCTTCTTTGCGAAGATTTGAGCTACCACATCTTCGAGCAAATGCCCAATCTGGAATGTGATGCTTTTGTCCGGCCCATCATCTGACATGACGATCCCGATTTTGTCATAATAAAGGTCTCGTGCCGTGCGATATGGGGAGGAATTAAGGGCGACAGCTACATCGCTGCCGCCAATTCCTTTTCGCCTCCAACTGAGCCATTGATCCTCTGTTAGAGTTGTGATGTCCACCAATCTGTTTGGCGTGTAGTTCAGGTTCAGGCCCATAGCCTACACCTCCTCGCAGCGATCAAACCCACAATTGCCGCATTCTGGGCATTCCTGATCATCAGGATCCTCGAACGAGGCAAAGCTTGTTATCTCCCCGCAATGCCGACACTTATAAGCAAGTAGATCTTTTTCGGTGTGCTCTACCGTCCCTGTGTCATCGCAGGTAATGTGTTCCTCAAAACATATTCCCGGCTCTGAGGTCTGGATCATGACAGAAACGCCATCTTCTGCGCAGGCCTCTGAGAGAGTCAGGCACTCACTAGGAGAATTCTGAGGATATCCACCGATCAAGCAACTGTATGCTGACCATGCGAACGACGCGACAAACGAGTAACTTGCTTTGGCATCGACGGCAGGCTCGGAGAATTCTTCCATAGCCTCATCAATGAATGCCTGTCTTTTCGACTGGATGAAGCTCCGTGCAAAGAAACGCTTGCCTGAAATGGTTGAAGGATCGTCTTCGCTGACAAACCGTTCAATGAACGACTTAATGCCATCCCGTGTACCGGTGACATTTACATACCCAAACGCCCAATTAGGCATAATCTATCCTCCTTACTCTTCAAAATCAGTATTGTAGTGCTCGACGATCTCAGTCGGCTCGTCAGATGCACAGTTGCCGTAGACAACAGTCTGAAGTGCTTCCTTGTTTGGATCGTATTCTACGCAAGCCAGGATCGCTGTAGCGCCATCCTTGCGTACATAATCGATGAAAACGCCTGGATAGTCTGCTGCACAGTCAGTCTTATCGTGCTTAGCGTAAATTGCGAGTTGTCCTACTGGCGTATCAACAATAAAATGCCGAGTCTTTTCCATATTCAATCCGCTCCTTGTTTTCGGTGATATCTTTTATGACTGAATCCATAGCGGAGAGTACTACCTCAACTCCCTCGAAGATGTGGTCACTATCTAATGCCCACATCATGTCATGGAATTCGCCCTCTGGCGTATAGACAAAGCACTCCCACCAGTTGTTGTGTTCCATATCGAGTCGATACCGTTTATGCGTATCACCCATGGCAGCATATAAGGCATGGTCCGTCTTCAGATATGGCAAAACATCAACGCCAAAACGTCCAGAGTTACTCTTATCTTTGACATAGAGTAATTCTGTACCATCACTCTTATCGTAAAGTGTGGCGTAGATATCTCCGCAGGCGTGAATGGCAAAAACACACCCGCGCACCTTGATAGATACCACCAGGCCGCCGTACCAGAGGGAAGAATACTGCTTGCGGCAAATCGGCTGATGGAATTCAACTTTGATAGGTTGATGTATCTTTCCAATCTGCTTTCTGATCTGCCAGCAAAGGTGTAGACGTTGAAAGGTGCTGATGCCTTCGAAGGTTATATTCTTCATGGGGGATCACCGCCTCTTACCACGTAAAGTCACCGGGATGATCATACTCATGCCAGTTCACATTCAAGGCACGGGATACGATCTCCTCCAGCTGAGCGATCCTCAGCCCAGAGGCACCGTCACACTGCGCAGAGAAGATCACATCGCTCATCTGCATGAAGAGTTCATAGGCCGTGCAAGGACTGTCTCCATGAATTGCTACGAAATAGTCCATAGCTTCATAGGAGGCTTTCTTCGGGGCCTTGATTCTTTTCAGGACACGCATGAGTGTTGTGACGGGATAGCGGATCTCGATGTTCATAAGCTGCACTTGCTTGTCCAGTGCCTTTTCAAACTGCGCATAGACCAATCCGAGCTGTTCCTCAAAATACTGCATATCCACGCCATTCTTGTGTTCGGTGCGAATGGAGTACCCCAATGGAACAATACGGCTCTCGGCACCAACCAGAAAGATCGGATAGAGATTTGCGCCGCTCATGCCCACATCGGAGGTGGAAAAGCGCAGCGCAGGAACCATTTTCTCAGTTTGCAAGCCTTTGGCAGCAATCTCCCTATGATATGTATCGAGAAGCTTGTCTGCCTGCCCATCCAGACGCCAGATTGCTGTCGCAATGGAGTGATCGAAGTGGGCTGTCATAAAAGTGTTTCCGGGATACTCACGGTTGAGAAAGTCGCTCGTTGCCTTAAATAGAGGTAGCATCTCCATAACGGTGTAGTCTTTCGGATCGCCACCATGTACTGCCGATACCTTCTCATCTGCGATTTTGATCAGGCTGTCACCGGAGGCGACGCCCATGCAGTAGTTGAGGATCTCAGCGAATACCGTCTTGGAAACTTTGTTGAGTGCATGCCCAGAGATGCGGGCTCGCTCGAGAACTGTTTTGATCGCGCAGGAACGAACCGGATAGTCCTTACCATCCACCTTCAGCAGGAGGCTGGTATTCTCCATTGTGTCTTCGAGAATCTCAGCGGCACCATTGTGGTCATAGATCTGCATGTACAGATTCCCAAGCGTGGAGCCTCGTTCCACCGGTTCGAACTGTAGTTCTCTGGATGGAGCGGTCATCCATTTGCTGCGGGCTTTCCGGTCACTCAGGAATTGAAAAAAATCCCCAGGCTCCGTAAAGCTACGACTGAAGTTGTCCGTGAATACTTTGCTTTCTGTCATTTGCTTGTTCCACCTTTCAAATAATTATTTCTCAAACCCGCTAAAGCGGCATTTGGACAAAAAAAGAGCACCTTGATCTGAAATTCAAATCAAAGCGCAAAATGAGAGGCGAAACATATTGTTCGCCCAGAAGTGCCAATATGAATTGGCTCACAGCTTATGAAGCTCCATAACGGAGATGAAATCTAATAAGTACAGAGTCAGAATACCATTGGAGCTTTACTCGTGCCAGAATACCTAATTCTGCTTTCTGGGCAAAAATCAACTCACACGTATTGCATCCACCCTCCTCAAACGTAAACCTCATTGCTATTCTTACCATATAATGCCAACGAGCTTTGCACATTATTCTGAAAACGCAATCACAATGAGCTTTTGCTTGCACCATAAACTTGGGCATGTTATTATAAAAGTGCAATCGCAAGCATGGTGTTAGGAGCTGATTATTTTGCCAAGAGGAAAACTGTTAAACGGTCTGGTGACGCAGCAGAAGGTATTGCGGGCAGCGGTGGCGCTGTTCCTGGAAAAGGGCTACACCAGAACCACGACCGGTGAGATCGCAAAGGCGGCGGGCATCGGACAGAGTTCGTTCTTCCATGTTTTTCCCAGCAAGGAGGCGCTGCTGCTGGAGCTGGTACAGCGGATGTTCAGCGGGCAATTCGCGCTGGCGGGACAGCACAGCGGGGAACAAGACCCTGTGCTCCTGTACGCCGTGGAAACGGCCCTCCAGCTCCACATCGCCGAGCTGACCGAGCCGCTGCGGGAGCTGTATGTGATGGCATACTCCCTGCCTTCCATCGCGGCGTATCTGTACAAAAGCACAACGAAACGGCTGCAAGTCATTTTCGGACCTTATCTGCCGGAGGCGCAGCCTAAGGACTTCTACGAGATGGAGATCGCGTCAGGCAGTATCATGCGGGGCTTCATGTCGGTTCCCTGCGACGTGTATTTCACGATGGACGCCAAGATCTCCCGCTTTCTGGACTGCTCGCTCAAGCTCTATGACGTACCGAAGGAGAAACGCGCGGCGATCACGGCGGCGGTCTTGCAGATGGATCTGCACGCCATGGCCGCGGGTATCATCCAGCAAACCGTCCAGCAGGCGGAAAAGGGCTTTGAAGCCCTGACGGAAAAATAAAATTTTTGCAAGGGGATATCCCCTTGGTTCCTCCTTTGGAGGAACCAAATGACTTTCATTATGGAGGGATCACGATGAATAAAAGATTCTTTAGCTTACTTGCCGCATTTGCTCTGTGCTTGACCCTGATCCCCACAACAGCATTCGCAGATGACGAGAAAAGAGGAGAAGATGTTTCCCCATGCAGCTGTGAAACGGCCTGTACGACGGACAACATGAACAAGGAATGCCCTGTCTGTGGAGCGGAGAATGCCATACCGCAGAACTGCGGTCAATACATCCCTGTTGAGGACCGAATCGGCGAAAACGGCAGCACCGAGAGAGCCGATGATCCGAATGGTCCCACAGAGCTGAGTGCCGCAGATCAGGTACAGGCCATGATCGACGGTTTACCGAACGCAGAAGAAATCACTGAAGAGAACGCCGAGGAAGTCAAGGCGCAGCTTGAGGCCATCGACGAGGCGAAGGAGAAGCTCTCCGACGAGGAAATCGATGAGCTGGATATGACCCGGTATGCGGAAGCTGCCGCTGCATTGGGGGCGCTGGCTGCGCCAATGCTATTGGCTAATGATTCGCCTGACGAGCAGTTTTCCCTCACCCCCGGCGGCACCTATTACTTTGACCTCTCCGGCGCGAGCATTCCCGGCATGGTGAACACCGGAAACATCTTTGGCGCGACTTCCTTGCCGGATACGACGCTGCACTATGTTCCCTTTACCTACGCAGGGACGGTGAACGCCTACAAGCTCACAACGGAGATGGCAACCACCGAGGAGTATGCACAGAAGAATAAATATCCCCACAGCCTGTTCGTGGCGGATTATGCCGTAACGCATACGATTAGCTGGAATGACCTGAATACCGCAGGTCTGATTTTCGGCAAAAATTATGCCAGCGGCGGCGTGGACTATACCCTGCGCACACCGTCTGCGGGAAGTGACTGTACGGGTTTAGACGATTCCAAACGCGGCGTGCCTCAAAGCAACGAATGAGACACGATGCTGAACAAGGACATCGGATATATCCAAAACTGGAATGGAATGTCTTCGTGGGGACAGGATGTTTCTTCTGGCGGCGCGTCGTTCCGTGCGGTTCGCGGGTACTATTCGGCCCGCTACTGGTACTACAACGGTGCTACGTACTCCTACCCGTACCTCGGTTTCCGCCCCGTCCTTGAAGTCCTGAACTCTGACACACTGGGCTCTGACAGACTGAAGGTCGTTACCCTTGACCTTGGCGGCGGCACGCTGGGTAATAGCTCCGAGGATATTCAAATCATCGTGAAAACCGGCAGCGAGTTTACCGCGCCTGCGTCCGACGGCCTGACCCGCCCGGACGGAAATACAGGCAGCTACTTCATGTGGCTCGGAAGCAACGGTAAGCTCTACGCGCCCGGTGCCAGTGTTCCGGCGGACGTTACCAAGCTCACGGCGCAGTTTGCTTTATCAGAGCAGTTTTCCCTCAAACCCGGCGGCAGATATTATTTTGACCTCTCCGGCGAGAACGTACCCGGAACGGAAAACGGCGATCTGCCGGACAGCACGCTGCATTATGTTCCCTTTACCTACGCAGGAACGGTGAACGCCTACAAGCTCACATCGGAGATGGCAACGACTGAGGCATATGCACAGCAGTATAAATACGCCCACAGCCTGTTTGTGGCGGACTATGCCGTAACGCATAAGGTAAACTGGAATAACTTAGATACTGCGAGTCTGATTTTCGGCAAAAATTATGCCAGCGGCGGCGTGGACTATACCCTGCGCGCACCGTCTTGTGGAAGTTGGTTTACCGGTTCAGACGATTCAGAGCGCGGTACGCCCCAAAGCAATGAGTGGGACGCGGTGCTGGACAAGAACAGCGGCTATGTCAAAAACTGGAACGACATATATTCGTGGGGGTAGGACACATCAAGTTACGAATCGTGGTACCGTGCGGTTCGCGGGTACTATTCGGCCCGCTACTGGAGCAACAACTATGCTGCGAACTCCAGTCCGAACGTCGGTTTCCGCCCCGTCCTTGAAGTCCTGAACCCTGACACACTGGGTTCTGTCGGACTGAAGGTCGTTACCCTTGACCTGAACGGCGGCAAGCTGGGTGGCAGCTCCGATGCTATTCACATCATCGTGAAAACCGGCAGCACATTTACTGCTCCCGCGTCCGACGGTCTGAACCGCCCGGACGGAAATACAGGCAGTTACTTTATGTGGCTTGACGTCAATGGCAATTCCTACGCGCCCGGTGCCAGTGTTCCTGCTGATGTGACAGCACTGACAGTGCAGTGGACAGCCCCGGCCTATACCGTCACGCTGAACGCGGGCAACGGCACTATCAACAGCGGCAATGTCACCTCCTACACCTACGGCGTGGGCGCAACACTCCCGACAGATGTGACGCGCACCGGGTACACCTTCAAGGGCTGGTATGACAACGAAAATCTGACCGGCTCTCCTGTTACGGCAATCGGCGACACCGAAACGGGTAATAAAGAGTATTGGGCGAAGTGGGAGATCAATCAGTACACGATCACCTATGATTTGGCCGGCGGCACTGTGGAGGGCAATCCCGACACTTACACCATCAAGACGGGGGCTTTCACCCTCAAGAATCCTACCAAATCCGGCTATACCTTCACCGGCTGGAGCGGCACGGGGCTGACTGGTGAGAATAACATGACCGTCACCATCCCGAAGGGCAGCACCGGCGAGCGTAGCTATACGGCACACTGGCGCTACAATGGCGGCAGCTCCGGTGGCTCGTCCAGTTATCCTATCACCGTCCCCAGCAAGACCGAGAATGGCACCGTGACGGTCAGCCCGAAGAACGCCTCTGCGGGCAGCACCGTGACGATCACGGTGAAACCCG
>ULXY01068922.1_pt1 | contig 11728 bp, 8 predicted proteins | sample 1961741 | NCBI WGS metagenome assembly ULXY01 (sample SAMEA4835851, study PRJEB28245) | human gut metagenome | biome: gut microbiome; material: fecal sample | place: Denmark | collected 2008
GATCAGAGCACAGGAATGATCCTGTTCATGGGCAGGGTGAATTCATTATAATCTCATATCACGGTCAGGAACGATGTCAAAATCGGCAAGCTTTTGAATACACAGTCTACAGACTGTTCCGGCTATATCAAATTTAACCTATATATAAAAACCGCAGACTATCTACATGCATAGTCCTGCGGTTTTTAGTTTGTACGAGCAGTTGTAAAAGTCCGTGCTTGCACGAGACCTGACGAGTGCCACTATAACATGGCTCTATCTTGCCTCTATCCTTCTTATCAGTCCCGGAAACTCACTCATATTTCTTATGACATGATCTGCTCCGTTTTCCTTGAATATCTTTCCTGTTTTGTCACACAATATGTTCTGCTCCGTCTCCGTCAGTCTCTCATAATCTTCCTGGGAAAGTCCCATCACAGAACTTCCCTCGGTAACTCCAACTGTTATAACACCTGCTGAGATTCCCTCTTTTATATCAGATACGGTATCTCCCACCTTTATTACATTTGCCACGGAATGTATGCCTAGCGTCTCCATATTTCTGAATATCATGTATGGATATGGACGACCCATGTTCTTCACTGAGTTTGGCGAAAACCAGCAATCAGGTGCATATCCAAACTCCGCAGCCTTTGGCACCACGATGCCCATCATCTCATCTGTGTATCCTGTTGTGGATCCAATCTTTATCCCTGCGTCTCTAAGCGCCTTTATGGTGTTTATCACATACGGCTTTGGCTCAGCATAGTCATGAAGTATGTCGAGTATTCCCGACTCGCTCTCCTGATATACCTGATCCACGTCATCTTCTGTGAAATCTTTTCCATGTACCCTGATCCACTCCTGATGGATCCTGTCCATATTCATCATGGTCCTCACATGGTCACGCTTGAGCATGCCCATGGGCTTTCTTACCTCATCCTCTGTCGGAGTGATTCCGAACTTTTCAAATGCCTTGACAAAAGCCTGAACCGGCGCCATACAGCCATAGTCAACGGTCGTTCCAGCCCAGTCAAATATAACAGCCTCTATATTTCTCATATCTCTTTTTCCTCCCGAATTCATTACTTTCCAGCATGGCACTTATCGAAATATTCCTCTATGATATCACACACCTTGTTTATATCATCCTTATATATCTCGCCTATATTTCCAATTCGGAATGTATCTGCATCTGTTACCTTGCCAGGGTAGATTGCATAGCCTCTCTCCTTGATATACTCGTACATCTCCGCAAATGAATAGTTCTCAACCTTCGGTGTGAAAAATGTCGTGATGATCGGACCCTGATGTGCATCGTCTATATATGTCTTTATACCCATCTTGCGCATTCTCTCAACAAGGATTCGATTGTTCTCCCTATATCTCTTTGCTCTGGCTGTCACTCCGCCTTCAGCCTTAAGTTCCTCAAGAGCCTTTGCAAATGCGAGGACAACGTGGGTTGGCGATGTGAATCTCCACTTGCCATCTTTCTCCATTGTCTCCCACTGGTCGTAGAGGTCAAGTGACAGGCTGTTGCATTTGCCTTGGCACTTCATGAGCTCCTTTCTGTTGCAGATGATGAACGAGAATCCCGGAACACCCTGTACACACTTATTTGCGCTGCTTATGATGAAGTCTATTCCTATTCCCTTCACATCGATATCCACTCCCGCAAATGATGACATTCCATCCACGATAAATGTCCTTCCTGCAGCCTTTACAACCTTTCCCACCGACTCTATATCATTGAGTATTCCGGATGTGGTCTCACTGTGTATCATCCCCACATGTGTGATGGCTGGATCCTTCGCAAGGATATCTCTCACCTTGTCTGCATCCGGCATCTTGTTATAATCCTCATGGTACACAACAACATTTCTGCCGGCTCGTCTTGCAAGCTCTGCCATTCTGGAACCATATGCACCATTTTCACATACAAGTATCTTGTCATCACTCCCAACAGAGCTTGTGACAACCGACTCAACGCCAAATGTTCCGCTGCCCTGCATAAGAACCACAGTATATTCATCCTCCGTCACATGGACAAGCTCCAGAAGTTCTTTTCTGATATTCTGTGTTATGGACTTGTAATCATCGTCCCATGTGCAGTGGTCTACAAGCATCTCTCTCTTAACTGTATCTGTGGTCGTGAGCGGACCAGGTGTCAATAATTTATACATTTTAGTTACACTCCTTTTTAATTACTTACATGCATCTGCCAGTGCTCTATGCTTTTCAAGCAGCTCAACTGTGAGTTTTTCTGAGAACTTCTTTGGATACTTTGACTCATTTGCTGTGTCTGATGTCTCACCCTCATACAGCGGATTTGGGTAAGTCTGAAGAAGTTCCGCACGGCCATTCTTTATGATACACTCCGCCATCTCCATGGCCTTTTCATTGCTCTTGTCCCCCTTGTCAACCACAGCAACTGACTCTGTGAGTGAGAAGTTTCCCTCTGTAGGATCTATAAAATCAATAGGGAGTCCGGACTTTTTGTCTGCCATTGCCTGATGTCTCAGACCAAATCCGACAGCGACCTCTCCGGCGCGTACTTTTTTGATTGGTCCAGAACCGGACTCCTCCAGATGATCACCAGCATTATCGTATATTCCTTTAAGTATCTTCTGCGCTCCATCCTCACCATATGCACTGATAAGCGCCTGAACCATGAGCCACGCTGTGGATGAACCATCTATATCCACAACCGACAGAAATCCCATGTACACCGGATCTGCAAGATCCTTGAGGCATGTAGGTGTAGGAAGATTGTTCTCCTTCATCACCTCGGTATTGACTATGATCGCACCCTCCTGGGATGTGATCGGTGTGTAGTAAGCCGGATATTCTTCCAGCGCATTTGTGTCAAATGTCAGATCCTTGAACATCTTGTTCTGATCCTGGGCACTCTCCACATAGAATGAACTCATGGTCACAAGATCAGCCTCTATATTTGTTCCCTCTGCAAGCAGTTTTCCTCCAAGCTCACTGGTTCCAAATGTCTGGAACACATACTGTCCCTTATATCCATTGTTGTCGAGGGCGTTCTTCATAGCTACAACCGCCTCATCGTCAGCATTTGAGTAGATGACTACCTGTTTTCCACTGTCACCGCTCTTACCATCTCCGCCGTTCTTGCCACATCCTGTAAATACCATACTTCCCATAAGCACTACTGTAAGTGCCATTGCAGCTATCCCCGCTGCTCCTTTTTTGCTCATTTTTCTCTTCATGATCTTCTCCTTCAATCTCTTTTTTTCCTTTTGTTTTCTATCTGAAACTGTTCTCAGGTGCTCCGCCAAAGCACCAAGCAATGTCTTGGCCGCTATATTTATGACGAGCAGCAGCAGAGAGAGTACAAATATTTCATCAAACTTAGCAAAATGCTGTAATTCTTTTATCTTTGTCGTTATCACCATGGTTCTCGCACCTGTTATAAATATGATCGCACTGACAGTAACCATGGCATTTACAAAGTAATAACTGAAAACCTCAAGCAGCGTTGACATGGCATTTGGTGTTATTACCCTGACAACTGTTTTTATCCAGCTGTCGCCCATAAGTCTCGCCGTGGTCTCCCAGGACGAATTCATCTTCTCAAACGAACTCTTCATCATAAGATAAGGCGTTGAGAAGAAATGTATGATATTGCAGAATATGATGATAACAATAGTATTTTGCAGGCTTGTCCCCGAAAAAGTCAGCAGAAATGCTATACCAAGCACCATGCCCGGTATGGTATTGGTCACAAGCGCCACGCTCTCTATCACCTTCTTGCATTTGGATGATATCTTACTCCTGGCTGTCACGAGTGCCGCACCATATACGACAAGTGATCCAAGCAATGCGGTAAGCACTGCTGTGACTATGGAATTCCTGACAACCATTGAGAGTGCTGTATCCTCAAACACCGCTGTAAAATGACTCAGCGTAAAGTTCACTCTGTAAGGCCACTCTTCTATAAATGGCACTATGATTATGACTGCAAATATTGCTGTGACACAGAGTAAAATAGCTGCCGATATGACCATGCATACCATATCCCTTAAACGTGACTTTTTCTTCTCTATGTCTGAAACCTTGCTGTACCTAATGTTGTATCTGTCAAGATAACCGAGTATCAATATGCTTATAATGGAAGGCAGGAGCATCATGATGGCTACTACGGCTCCCCTGTTGAAATTTGGCACACTACCGAGCATCTCATTGTAAAGTCTGCCCGCTATAACCTCTGTTCTCCCTCCCACAGAGGCAGGTATTCCGAAATCTGTAAAGCTGAGGAAGAAGGACTGGATGACTGATGCCGCTAGGGTTCCCATGAGCGGTCTGAATATAGTCTGAAAGAATGTTCTAAGCGGTCCATCGCCCATGACCCTTGAAACCACCAGAAATTTCTTATCTATATATCCCATTGTGTTGTTGATGAGCAAGAACGAGATCGGCAGCGTGTACAAAACATACCCGATCATGAGTCCTGTCATGCCATATATATCGAACAACTGTCTTCCAAGAAGTTTTGTGATAAGTCCCTGTTTTCCAAGAGAATATATGATTGCAAATCCATAAGTGATGGTCGGGAGCAGCATCGGCATAACCGCCAGTCCGTATATCCCTTTTTTCAGAATTGGATGTATGTTGGTAAAATGTATGGAGTATGCCAGAATAAATGCCAGTATCGTTGTGACGAGTGCGCTCACCATTGCTATTCCCACACTTCTTACAAATATCTCTGCAAACTCCCTTCCTCCAAATACCGATCTGTAGTATTCAAAGGTCCATCCACCGTTTCCTATAAATGATTTTCCTGTTATAAATATCATTGGTATCAGCAGGAATGCTGCAAAAAGCACACAAACTGCGACAAATATCCCTTTTATCTCTCTATTTGTCTGTTGTCTCATGAAACCTTCCTCCCAAACAGATCGAATATATTACTTCTCTTTATCTCAAGCTGATTCAATATGAAATTTTCAACAAAATTATTTGCCGGAGTATGCACGATCTCACCCGGAGTTCCATACTGGGCTATCCTTCCGCCGTCTATTATCAGCACTTTATCGGAAAGGGTAAGCGCCTCCTCAGGATCATGGGTGACAATGATCGTTGTGAGGGAATATTCCCTTGCAATCTCTTTTATCTTATCCTTGATCGACTCCTTTATGACGCCGTCAAGTGCTGAGAGCGGCTCATCAAGAAGAAGTATCTTCGGTTTCATGACCATCGTTCTTGCAAGTGCAACTCTCTGTTTTTGTCCACCTGAAAGCTGGTCAATCTTCTTCTCAAGATGCTCCTCAAGACCAAGCAGTTTTACCAGATCATCCACATCTTTCTTTGTGGATATATCCGGCTTGTTTCTGAGCCCATATACTATATTTCCATATGCCGTGAGATTAGGAAAAAGAGCATAGTCCTGAAACACTATATTGAACCCTCTCTTTTCCAACGGAACATTTGTTATATCTTCACCATCATAGAGAATCCTTCCATCCGTCACATCCGTGATCCCGAGTATTATATTGAGAAGTGTTGTCTTTCCACTTCCGGATGGTCCGAGAATCGACACGATCTCACCCTTTTCTATTTGAAGTGATATATCATTCAAGATTGATAGGTCTCCATACTTCTTCGTTATGTTTTTCAGTTCTAACATTCTAAAATTTTAACCTCCTGTCCTGCTCTGTCCTGCAGGTGTTATGTTCATTTCGCTTGTACGGTTCACAGATTATCACGGCATTTGTCCCCCTTGCTATCAAAGCAGTGTAAAACTTTTGAACGGAAATTTTACATAAAAAACGGTGCCGATATGTAATTTTTCTACATATCAGCACCGTATCTGCGCTTACTTATCATCCTGCCACTCTTCGAAAGCTGCCCTGAATATTTATCAAAGTCCATGGACATAAGTCCCACATATATCATATCCACCACAGCCATATGCACCGTTCTGGAAAATATGTCATTTCCCTGCAGGAATTGCCGATCCGATGTGAGGATCATGATATCGGCAGCCTCCGCCCACGGTGTATCCGTAAAGTTTGTTATCGCAATGGTCGTTGCGCCTCTGTTTCTCGCACTTTTAAGTACATCCACCGTATTTATCGATGTTCCCGTGTAAGATATACCTATTGCTACATCTCCTGTGGACATATGACCTGCTTGTATACTCTGCAGATAATAATCACAGTTGTATTCACATGAGATTCCCAAATACATAAGTTTTGTCTGCAGATCTATTGCAACCGAATTGGAATCCTCCACAGAAAATATACCAACCCTGCCAGCTCTGTCTATGGCGCACACCGTCTTCTCAAGTGCCTTCGCCGAAATGGACTTAAGCGAATCATTGAGAAGTTCTATAGTATTTACAACTATTCGCCCTGGAATGTCCTCTATCTTCTCACCTTTATGAAACGGCATCCCAAGAACTTGATCATTTGCATCATCCCAGATGCCGTTTTCTCTTATTCTATCCTTCAAAACCGCTATCTTTACTTCTCTGAAACCATCATACCCAGACCTCCTGAGCATTCTCAGAACAGTTGGCTGGCTTACTCCTGCTGTATCAGCCATCTTTGCTAATGTCATATTTTCCATGTCATCCATGTGTCCCAACATGTATTCTGCAGCCTTCTGTTCAGACTGTCTGAATTTCGGGTACGCTGCCCTTATATTATCTGTGACCATAATTTGTGATCTCCTTTATAGTTATATATTTACCAGACACATATATTGTTTCCGTCTCGTGCCATCCCTATTTGCCCATTTTTGATTTCTACGCTTTGTAGTAAAACTACATATTATTGTAGAACAGCCATGTCAAATGTCGGTGTTGGCTGTGTAAATTTTTGTTTACACAGGAAATCATTATTAATTATCGTTAATATTTTTTACATATTATGTCAACCAACTAGGAATTTTATTAACTTTTTGTATACAGCCTTATACCCTGAAATCTTTAAACAATAGTAGTAAGAACCACATATTCATAGTATGGTCGTTCCTTTTGATATAAAATCTATTTACTTTTTGTAATGCGCGTGGCAAAATTCGCAATTTTATCCCCCTATTGACCTAAAAAATTGCCAGTGATAAAGTGCAGACTATCAGATATGCATATCTAAAATCAAATCAATGATTATTTCAAATTACGCTAACCCGGCCGTACATATTTTATAAATAGGGCTGGTTCAATATTTGAATTCCAAGACAAATTACATATACACCAGGAGGAATATGCCTATGACCCCAAATACAAAAATTAGCACTCTTTTTACTCAGACTGACAGGAAAATTGTCATAGATAAGCTGAAAAATAACCCATTGCTTTCTGTTAGATTCAGATCCCTGAAAGGCGAACTCAAAGAACGAATGATCGACTTTCTATGTGGCACCGCAACTCTCCCGCTTACATATGATCCGTTCTTTAAAAAGTTATTTAATCCAGATATTTATCCTGAACGCCTTGAAAATTTTATAAGCAGTGTTCTTAAGAAAAAGGTAAAGATAAAATGTGTTCTATCACAGGAAGACAGCCAGCTTCAGGGAGCAACTCTGCTTATTCTTGATATCATAGTTGAACTGGAGGATGGTTCCATTGCAAATGTTGAAATTCAGAAAATATCGTATCTTTTTCCTGCTCAGAGGATGTCCTGTTATTCCGCAGACTTATTGCTCAGGCAGTATGCAAGAGTGAAGGGTGAAAAAGGTAAAGGATTCACATACAATGATCTCAAAAAAGTGTATACAATTATCATATTCGAGAATAGCCCCGCCGAGCTTAAAAAGGACTATGTAAAGGACGCTTACATTCATTTTGGGCATACTACGTTTGATTCTGGGATTCATATGGATCTGTTACAGGATTTCTATTTAATCTCGCTTGACGTATTTCAGAAAAGCTACTATTCTAAATCTATAAAAGATCGGAACGAATTAAATAGATGGCTTGCCCTACTATCCACTGACAACGTCTGTAAACTTGATGAGCTAGTTTCTGACTACCCTTATCTTGAAAGCATAATTGCTGATATGGCAAGCTATCTGGATAAACCAGAGGAGGTAATCGGTATGTTTTCAGATGCTCTTAGAATACTTGATGAAAATACAGCCCGCTATATGATCGAACTTAAAGACGAAGAAATTGCGGAAAAAGACAAGCTACTTGCTGAGAAGGACGACCAGCTTGCTGAGAAGGATGCTTTAATCGCTGAACTCATGGCCCAGCTTAAAAAGTAGGATTATAAGGTGCGTAATTATTAAAGGACAGAACATGCCAGCTTTCGCTGAAAAGTTCTGTCCTTTTTATAGGTCCACTATTCCGACTTTCTCTCTGAATTCTCATTGGATTCTGTCGTGTCACCTGTTTCTCTGAGATTCTTCTCTCTTATATACTGAATAGCCTCTTTTACGGCTGCTTCCTCCTCATCCTTTGCTATCTTTCTTGCATAGGATACAGTCTTTACTAGGTTGGCTATGAGTATAATGGCAAGCGGAACAAGAATTATGGGTACAAATATAAGTGGGTTAGACACAAGCCTCACTATCTTGCCAAGTATGAGTGACGACCACACCACCCTGCCAAGCAGGTCTCTTGAGTCCACATCATAACGGTCCACCACATTATTGGCGTCGCCCTTTGTAATATACCTATAATTATTACCATCCGTCTCTATCGAGACAACTCTATGTGTATTTACCGCACCAGAAAGAGCCGGATCCGATGAATAAAATGATATGACATCATTCTCATGTATGGATGCCGGGGCTGTCTGCTTAACAATTGCCTGGTCTCCCCCATTTTTCAAATAATACAATATTGTATATCATAATGACGTATTATTATATGGGAAAATGTCAAGTATTCATGTATTAGTAATCTGTTTTTGTACATATTGCAATATTGCATATGTGCACTATGTTCTACATTCTATCGTCTTGCGAAAATATCGGGCCTACTGAGCGGTTGTCACACGGCACCAGTCAAGTACAGCCGAGTAAGAAGCCATCACACTCTCATGCATCTTGCAGATCATATCCACATCAAGTTCTTTAACCGCATTCTCCAGCTCCTGCGCCTCATCGCCCAGCTCCATGGCTCCGATCGTTCTGGATGTACTTTTTACTGTATGTATCAATATCCTGTAGCCGTCCCAATCTTTTTCATCATAAGCCTTCTGTATCTCTGCGCGCTTGTCGTCAGCTGCATACATTGATATGATTTCTTTCAAAAAGTCTTCACTGCCCCCACAGTATGTAAGACCTTTCTCGTGGTCAATGTGAACTTCTTTACAAGATATGTCTGAATACTGTTTTCCCATAACATCTGTTTTTTCGACTACGGTTCCGGCACCCATTGTTGGGCTTTCCCGATCTTCATCACATACCATAGGATCCACCAGCTTATCCTCAGGTATATATCTCATCAGGATATCTTCCAGCACCTCCGGCTGCACCGGCTTGCTGATATAATCCTCAAATCCTTCCGCCAGATACATCTCTCTTGCACCAATGACAGCATTTGCAGTCATGACTATATATGTACTCCTGCCACACAGGCTGTCGCGCATGAGCATAGCACGGTGAAATGTCTCCATACCATCCATCTCAGGCATCATGTGATCCATAAGGATGATATCATACCTGTACTTTTTTATAAGCTCCAGACACTCGGCACCGCTGGCACAGGTCGAAACCTTCATACGTGTAGGCTTAAGCATCATCTTGATAACTTTCAGATTCATGACATTGTCATCCACAACAAGAACACTGACATCCGGGGCACACAATTTGCTCTTATACGTCTTTCTCTCCTTCATATACTGTCTGTGCCTGTCCTTAAAATCGCCTATTCTCTCATCGGACAGACGTTCCTGGCTGATTTTTACCACAAATGTAGTCCCATGTCCATACTTACTGTGGCAGGTTATACTTCCACCCATCATTTCCACAAGGTGATATGTGATGGCCAGTCCAAGTCCTGTCCCCTCTATAGACCGGTTATTCGACAGATCAAGCCGCTCAAAATATTTGAAAAGTCTCTCCTGATCTTCCTCTTTTATTCCGATTCCAGTATCACGAACAGCCATGACCAGTTCCACATTATGGGGATCTGCACCATGATCCTCCATATGGACGGTCACTCTGATCGAACCTTTCTTCGTATACTTCACAGCATTTCCAATAAGATTTATCAGGATCCGGCATATTCTGGCGGAATCGCCTTTCAGATCATTGTACAAAGTCTCCTGAACCTCGGCATCAAGCTCCAGATTCTTCTGTCTTGCTCTGGACTCCATAACAGACAACACATTGCTGAGCAGCTGGCTGAAATGATATTCCTCATTGACTATCTCCATCCTGCCCGATTCTATCTTGGAGAAATCCAGCACATCCCTCACCAGATCTACCAGGATATCACTTGAGCTCTGTATATCCCTGGCACATTTCATGGTTTGTTCCTCGTGTGTCTCTCTCATTATTATCTCATTCATCCCCACTATGGTATTTAGCGGAGTCCTGATCTCATGGGACATATGCGCAAGGAACTCGGATTTGGCATGGTTCGCCACATCAGCATCATCCTTCGCTCTGGTAAGCTCCTCATTTATCTGCTCTATCTCCTCTAGTTTACACTTGTATACGGCATTCTGGAATCTCACTATGGATCCGATAACTATGCCGAATATTATAAGACTCTGGAGCATGTCTACATACACACTTCTCTCATTTGCCAATGGGATCACCAGATCTGGGTATTTATACGAGACTATGTAGCATGCAAGCACCATTATGATCTGCACGACCAGCATGACATAGCAAAACATGCCATCTATCAAAAGGAACGAGAATATCATGCCTAAGCCAAACCAGAAACCCATGCCGCTGTACGCTCCGCCCGAGGTGAAGAACATCATCGGAAATGCCATCAAAGTTATAACAAAAACGATCACTATAGCACTCTGTCTCACCATCTTTTTTGCATTTGCAAGGTAAATGCATATGCCGAGCACAGCCAACGCGCTCAATATGGCAACATCTTGTATAAGTGGAGTTTTGATGATCAGGCTCGCTATAAAGCTGATGATTCCGCCAACGGTGCCTCCACCTGTAATTATATTAAATAGAAGCAGCTGCATGTCCGTATCATTGTTGAGCATCTTCTTCCAAGGTACAGCCTTTGAACTTTTTTTATCTGATTTCTCATTTACTATCTTCCCCAAAGTGTCCCCCCATCTGTATTTAACCGATAACTCCGTACAAGGTCTCAAGGAAAACTATTGGAAGGAACGGCTTCGTAATATAATCCTCAACCCCCATCTGTCTCGCTCTCTCTATCAGCTTATAATCCTTATAAGCTGTTACGAATATGACCGGTACATTTGTAATCTTGCGTATCTCTTCCAGCGTCTGGAATCCATCCATGTCTGGCATCTCGATATCGAGCAATACCAGGTCTATCTGCTGATTTCCCACTATGTCTATGGCCTGCTTTCCGCTCTCAGCCGCAATTACCTTGTAGAGGGGCTCGTTTTTGCAGATATTCTCTATAAGTCTGATATTTATTTTCTCGTCATCTACAACAAGGATATTGCTGACCATCTTCTCGACCTGTCTCATATGGTAGTCTTCATCCTCATCAATCATACTGAGCATGACTTCTGCAATGTCCGGATCAAACTGACTGCCCTTGCCCTTCTCCATCTCATCGCGCACTATCTTCTGTGGCAGGGCGTATCTGTAGCTTCGGTTG
>ULXY01054885.1_pt1 | contig 11724 bp, 7 predicted proteins | sample 1961741 | NCBI WGS metagenome assembly ULXY01 (sample SAMEA4835851, study PRJEB28245) | human gut metagenome | biome: gut microbiome; material: fecal sample | place: Denmark | collected 2008
CCCCTATCGTCTTTTTCTGACAAGAAGATGTCGCCGGCTTTGGTGCCGGTGATTCCACTGAGTTCATCACCTTCCGCCTCATTCCGGGTAGAGGTGAAATAGAGCTGGTCGTATTCATCGCCCAGGAGCATGGGTGAATAGTCGTCTCTTCTGGAGTTGAATACGTCCATCTTCTTTATTTTGTATCGGCTTCCTTCTTTCTTCCAGATGGGAGCTTTCTGTGCAGATTTCAATCCGTTTTTGGCAAGAACATTGTCGGGCATTGAATCTACGAGGATTCTGAATTCTTTTTCTGCCTGTTTGTATTCACCGTTTTTCAAGAGCATACGGGCGTAAGCCAGGCGGTCGTCCAATGATGCCTGGTTGTAACGGATGGCATTGCGATAGGCGGCAATCGCCTTTGGTGTAGAATTGATCTTCTCATAACAGCGAGCCATCTTCAAGGCAATCTTTCCACGATTGTCACGTTCCTTGGCTGGGGTCTTGGTATAGGCCTGCTTGAACTGGTCGGCAGCATCGTAGTATTCGCCCAGAGAAAGGAACTTCTCTCCCTTCTTCAGGTTTTTGTCAATGCCGCAGCTTATCAGAAGAAGGCAGCAGAGTGCTGTTATGATTTGATAAAGTCTTATTTGCTTCATATTGATTAAACTTTCGCATATTAGGAAGTTAAAGGAGTTAAGGAAGTTAAGGAGTTAAGGAAGTTAAGACGTATGTCTTTCAGCTTAAAAACTTCGCCAAAAAGACTATTGTCTTAACTCCTCAGCGACCGTAGGGAGCGATAACTCCTTTAACTTCTTTAACTCCTGAACTTGCGAACTTGAGCTATATCTTATTACATCTGCGAGAATGGCTGGCGATATTGGCAGCCTGATTTCCAGTTGCTGCAACCATAGGCGGTCTTACCCTTGATGATAACGCCCTTTCCGCAGAGCGGACATGGCTTGCCTACCATTGGGTCGGCTGGAGACTTCTTTGCTGTAGCTTTCTTCTTTGCTGGCTTTTTCTTGAGATCTTCCTCCGTCATGATGGTCACTCTCCGGCTGCTGTTATCCGATAGAACATCGATGACAATCTGATTAATCTGCTCTTTCAAACCATTGATGAATTCGGCAGGGTCGTAGGTCTTGTGCTCGATGTCTCGGAGCTTTTTCTCCCAGATACCGGTCAGCTCGCAGCTCTTCAGGAGTTCCTCGTGGATGGTGTCGATGAGTTCGATACCTGTTGGAGTTGCCATCAGATTCTTGCGCTGGCGGCGGATGTAGTGGCGCTTGAAGAGAGTCTCGATGATGCCGGCACGGGAGGATGGGCGACCGATTCCGTTCTCCTTCAATGCTGCACGAAGTTCCTCGTCTTCCACGAATTTACCCGCTGTCTCCATCGCACGGAGCAGGGTAGCTTCGGTGTAATACTTCGGCGGTGTGGTCCATTTTTCTGTCAGTGTAGGCTGATGATCTCCCGATTCGCCTTTCACGAAAGAGGGGAGGGTTCTTTCTTCTACCACTTCCTTCTTGGCACCGTTTCCGGTTCCATCGCCTGCATTTCCGCCATCGTTTCCGTTGGTGTTATCTGATGCATCGTCGTCATCGGCATTCTTCGCATCCTTGGCATAGACTACTCGCCAGCCCGGTTCGAGAATCTCCTTGCCGCTCACCTTGAACTCTATCTTTTCCGGTTTTGGACCATCTTCGTTGATTACTTCGCCCAATACGGTGGTGGTAGAGAATTTACAGTCCGGATAGAACACGCTGATGAAGCGCTTGGCGATGAGGTCATAGACATTCGCCTCCATATCGGTGAGTCCGGTTGGCGGAACACCGGTTGGGATGATGGCATGGTGGTCGGTTACCTTGCTGTTATCGAAAACCTTCTTGCTCTTCGGCAGCTTCTTGCCGGTGGCTGCGAGCTGCTGGATGAGCGGCAGATATTTCTGCTGACTGGCTATCTTTGCCTGGCTCACTCCGTTCAGAATCTGTGGACATTTCGGATAGATATCGTCTGTCAGAAACTGGGTGTCTACACGAGGATAAGTGGTGTACTTCTTCTCGTAGAGACTCTGGATGAGTTTCAGCGTGATATCGGCAGAGTAAGCAAACTTCTTGTTGCAATCTACCTGCAGCGAGGTGAGGTCGTAGAGATGAGGTGGCGCCTCGTTTCCCTTCTTCTTGCTTACATCTGTGACTGTGAAGGGTTTGCCGGCGATGGTACTGAATGCTTTCTCTCCTTCCTCCTTGCTGGTAAACTTGCCGCTGGTTGCCGTAAACTGGGTGTCGCGGTAGATGGTGGCGAGTACCCAGTAAGGTTCGGAAACGAAGTTGTCGATTTCCTTCTGGCGGTTTACGATAAGGGCAAGGGTAGGGGTCTGCACTCGACCGATGCTGAGCACCTGTTTGTTCTGACCGTATTTCAATGTATAAAGTCGGGTGGCGTTCATGCCGAGAATCCAATCACCGATGGCACGGGAAAGTCCGGCAAGATAGAGCGACTGATATTCCCCCTGGTCTTTCAGTTCCTGGAATCCCTGCTTGATGGCTTCATCAGTCATGGATGAAATCCACAGTCTCTTGACGGGGCATTTTGCCTGCGCCTTCTGCATCACCCATCTCTGGATGAGCTCTCCTTCCTGTCCGGCGTCACCGCAGTTGATGATGCTGTCGGCAGCCTGCATCAGTTTCTCAATGGTGGCAAACTGCTTCTTGATGCCTTCATCGTTGATGAGCTTGATGCCGAAGCGCTGTGGAATCATCGGCAACGCCGAAAGGCTCCAATGTTTCCACATTGGAGTATAATCATCCGGTTCCTTCAGCTCACAAAGGTGGCCGAAGGTCCATGTTACTTGGTAACCATTACCTTCCATATAACCGTCGCGTGCCGTGGTAGCCCCGATGATTCGGGCGATGTCCTTAGCCACGCTCGGTTTCTCTGCTATACAAACTATCATTCTTTATTCTAATTTCTCTTTGCAAAGGTACAATAAAATAATGAGAAAGCCATCATTTCGGCTTTTTTTTCTCATGGTAGAGAATAAAAAAGCCCTGTAAGAGCAAAAGCTTTTTGTTTTCAAAGCTTTTGCCCTTACAGGGCGACTTTGCTGATTGTTATCTAACCCAGGACGATTGCCCTGGGCTAGGAAATTCTGCCCTTTCAGGGCGTTTGGGTAAATCCTTGCGTGAGATTATGGTGTCCCGGCGGATTTGCAATCCGCCGTCAAAAAATGTTCGACCAATTAAACCCGGGGGATTTGTAATCCCCCAACAAAAGGAGAAGCATACTCCTTTGCTGCGGATTTCAAATCCGCAGAGCCTAAAAAGGTTAGGACATTTTTTAGCGCCGGATTTCAAATCCGGCGGGACGCCTAGCGGAGATAATCATCTCTCATAAAAATCCGTGTAATCCGTGTAATCCGTGCCTAAAAAACAACGAGATTACTCGTACTCCTGCCAGCTCTTAATCTGAAGCTGGTCCTGGCTCAATGTGCAGAATGCCTCGATGAAGGCGGAAGCCAGACGGGCATTGGTGAACAGAGGAATGTTGTGGTCGATGGCGCCACGACGGATTCTGTAACCATTGGTGAGCTCACGCTTGGTGTGATTCTTAGGGATGTTGACGATGAGGTCGAACTTGTGGTCGGCAATCATCTGCATCACGTTAGGGATATCCTTGTGGTCCTCATCAGGCCATCCTACGGCTGTAGCCTTCACGTTGTTCTCGTTCAGGAACTTCGCTGTGCCGGCTGTAGCGTAGATGGTGTAACCGTTCTTCACCAGTGCCTGGGCTGCATCGAGCAGAGAAGCCTTCTCCTTAGCACCACCGCTTGAAAGCATGATGCCCTTATCCTTAGAAGGAATCTTGTAGCCGGTGGCAATCAATGAGTTGAGCAATGCCTCCTCGAAAGTATCACCCATACAACCTACCTCACCGGTAGAACTCATATCTACACCCAAAACAGGGTCGGCGTTCTGTAAGCGGGCAAATGAGAACTGTGAAGCCTTCACACCCATGCGGTCGATATCGAAGGCAGACTTGTCTGGCTTCTGGTATGGAGCGTCGAGCATGATGCGGGTAGCCGTCTCGATGAAGTTGCGCTTCAATACCTTGCTCACGAATGGGAATGAGCGGGATGCACGGAGGTTACACTCGATCACCTTCACATCGCGACCCTTAGCCAGGTACTGGATATTGAAAGGACCAGAGATGTTGAGCTCCTTGGCAATGGCACGTGAAATCTTCTTGATCTGACGGGCTGTAGCGAAAGAAATCTGCTGGGCAGGGAAGGTCATGGTTGCGTCACCAGAGTGAACACCTGCATACTCTACGTGCTCTGAAATACCATACTCTACAATCTCACCGTTCTGAGCCACACCGTCGAACTCGATTTCATTGGTCTCTGTCATAAACTGAGAGATAACCACTGGGTACTCCTTAGAAACCTCAGAAGCTGCCTCCAGGAAGCGACGCAACTCATCATCATCGTGGCAAACGTTCATGGCTGCACCGGAAAGAACGTAGGATGGACGAACGAGAACAGGATAGCCTACCTCGTCGATGAACTTCTGAACATCCTCCATAGAGGTGAGGGCGCTCCACTTAGGCTGGTCGATACCCAGCTTATCGAGCATGGCAGAGAACTTACCGCGGTTCTCGGCACGGTCGATGTTGACAGGAGATGTACCCAGAATTGGCACAGACTGGCGATGGAGCTTCATAGCCAGGTTGTTTGGAATCTGACCACCTACTGAAACAATCACACCACGTGGTGACTCCAGGTCGATGACATCGAGTACACGCTCGAATGAAAGCTCATCGAAGTAGAGACGGTCGCACATATCGTAGTCGGTAGATACGGTCTCCGGATTGTAGTTGATCATGATTGACTTGTAACCCAACTTGCGGGCTGTATTGATGGCGTTTACTGAACACCAGTCGAACTCTACTGAAGAACCGATGCGGTAAGCACCCGAACCGAGAACGATGACAGACTTCTCGTTCTTGTAGTAGTTGATGTCGTACCCCTCTACGGCGTAAGTCATGTAGAGATAGTTGGTGAGGTCAGGATGCTCGCTTGCCACAGTAGGGATGCGCTTTACGGCAGGAAGAATGTTCAGCTTCTTACGCAGAGCACGAACTGTGAGCACTTCCTTCTCCATGTTGGTATCTTTGGTCTTCAATACGAAGCGGCCAATCTGGAAGTCAGAGAAGCCCAATACCTTAGCCTCGCGCAATACCTCGGCAGGAATCTCCTCCAGAGTATTATATTCAGAAAGCTTGTGCTTGTAATCTACGATATTCTTCATGCGCTCGATGAACCAAGGGTCAATCTTTGTCAGCTCCTCGATGCGCTCGATGGTGTAACCTTCCTCCAAAGCCTGGGCGATGGCGAAGATACGTAGGTCGGTAGGGTTGGAAAGCTCCTCATCCAGGTTATCGAACTTGGTGTGGTCGTTGCCAACGAAACCGTGCATTCCCTGGCCAATCATACGGAGACCCTTCTGGAGCATCTCCTCGAATGAGCGGCCGATAGACATGATTTCGCCTACAGACTTCATGGAAGAACCAATCTTGCGGCTTACACCGGCAAACTTGGTAAGGTCCCAACGAGGAATCTTACAGATCATATAGTCGAGTGATGGAACCACATAAGCTGAGTTAGGAGTACCCATCTCGCCAATCTGGTCGAGTGTATAACCGAGGGCAATCTTAGCTGCAACGAAGGCGAGCGGATAACCTGTAGCCTTAGAAGCGAGGGCAGAAGAACGGCTCAAGCGAGCGTTGATCTCGATGATACGGTAGTCGTTGGTCTCAGCATTGAAAGCATACTGGATGTTGCACTCACCCACGATGTTGAGGTGACGGACACACTTCACGGCGATGTCCTGCAACATCTTCACCTGCTCGTCGGTAAGAGAACAGGTAGGAGCCACTACGATAGACTCACCAGTGTGGATACCGAGTGGGTCGAAATTTTCCATAGAGGCAACGGTGAAGCAACGGTCGTTGGCATCACGGATGCATTCGAACTCAATCTCCTTCCATCCCTTCAAGCTCTCCTCAACGAGCACCTGAGGTGCGAAAGTGAAGGCAGATTCAGCAATCTCCTTGAACTCCTCTTCAGTCTTGCAGACACCAGAACCGAGACCACCCAGCGCATAGGCAGAACGGATCATGATAGGGTAGCCGATGTTGCGTGCCGCAGCCACAGCCTCCTCCATGTTCTCGCAAGCGTGGCTTACTGGAACCTTGAGGTCAACCTTGTTGAGCTCCTTTACGAAGAGGTCGCGGTCTTCTGTGTTCATGATTGCCTCTACCGAAGTACCCAACACATCCACACCGTACTCCTTGAGCACACCGTTGAGGTAAAGTTCTGTACCAACGTTCAAACCAGTCTGTCCACCCCAAGCGAGCATAATGCCGTCAGGGCGCTCCTTCTTGATAATTTCAGTTACAAAAAAAGGTGTCACCGGCAAGAAATAAACCCTGTCAGCAATACCTTCACTTGTCTGAATTGTAGCAACATTTGGATTAATGAGGACGGAACTAATACCCTCCTCGCGCAAGGCCTTGAGAGCCTGCGAACCGGAATAGTCAAACTCACCTGCCTGGCCAATCTTCAAAGCACCAGAACCTAGTACGAGGACTTTCTTAAGCTGTTTCTTCATCATGTTATATAACTATAAGTTTGTTCTTTATATGTCTTATTATTTATGTTTTTAGCAACTAAACTGTATTTGCGTTAGTTCACAAATGGTAGACACACTATTTCGAGTTGCAAAGTTACGCTATTTATTTGATTATTCCAAATTTTCTGCAAATCTTTACAGTTAAATAACATCAATTATTATTATTTCTTCTCTAGAATGTCGTATTTTTGCAATTATTTTGTTACTTTTGCAGCGACTTTTGGTCATGTAGAAAAAGAATAAAAAATAGCAAACAAGATAAATATAACAACAATGAAAGTCGGATTATTCGTCCCTTGCTATGTAGATGCCTTATACCCTGAAGCGGGTGTGGCTACATACAAGTTGCTTAAGCATTACGGACTAGACGTGGGTTATCCCGAAAAACAGACTTGCTGCGGCCAGCCAATGGCTAATGCCGGTTTTCAGTACAAGTCGGAGAAGGTCATAGAGACATTTGATGAGCTGTTCAAGGATTACGATTATATCGTAGCTCCTTCAGCCTCATGTGCTGCTTACGTGAAGGTGTATTACCCTAAGATTCTTGAGGGTAAGCACGAGTGTGTTTCCTCTAAAAAGATTATGGACGTTGTGGAGTTCCTTCACGATGTGCTGAAGGTTGATCATGTGCCTGGCAAATTCCCGCATGAGGTCAGTGTGCACAACAGTTGCCATGGTGTGCGCGAGCTTGGATTGTCGTCTCCTTCTGAGCGACACATCAAGCCATTCAATAAGATTATCGACCTGTTGAATATGGTGGAAGGTATTACCATCCACGAACCGGAGCGCAAGGATGAGTGCTGCGGATTCGGTGGTATGTTCTCTATCGAGGAGCCTGCCGTTTCTACCCGTATGGGCGAGGACAAGATCAAGCGTCACATGGCTACGGGTGCCGAATATGTTACCGGACCGGATTCTTCCTGCCTGATGCACATGGCTGGTATTGCCAAGAAGGAGAATATGCCGATCAAGTTTATCCATGTTGTTCAAATTTTAGCTGCAGGACTATGAGTACAGAACATTCCAAAAGAGCTGCGAAGTTTACGCAGAACGTAGAGAAGACCACCTGGCACGATGCTACCTTCTGGTCTGTTCGTCAGAAGAGAGATAAGATGGCGCAGGAACTTCCTGAGTGGGAAGACCTCCGCGAGCATGCGTCTGAAATCAAGATGCACACCATCACCCATCTTGCCGATTACCTCGATATGTTTTCCAAGAACCTGGAGAGCCGTGGGGTGAAGGTTCACTGGGCAAAGGATGCGCAGGAGTTCAACGAGATTGTGCTCGGTATTCTGAAAGACCATAACGTGAAGAAGATGGTGAAGTCGAAGTCGATGCTCACCGAGGAGTGCGAGATGAATCCTTATCTGGAGCAGCACGGCATTGACGTGGTGGAGACCGACCTGGGTGAGCGCATCATCCAGCTTCTGGGTCAGAAGCCTAGCCATATCGTGATGCCTGCCATCCACCTGAAGCGTGAGGAAGTGGGAAAGATGTTCGAGGAGAAGGGAATCTCCAAGGAAATCGGAAACTACGATCCTACTTACCTGACCCGCTGTGCCCGTCATCATCTCCGAGACCAGTTTATGGAAGCTGGAGCAGGTATGACCGGCTGCAACTTTGGCGTGGCTGCTACCGGCGATTGTGTGGTCTGCACCAACGAGGGTAATGCGGATATGACCACTTCCATGCCTAAGCTCCATATCGTAGCGATGGGTATCGAGAAGCTGGTTCCTGACTATAAGTCACTGGCTGTATTCCAGCGCCTGCTCTGCCGCTGTGGAACAGGTCAGCCTACCACTACCTATACTTCTCATTTCCGTCAGGCTCGTCCGGGTGCCGAGATGCATGTGGTTTTGGTGGATAACGGCAGAAGCGATATTCTCGCCGACAAGGACCACTGGCAGACCTTGAAGTGCATGCGCTGCGGAGCCTGCATGAACACCTGTCCGGTTTATCGCCGTTCGGGTGGTTACAGTTACACCTATTTCATTCCGGGTCCTATAGGTGTGAACCTGGGTATGCTGAAGAATCCTCAGAAGTACAGCGATAACGTATCGGCATGTACCTTGTGCTTGTCTTGCGACAATGTATGTCCTTCCAAGGTGGGCCCTGGTTCTCAGATTTACGCTTGGCGCCAGAGCCTGGACAAGTTGGGCAAGGCAGATTCTGTGAAGAAGGCGATGTCGAATGGTATGAAATATCTCTTCGATCGTCCTGCGCTCTACACTACCGCCCTGAAGTTTGCTCCGCTTGTCAATCTGGTTCCAGAGTGCTGCACGCACTTCAGCCACTGGAATGCCTGGGGTATCGGTCACGCCATGCCTGAGTTTGCAAAGAAGAGTTTCCATCAGCTTTGGAAAGAAGGAAAGGTGAAGTGATTTAAGTGAAGAGTGAAGAACGAAGAGTGAAGAATTCAACGGCTTTACTGATCATAAAGTTCAAAGTTCAAAGTTCAAATTTCAATGAATAAAGAAGATTTCCTGAACAAGTTGCGTAAGAATACGCACGTTCAATTCGATATGCCTGCCGTAGATGTCAAGGGAATCCAGTATGAGGATACCTTGAAGCAGTTTATTGAGATGACTGAGTCTGTGGGTGGACACGTGATAGAGGCGAAGGAAGGCGAGAGCCTGGATGAGCTGGTGAAGAAGGCTTATCCGGAAGCCAAGGTCTTTGCTTCTCATCTGCCTGAGATTACCATCGCGCAGAAGAATCCTGATACCGTGGCTGAGGCCAACGACCTGAATGGTACCGATGTGGGTATTGTTCGTGGTGAAGTGGGCGTGGCTGAGAACGGTTGCGTCTGGATTCCTCAGACCATGAAGGAGAAAGCGGTGCTTTTCATCTCGGAATATCTTGTGATTTTCCTCGAAAAATCCAAGATTGTGAACAATATGCATGAGGCTTATGCCCGTATTGAGATGGATCCGAAGTATAATTTCGGTACTTTCATCAGTGGTCCTTCCAAGACTGCCGATATTGAGCAGGCATTGGTTATGGGTGCGCAGGCTGCTCGTGGTGTGACTGTTATACTCTTGTAAGAGGCAGAATGCTGCATTTATAAATAAAGTATAATAGTAGGTAAGTATGCAAAAAACAGGTGTTAACTGTTAACCTGTTAACTCTATAGACAAATCCCGAAGTTCCTGATGTGGAATTTCGGGATTTATATTTTCTTATAATCTCCATTCATACGTATCATAAACCACTCCTCTTCCTCCGAAACCTTCCTTCTGGTGGATGAGGTTGGCATTGAGGTAGTTTCCTCTGTCTTCGGTCGATTTACCGAAGTCGATGAATGGGGCGTTCCATTTCTTCTGGTTGATGATGTAATCGAAAAGCAGGTCCAGGGCTCCCTCTTCCTTCCCCTTTTCTGAAGCACCGATGTATTGGGTGTGTATTACTTGTGGAGTGATGAAGAGGATGGTTCCTGCAATGACTTCCTCGTCCTTGAGAACAGAATAGCCGATGATGTTTTCCGGAAAACGGCTCATCAGAAGCTGCAGTTCCTCGTTGCTGTGTACGGGGCGGGTATGATATTTCTGCTGCAGATTGTTGTTGAGGATGTTCCAGAAGGCAAGTACATCTTCGGGGGTACTTTGTCTGATGATGAGCTGGTTTCTCTTTGCCTTTCTGATTCCTCTTCTTCTCTGTTCAGAGAATCTGAGCTTGTTCTGCAGCGGAATGGTGGTGGATATTTCCCTGGTGCTGAGGCTAGCCTTGCCTGTGTGGATAAGGGCATAGAGATCTTCCTCGGATGGAATCTTGTGATAAATCCAAGGGATTGCCTTATAGGTGAGTTTCGAAAAGCCTTCCTGCTTCAGATAGTTTTCGATGGCTTCGAAGGTTTCGCAGGTAAGCGCTGCTGTCATCTTGTTGCAGGTGAGCAGACCGCCATACGTAAGTCCCTGATGGGAAACCAGTTCTTTTAGAGAAATCTCAATGTCAGAATCAGAACCCACCTTATTGCCGGAAGCAGAAACCACCTCGTTGGCTGGCAGCAGGGCATAGAGCTTGTCCTTATAATAAATCATCAGGGAATGGTCGTGAAATCGGTCCTGATGATAATCCATATAGTTTCTATCAAACAGGAAGGTTCCCTGTCGGGATTGCTTTACGAATTCATTCCAAGTCTGATGGTTTTCTGGGGTGTATCTTTTGACAGTTATCATTCCTGTAGTGGATTAAATAGGATTCTCGGATTATCTCTTTCGGGAAGAGATGTAATCCAGAAACTCTTCATATTCATATAGATAATCATCGGCATCGTAAGGCTCTGAGGCGAGTACAAGGCAGACAGCTCCTGGCGAGAAGTTGTCGAGGGTGCGCCAGATTTCCGTATCCAGAAACAAGCCTTGGTCGGGACGGGTCAGATGGTATTGCTTCTTCTCGTGTCCATCGTCCAGATTGACCGTAAAGGAGCCTTTGGCAGCAATGATTACCTGTCGGAGCTGCTTGTGAGCATGTCCACCCCGGTTTTCTCCCTGAGGCACTCCATATATCCAGTAGGCCCGTTTCACCCGGAAGGGAATCTGTTGCTTCTTGTCGTCAATAGATACGAATTCACCGGTAGAAGTTGTTTCCAGGGGTAGATCGATGATTTTTCCGATTTCTTTCATTCGTCTAAGGAAATAATAGATACAGAAAACAGAAGTTTCCCCATTTCCTGTACCTATTATATATTATATGTATTGTTTATTTCTTCATATATGGGTCGGTACCCAATACGGTCTTTGCCAGGCGCTTTGCCTTGTCGCGGAGCTGGTTGAGGTCATCGCCCTTCTCGCCGTAGCAGAGAACGACACCCATGCGGCGACCCACGTGAGCCTCTGGCTTACCGAAGATGCGGATGCGGGTGTGGTCTTCCTTCAGGGCATCGAGCATGTTGTAGTTCAATGGCTCTGTGCTCTCTTCCGGTGAGAGGATGACGGCAGAACAGCCTACGTGCTCCAGGTGGATTCCGGCGATAGGCAAGCCCATCACGGCACGGAAGTGGAGCTCAAACTCGCTCAGGTTGGTAGTGTGACCGAGAGTAACCATACCTGTA
>ULXY01002288.1_pt1 | contig 11708 bp, 5 predicted proteins | sample 1961741 | NCBI WGS metagenome assembly ULXY01 (sample SAMEA4835851, study PRJEB28245) | human gut metagenome | biome: gut microbiome; material: fecal sample | place: Denmark | collected 2008
AGCCTGATGCTGGTCACAATAGAAGCCCAAATGGTGAAGAGTGGTGAAGAGTTGTGAAGAGTCGGCGTAACTCTTCACCGTAGTAAGTAATTTGTATTCAAATGTTTATGCCATATGTGTGAAGAGTGAAGAGTGGATTTGAAAGTAGGGGTTACACGCAGAAGAATTCCGTCTTCCATTATGCTTTTGGTGAAGCGTTTAATAGGCATATAGAAATCTCTATCCCGACGTAGTATTTTTTATCTTTCGACGGCACAATATTGCCCGCCTAGGGGCAATATTGTGCCCTAGTAAGACAATAAGTGAAATGTCCCCATTTGCATTTGAAATCTACAGGATTGCACATGAAATTTACAGACTTTCCATTCGTTTCTTAGTAAGAGAAATAATTATTATCGCTATTATCTGTGTTAAAAACCCAAGAATTACTTCGTTTCTCATTATTTTTTATTATCTTTGCCCCAAATAACAATTAAAAACAAAGAATATGAGCACATCACCATTACGTGTACCTACTTCATTTAGGTTACCAGCAGAGCTTCTTGAGGAGCTCAAGGAGTGTGCTAAGGCTACCAATCGTAGCCTTAACAATTATGTAGAATCCATTCTTATGGATTTTATGAGTAAGAACAAGACCATGAAGGAAAATGTGATTACTCCCGATTTGCAAGCGAAGCTTGACAAGGCGAGAGAAGAACATAAAAACGGAGAAACTCTGTGCTTTGACACAGCACAAGATGCAATCGCATGGATGGAAGCTTTATGATATATCGAATAGAATTCTCTAAGGATGCACAGAAGGTCATTAAGAAATAGAAGAAATCAAATCTACCTCTATTCAAAAAACTAGAGAAGTTGATTCCAGAACTTTCTGAGCACCCTAGAACAGGTAAAGGACATCCAGAACCTTTGAAAGGTGGAAACGACATCACGTATTCTAGACATATTACTGCCCAGGACAGGATTATCTATGACATACTCGATGAAGAAATTCTTGTGTCCATTATTGAGCTAGAAGGACATTACAATGACAAATAACCGAGTCCATATTTCTGTGGAATCGGTAGCTTATAGAATGTATAACAATAAAAAAATAAGATATATAAGAAACAGAAAAGAAAGATATAACATAGTAAGATTATAAACTTGCGTTTACTAATTTGTTCGGATACACTTAAATTTTGCCAGAATTAAAGTATTAGTACCAACGAAGAGTAAGTTCTGTAAACGCCTGCGCTATAGCGTGGGCGGAACTTATCGTTGGTACGGGCCCGGCAAAAGCCTAAGTGTAGATAAGGGAAGCTCACGCTTCTTCTTTGTCTTCACTTCATCAAGGCTTTCTTTGGATGGCTTTCCAGCCAATCCTTCTGTCCGCTGCCCGTTTTACTCCGATAATGATTTAGTTCCTAACGCACCCATCAGCTATAGCAAAAGACGTTGGAGTTCGCTTCAATGTTTGTTGCTATACCTTAATTATATATAGTAACCAACAATGAAAAGAGCTACGAATGGACAAATTAAGAATGCAGAGTAGTAATGGTGTCGAGGACAACATTACGAAAATTGCGCAGTTGTTTCCCGACTGCGTTACGGAGACCGTGGATGAAAGAAGCGGCCAGCCAAAGCACCTCATAGATTTCGAGAAACTCAAGCAGAATCTTTCTGATAGTGTGATATCAGAAAGAGCGGAACGCTACCAGTTTACCTGGCCCGACAAGAGCAAGGCGATTCTCCTTGCCAACTCTCCTATCAATGCCACACTTCGCCCTTGCCGTGAAGATAGTGTTGATTTCGACAACACCCAGAACCTTTATATCGAGGGTGACAACCTCGATGTTCTCAAATGTCTGAAGGAGACTTACCTCCACAAGGTGAAAATGATTTATATCGACCCACCTTACAACACCGGAAACGATTTTGTGTATGAAGATGATTTCGCTCAGTCTTCAGAAGAATATCTCGCCAACTCAGGACAGTTTGACGAGCAGGGCAATCGTATGTTTACCAATGCCGAAAGCAATGGCAGATTCCATACTGATTGGCTCAATATGATTTATCCGAGATTGAAAGTTGCAAGAGACTTGCTGACAGATGATGGTGTGATATTTATTTCTATTGATGATAATGAGGTAGAAAATCTCAAAAAAATATGCGATGAGATATTTGGATATTCTTCATTTATTGATATTTTTAATTGGGCAAAAACTGAAACGCCAGAAAACTTATCAAAGAAAAGCAAACAAATAATTGAATATGTTCTTTGCTATCAAAAGCATAAAAACTCTCTTAAATTCAAAGGAATAAAAAAAGAATCAGTTAGTTCAAATGGTTTGCTAAACCAGCCTAATAAAATTGGCATTCTGACTTTCCCTGCCAACGTTGTTAAGACCAGCATTAAAGATGGGCTTATCAAAGCGGGGAAATATGGTACTGACGCTTACGACGTAGATTTACTTGAAGAAACAGAAGTCAAAAAAGGTTTATTCATAAAACCTGTTATTCTAAAAGCAAGATTCAAATGGAGTCAAGATTATCTTAATAAGGAAATAGAGCGTGGAACAGAAATTCGTATTCCAACACTGAAATTTAGTCCTTCGTATGAGAAAAAGGAATACGATGCAGAAGTACCAGCTAATTTAATAAATAGTAAAGTTGGAGTTGGTACGAATGAAGGTGCCGGAGGATACCAAGAAGTACTGTTTGGGAAAAAGGTATTTAATTTTCCAAAGCCTACATCACTTATAGAGTATCTTATAGGCTTCAATGAAAATGAAGAAAAAAATATTCTTATAATGGATTTTTTCTCTGGCTCAGCTACTACTGCCGATGCTGTTATGAGATTGAATGCAAAACGTGGAGAAAATAAATTTCAATATATTCTCGTACAAATTGAAGAAGATTTATACATTGCATATTCGAATGCTAAAACAGAAAGTGCAAAGCAAATAGCTGTAAACGCCATCAAATTTTGTGAAGAATATAATCTACCTTACAACATCTGCTCTGTTGCAAAGGAACGCATCCGCCGTGCCGGCAAGAAAATCAAGGAGGAGTCTCCTTTAACCACCCAAGACCTCGATACTGGCTTCCGTGTGTTGAAACTCGATTCCACCAATATGCAGGACATTTACTATTCTCCAAAGGATATTTCGCAAGCCGACCTTTTCTCGCAAGTGGATAATGTGAAGCCGGATAGAACTGGCGAAGACCTGCTCTTCCAGGTAATGCTTGAACTCGGTGCAACCCTGGATTCGAAGATAGAAACGACAACGGTAGCTGGCAAGACCATCTATAACGTTGCCGAAGGATACCTCGTGGCTTGCTTCGACCCGGATGTAACCGACGATGTGGTAAAGGCCATCGCCCAGATGCAGCCAGCCTACGCCGTGCTCCGTGACACCAGCATGAAGGACGATTCCACCGCCACCAACTTCGAGCAGATCTTTAAAACATATTCTCCTGACACGGTCACCAAAATCCTTTAGAAAGGGATTTTGAAAGGTAAAAAAGTAAAAAGGTAAAAAAGTAAAAAGAGCATTTTTGCTGTGTTTACTTGAAACTTGTAAAAGTAAAAAGAGCTTTACTGATTACGATTATGAAACTGAAGTTTAAGATACAACAATATCAGACCGATGCCGTGGAGAGCGTCATCAACGTCTTCAAGGGGCAGCCCAACCAAGCCAACCTGGAATACAGGATGGATAAGGGAAAACTGTATGTGGTTGACAGCAAGAAGTTTGATATCAAAATAGAACATCCAGATGTCTTTGCCGATAGCGATGATATCGGCAATAGCCTGGGTTATAAGAACAACCGCCTTGCCATGGATAAGGTGGCTCTCTTTGACAACATCCGACAGATTCAGACCGAGAACAACATCCATCAGGATGAAGAACTCTGTCAGAAACTCGGAGCCTGCCAGCTCGACGTGGAGATGGAAACCGGTACGGGAAAGACTTACGTCTATATCAAGACGATGTTCGAACTGAACAAGCAGTATGGCTGGACCAAATTTATCGTGGTGGTTCCAAGCATTGCTATCCGAGAGGGAGTGAAGAAAAGCTTCGACATTACGGTAGATCACTTCATGGAGCAATACGGCAAAAAGGCCCGCTACTTCATCTACGACAGCAGCAGCCTCAACGACATCGACACCTTCTCGCAGAGCAACGACATCAGCGTGATGATCATCAACACCCAAGCCTTCAACACCATGAAGGAGGGAGCCAAGAACAAGGCGGCACGCATCATCAACTCAGAACGAGATGAGTTCGGTTCCCGAAAGCCTATCGCCGTTCTTGCTGCCAACAACCCTATCATCATCTTGGATGAACCGCAGAAAATGGGAGGTGCCGCTACACAGACGGCACTCAAAGCCTTCAATCCGCTCTTCACCCTGAACTACTCCGCTACCCACAAGGAACACCACAACACGGTGTATGTGCTCGATGCACTTGATGCCTACAACCACAAACTGGTGAAGAAGATAGAGGTAGTAGGCTTCGAACTGAAGAACCTGAAAGGTACCGACAGCTATATCTATTTTGCAGAGCTGCTGCTTTCGAAAGACAAGGCTCCACAGGTAAAACTGGAGATAGAACAGCAGAGCACTACGGGAGCCATCAAGCGAATCTACAAGAAGTTGGGCGAAGGCGACGATCTCTATAGTGCCTCCGGAAACATGCTGCAATACAAAGGGTTCATGATTACCGATATCGTGGTGGATGCCCGTCAGCCAAGCCGAAGCCAAGTAAAGTTCAGCAACGGCGAAAGTCTGATGCTGAAGGAAGTAATCGGCAACGTAACTGCCGATCACAAGGCTCGCATCCAGATAAGGGAAACCATCAAGGCGCACTTCCGCAAAGAGAGTGCGCTCTTCCATCGTGGCATCAAATGCCTCTCCCTTTTCTTCATCGACGAGGTTGCCAAGTATCGCCAGTATGATGAAGACGGCAATGCGCTGCTGGGACGCTATGGTGAGATCTTCGAACAGGAATATCGTGCAGAACTGCTGGAGAATCAGAATATGTACGACCCGGAGTATATGCAGTATCTCAGCTGCATCCCTGTCAACAAGACCCATGAGGGTTATTTCTCCATCGACCCCAAGACCAAGCGCGTCAAGGACAGCGATGAGAAGAAAGGAGCAGGAAGCGACGACGTATCGGCTTACGACCTGATTATGAAAGATAAAGAACGACTGCTGAGTCTCGACCCAACTTACTCGCCAGTTCGCTTCATCTTCTCCCACTCAGCTTTGCGAGAAGGTTGGGATAATCCGAACATCTTCCAGATCTGTTCGCTCAGACAGGCAAACAGCATCTCGCAGAAGCGTCAGGAAGTGGGACGAGGATTGCGACTCTGCGTTGACAACAAGGGAGTACGACAGGATGCCGATACCCTGCAGGGGCAGGTGCAGCAGATTAACCGCCTTACCGTGATTGCCTCTGAGGGCTATGCTGATTTCGTAAACGACCTGCAGAAGAATATTTCGGAAGATCTCTACGACCGTCCGAAGGTTGCCGACATCGACTACTTCGACGGAAAAACCTTCACGATTGAGGATGGCAGCAAGCATAGTATCACGACGTCAGAAGCCAAGAAGATTTATTTCTATCTGGTGAAGAACAGTTATGTGGATGACGAAAGTCATGTAACCGATGCTTACCGCTCTGCCGCAACATCAGGAACACTCGCCCCATTGCCAGACGAAGTAAAGCCATACGGCAAATGGATTCATAAACTGATAGAAGGCGTATGGAATCCTTCTGCCCTTGACGGTATGATAGAAAACGGAAGTACGCCGCAGACTCCGGAGAACAGACTGAATGAGAACTTCACGAAGAAGGAGTTCCAGGAACTCTGGAATCGCATCAACCACAAATACGCCTATACGGTGAACTTCGAAAGCAAGGAACTGATAGAGAAAGCCATTGCTGCCATCAACAAGGAACTGGTGGTTTCAAAACTGAGCTACGTGGTAACCCGAGGAGTGCAGAAGACGGATCTGAAGCACAACGACATGAAGGTGGGCAGCATGATGGTGCAGGAAGAAATGCAGCATGATGACCTGAGAACGGATGTAGTAAGCACCGTAAAGTACGACCTGCTGGGCAAGATAGCCGCCAACACCCGATTGACCCGCAAGACCATCGCCGGGATTCTGAGTCAGATTAAGCCAGAAAAGTTTGATATGTACAAGATGAATCCTGAAGAGTTTATCCGTAGGGTAAGTCGTCTGATACTGGAGCAGAAAGCCACCATCATCGTAGATCATATCAGTTACAACGAGATAGAGGGAAGCTACGATTCCGCCATCTTTACGGAGGAGAAGCATACCTCGCTCGACAAGGCTTACCAGGGAAGGAAGAGCATTGTGGATTATGTGTTTACTGATGGAACGGCAAAGCAGAGTGTGGAGCGCAAGTTCGTGGAAGACCTCGATACGAGCACCGATGTTGCCGTATATGCCAAGTTGCCAAAGGGTTTCCATATTCCTACCCCTGTGGGCAATTATTCTCCCGACTGGGCGATAGCCTTCAAGGATGGTGCCGTGAAGCATGTCTATTTCGTAGCCGAAACCAAGGGCAGCATGTCAACCCTCGACTTGCGAGGTATAGAAGATGGCAAGATAGCCTGTGCCGACAGGCTATTCGAACAACTCTCAGGTTCGGGCATCTACTATCATAAGGTAACCAACTACGACGACTTGATGGAATGGGTGAAATAATTCTTAATGTTAAATGTTAAGTGTTGAATGTTGAATGTTAAGCAATAGGACATGGAACAGCCGAAACAGATAAACAATACCAGCGAACGATTGGTGGACGACCTGAAATCGAGGTTGTCCACCCAAAGTCGCATATCCATCGCCGCCGCCTCTTTCTCCATCTACGCCTTCGAAGCCATGAAGGCGGAACTGGAGAAGGTGGAGGAAGTGCGCTTTATCTTCACCTCGCCAACCTTTGTGGCAGACAAGACGAAGAAAGAGAAACGGGAGTTCTACATACCGAAGTTGAACCGTGAACGCAACCTCTATGGTACGGAGTTTGAAATCAAGCTCCGCAACCAGCTGTCGCAGAAAGCCATCGCCAAGGAGTGTGCAGCATGGATCCGGAAGAAAGTGAAATTCAAGTCCAATTCTTCACAGGAAGGAATGGGCGGATTTCTGCATCTCTGTGATGGTGAACCTTCTGCCTTACCTGTCTTTGATATGAATGCGCCCAGCAAGCAGCATGTTTATCTTCCTTTTGATGATTTCAGCACCACCCAACTGGGATGCGAAAAGGGCAACAATGTCTATACGATGGTCAATGTGCTGCCTTCTCCTTCTGCCGAGGCTTATCTGCAGATCTTCAACCAGCAATGGGAGAACGATGAGAAATTCAAGGACGTAACTGCCAGGGTTTTGGAATACATCGAGACGGTTTATCAGGAGAATGCGCCCGAATACATCTACTTCATCGCTCTCTACAACATCTTCCATGAATTTCTGGAAGATATTTCTGAAGATGTTCTTCCCAATGAGCGTACCGGTTTTAAGAACAGCCTCATCTGGAACAAGCTATACAACTTCCAGAAGGATGCGGCACTCGCCATCATCAACAAGCTGGAGAAATACAACGGTTGTATTCTTGCCGACAGTGTGGGATTGGGAAAGACCTTTACGGCGCTTGCCGTCATCAAGTATTACGAAAACCGCAACAAGAGTGTACTGGTGCTTTGTCCGAAAAAGCTGAATGAGAACTGGATTACCTTCCGTTCCAATTACAAGAACAATCCGATAGCTGGCGACCGTCTGCGCTACGACATCCTCTTCCATACCGACCTTTCACGAGAACATGGAAGTTCCAACGGCTTGGATCTGGACCACATCAACTGGGGCAACTACGATCTCGTGGTCATCGACGAAAGTCATAACTTCCGCAATGGAGGAAACGTGGATGAAGAGGAAGATGATGATGAGCAGCAGGAGGATAGAAAGGAAAACAGATATCAGAAACTGATGAACCGGGTGATTCGTACCGGTGTGAAAACGAAGGTACTGATGCTGAGTGCTACCCCTGTGAACAATAGATTTGGCGATTTGAAGAACCAGTTGCAGCTGGCTTACGAAGGCAGAAGCAGCTCGTTTGACGAAGCATTGGGACTAGGCAAGAACGTAGATGACATCTTTACGAATGCCCAGAAGGTATATAACCACTGGGCAAAACTGAAGGCGGAAGAACGCACAACGGAAAGGCTGCTCAACGACCTGAGCTACGATTTCTTCCAGTTGCTGGATGCCGTGACCATCGCCCGTTCGCGCAGCCACATCATGAAGTATTATGATACAAGTGCCATCGGTGAATTTCCACATCGTCTGCCTCCTATCTCCCGTCGTCCGAAACTCACCGACATCAGCAATGCCATCAACTTCAGGGACATTGCCACAGAACTGGACAATCTGAACCTGTCTATCTACACCCCATCGCTCTATCTGCACGATAGCGCCAGAAACAGCTATACCATCGACTATGAGGGAAGCGGCTTGTCTATTGACGGACGAGAGAAGGGATTGCGAAATCTGATGGCAACCAATCTACTGAAACGACTGGAAAGTTCGGTCAACTCCTTCCGCCTCACCTTGGAGCGCATCACGGCTTACATCAATGAAACCATCTCGCTCATCGACCAGGAAGCTGAAGAGATAAGAGGTTTCAGACTCAGGGATATGGATTATATCAGTTGGCGAAGAGATCTGGCAGCAGATCAGGAAGTACTCAGGATGCTGCTCCTGATGCTGGAAGATATTACGCCAGCTCATGACAGCAAGTTGCAAATGCTGATAGAAGACTTGAAGGAGAAGTTTGCCCATCCTATCAACAAGGATAACCGGAAGGTGCTCATCTTCACAGCCTTTGCCGATACGGCAGACTATCTCTATCAGGAACTTGCCGAAAGAATCAAGGCAGATTGCGGACTGAACGCTGCCCTCATCACGGGTAGTACTGAGGGCAAATGCACCATTCCAAAGTTTGAGTGTACATTTAATAATGTTCTCACCTTCTTCTCGCCCATCTCCAAAGACAAAGGTGACATCTTTGATGAAAAGGACGCAGCCAAGAAACCGTGGATTCATGAAAACATCGATGTACTCATCGCTACAGACTGTATATCGGAAGGTCAGAACCTGCAAGACTGCGACTATCTGATTAACTACGATATCCATTGGAATCCCGTACGCATCATCCAGCGTTTTGGACGTATTGACCGTATTGGCAGCCGGAACAAGGATATACAGTTGGTAAACTACTGGCCTGATATGGAACTGGACGAATATATCCAGTTGAAAGGCAGAGTGGAGAGCCGTATGAAAGCCACCATTCTGACTTCTACTGGAGATGACAACCTACTGAGCGACAACGAAAAGGGAGACCTGGAATATCGCAGAAAGCAGTTGAAGAATCTTCAGGAAGAAGTGATTGACATCGAAGATATGGACACCGGTATCAATATCATGGACCTGGGACTGAACGAGTTTCGTCTCGACCTCCTATCATATATCAAGGAACATCCCGACATAGAGCATGCTCCTTTCGGAATGAATGCTGTGGCAGGGGTAAAAGGCGATGTCAAGCCCGGTGTCATCTATGTATTGAAGAATCGCAATAATGCTGTGAACATCGACAAGAAAAACTTGCTTCATCCTTTCTATATGGTGTATCTGTCGGATGACGGCGAGGTAATCTGTGACCATCTTCATCCCAAGAAGCTGCTGGATACCCTGCGATTGCTCTGCAAGGACAAGAAGGAATACGACAGAAACCTTTGTGCCCTGCTAAGTAAGGAAACCAGCGACGGCAGACACATGGAACATTATAGCGACCTGTTGCAGAAGGCCATCGACAGTATGGTACGCATCAAGGAAGAGAGCGACATAGACAGTCTTTTCTCGCTGGGTGAAACCACGGCTTTGACCAATGAGATCAAGGGATTGGATGATTTCGAACTCATCACCTTCCTGGTTATCAGATAAGCAATCTCTTTAATCATAAAGTTCCAAGTTCAATGTGCAAAGTAAAAAAGAACTTATGAATATATTAAATTTCCCCGACTTTACGTTGGTAAACCGAGTAGTACCCAAGGTGGCTTTTTACAGCCATCTTGAGGTAACGGCTCGCATGAAATCTGCATTTATTGAGAATGTAGAGCAGGTAGTTTGGCTCTATAAGTTGGCACCCAGCAATCTGCATGTGACAGATGGAAAGGATGTTCACGAACTCACCATCTTTCTTATTAAACTTAAAAAGGGGATTTCAGACAGCTCTGACATCTTCCGTTATATTGATAGCAAGTTACCCAGACATACGTTTTTCATCATTCAACAGGATAACCGATATCAGCTATTGGTAAACTACAAGCAATGGAAGGATGCTTCTGCTGGCACATTCGAGATCATCAAGTCATTTTCTACAGACTGGTTATCAGAAGAAATGCTATCTCTCCGTCTGGATAGTTCTTCTAATATGGATACACTCTATGAATCCTTGGTTCGGCAGATTGCATCAACCCAGATTACTTCTTCTCAGCAGAATCTGCATCAAGCTGTTTTCCAGACCATTCAAATAGAAGCAATAAAAAAGGAAATGGCTGCTATCAGAAAGAAAGAACTGAAAGAGCAGCAACCGCAAAAGAAATTTGCCTTGCATCAAAAATACATGCAGCTAAAAAAGAAGCTGGAGGAACATATTTAGTGATATGCAAAATGTAGCTATGATGGTCGCGAAGGGTTCCTAAGTCTACAACTGCATATTACTTATTTTTCCAGTTATTTATGCAAAAATCGATTAAATATTTGGAGTTTACAAAAAAACAACGTATCTTTGTCATCAGATTTAAAAATAATTAAAATCTAACAAGATGGCAAAGTACATCAACCCCTTTACCGATTGGGGCTTCAAACGTCTTTTCGGTCAAGAATTCAGCAAGGATTTGCTGATAAGCTTTCTCAACGATCTGTTGGAGGGCGAGCTCCACGTCAAGGATGTAGTGTTCAAAGACAAAGAGCAATTGCCACCGACCAAAGATCAACGAGGCATTATCTACGATGTTTTCTGCGAAACCGACACAGGCGAGCGATTCATCCTGGAAATGCAGAACAAGTGGCAACCCAATTTTCTGGATCGCTCCATCTGCTATGCCTGCAGAAGTATTCTGGAACAGGTAGATAAGGGCAAAGCAGAGAATCAGGATGCCTATAAGTTTCTGCCGATATACACAGTTTGTTTCATGAACTATATGCCAAAGGCAGGCGAAGTAAACAAGTTCAGAACAGACATCATATTGGCAGATAAGGAGAGCAAGGAGCAAGCTTCCAACAAGCTTCGCTTCATCTACTTGGCCCTGCCTCTTTTCAAAAAAGAGCCAGCGGAATGTGAGAGTGATTTTGATAAATGGATTTATGTATTGACTCATATGGAAGCATTAACAAGAATGCCTTGGACGGCACAAAAGAAGATTTTCGAGAAGCTTGAGGAATATGCCGACAGTCATAGACTCTCGAAGAAAGAATGGGAAGCCTACGAGAACAGTCTTTGGATTGCTCGCGATAATTTGGCATGTATGGCGGCCGCAGAATCAGAAGCCAGAGCTGAAGGCATGGCAAAAGGCATGGCAAAAGGTATGGCTGAAGGAAGAGCTGAAGGAAGAGCTGAAGGAAGAGCTGA
>ULXY01019004.1_pt1 | contig 11662 bp, 9 predicted proteins | sample 1961741 | NCBI WGS metagenome assembly ULXY01 (sample SAMEA4835851, study PRJEB28245) | human gut metagenome | biome: gut microbiome; material: fecal sample | place: Denmark | collected 2008
GTTCGCCGTCGTTTGCCGACTGCATGCCCATGGATATCCTGTTGACTCCCGCTTCTCTGAGTAGGGCGAAATCAAGATTCTTTTTCGCCGCGTCAAACGGATTGATTTCAACAGTTGTCTCGCATTCTGAAGAAGAAAACTCCCTCGCCGCGCCGATAATTCTGCCGAGCCTCTCCGCTCCCAGCGCTGACGGGGTGCCGCCGCCAATATAAACGGTGTCCGCAGTTATGTTATATTTTGCCGCCAGATCGGGAATGCGGTGGATAAGCGTGTCGGTGTAGACATTCGCCGCGCTTTCGTCAAGGCGCAGCGAATAAAAATCGCAGTAGGGGCACTTGCTGCGGCAGAACGGTATGTGAATATATAACCCCGCGTTTTTGCTTTTCATTTTCCCGCACCTCCCGCAAATTATCGCTTTATAATAATGTATAATAACACAAAGATGTTATTCAAACAATCCGTATACGGCATTTTTGCCGAATTTTGTGTGCAAAATCACAACTTTTTGTATGGTAATTGTTGCTTTTTGCCAGAAGCTGTGTTATAATCAAAAAGCTTGATTTTTTAAATAGGAGGTCGTCTTTTGGCACAGGAACAGACAGCCGCGGTCAATCCGCAGGCAGGATCCGGCGAAGATTCGTCAGGATACGTCTTTCAGAACAGACGCTATGTCGGTACGAAAGAGACTGTCGCTTACGTCGTCTATGATATGTCGCAGAGCTTCAATATCAACGCGTATTCGCAGAGATTCGTCACCAACATCCTTCAGGTCAGCCTGAAGCTGCAGCGAATAGCGAATGTTATCAACGGTATTTGGGACGTTATCAACGATGTGCTTTTCGGTGCGATAGTTGACAAGACGAGAACCCGCTGGGGCAAGTTCAAGCCCTATCTCGTTGCGCTCGGTATCCCCGGCACAATCGGTACGTGCATTTATTGGCTCATGCCCCTCATATTTGCGGGCAGAGGTCCGAACGATATCTGGAAATTCATCGGATATCTTTTTCTCATGGTCGTGCGTGAAGGCGCGGGAACATTCCGCGATATCGCACAGAAGGGTATCCAGTCTACAATAACCCCGCACCCTGTTGACAGAACGAGAATTATCACTATTGCAAACTTTGCCTCCGGCTTCCTCGGAGAGAAGCTGCCCGAGCAGATAATGACCGTTCTCCTTGACCTTATCGGCAGAAATAAGATCAAGCTTACTCTTCAAGGTACTTTTGTCGGCATGGGTATTTTCACTGCCGTTGTCGCAGGCGCAGGTGCTATGTGGTTCTTCTTTATCTGTAAAGAGAGAGTCATGCAGTCCGTCGAGCGTCCGAGCATCAAGGCGGGTATCAAGTCGATAATCAACAACAAGCCGATACTTCTTATGACGCTTTCCAAGATGCTCAGCGGCTTCTCGGTCGGCGGCAGCAAGTCGGATTATCTTATCGACGTTCTGAACTTTGCTTCGCTCAATATTATTACCGGTATCCCCGGCTCGATAATCAACCCCATCAGCTATGCGATAGTTCCGTGGTTCAGACGGCACTTCTCGAGCCGCTTCCTGTATATCATGGGCACATATGTCGGCGATATCCTGCTCGTGCCCGTGTTCCTCGTCGGCTGCATCGGCGGCAAGAAGCACGGACTTTATAAGAAGGTCGTTCCCATGGCGATCGCCCTCACCTTGTGGGAGACGCTGTTTATGATTTTCTACGGCGTGCGTAAGGTCATTCCGACCGAGATGTACAACGAGGCAATGGACTACTGCGAATGGAAGAACGGCTACCGTACAGAAGGCATGACGAGCGTCGCCCAGGGTCTTGCCCAGAAGCTTTCGAGCATCGTCAGCGGCTATATCGCGCTGTTCATCAAGCAGCTTATCGGCTACGACCTGACTGCCTACACAAGAGGCACCGCGCAGTCGGATAACACCAAGTTCGGTCTGTTCGCAATGTTCACCATCATCCCGTTCATCACAACCTCCCTCGGCATCATTCCGATGCTCTTCTATGATCTGAACGACAAGAAGAAGGAGAAGATGTACGAAGAGCTGCTTGAGAGAAGAGCCGCAATGTCCAAGGAGGCAACCTCCGGCGACCTTGAAGCGCTCGAGAAACTCGCAAAGGCTCAGATGGAGATCGGCAACAGCAAGAGCGAGCTGTAAAGACTTCCTCATAACAAATAGAAATTATCCTCCGTATGTAATGTACGGAGGATTTTTTTATGCCCGCTTTTTGTATACAGAAATATACAGTTCAAAATTTATACACATTGGAGCAACAATGTTCAATAAAACTGTTGCATTTGCATAAAAATTATGTTATGATTCAAAAGTAAAAAAATGCAGACAGGAGGTAATGCTTTGGCAGAAGAAGTAAAAACCGCTGCGGTCGGCAATCAAGCCGGCGGTAATGCCGAAAATAGCGGATATGTTTATCAGAACAGACGCTATGTCGGAACCAAAGAGACGGTTGCATATGTCGTCTACGATATGTCGCAGAGCTTCAATATCAACGCGTATTCGCAGAGATTCGTCACCAACATCCTTCAGGTCAGCCTGAGGTTCCAGCGTATAGCGAATGTCATCAACGGTATCTGGGACGTTATCAACGATGTGTTTTTCGGTGCGATAGTTGACAAGACGAGAACAAGATGGGGAAAATTCAAGCCTTATCTCGTTGCGCTCGGTATTCCCGGAACAATAGGAACGTGCATTTATTGGCTGCTGCCCATATTATTTTCTGGCAGAGGGCAGGAGGATATCTGGAAATTTATCGGATATCTCGCGCTGATGGTCGTGCGAGAGGGCGCAGGAACATTCAGAGCGATAGCCCAGAAGGGTATTCAGGCGACGATAACGCCGCACCCCGTTGACCGAACCCGACTGATAACGATTGCCGATTTTGTCTCCGGTGCGCTCGGTGAAAAATTGCCGGAACAGATAATGACGATTTTGCTCGACCTAATCGGCAGAAACAAAGTCAAGCTCACCCTTCGCGGAACATTCGTTACCATGGGTCTGTTTACCGCTATAGTAGCGGGTGCGGGCGCGCTGTGGTTCTTCCTTATCTGTAAGGAACGTGTCATGCAGTCCGTTGAGACGCCGAGCCTTAAAGCGAGTATCAAGTCGATAATCAACAACAAGCCGATTTTGCTTATGACGCTGTCGAGTATGCTCAGCGGATTTGCAGTCGGCGGAAGCAAGCAGGACTATTATATAGATGTTCTGAATTTCGCTTCCCTCGGTCTTATTACCGGTATCCCCGGCGCTATTATCAATCCGTTCAGCTATATGGCTGTACCGTGGTTCAGACGGCATTTCTCGAGCCGTTTCCTGTATATTATAGGAGACAAGATATCCGGAATACTGCTTGTCCCCGTGTTCTTGGTCGGCTGCATCGGCGGCAAGAAGCACGGACTTTATAAGAATGTCTGGGTCATGGGTATCGCAATGACGCTCTGGGAGACCATATTCATGATCTTCTACGGCGTGCGCCGCATAATCCCGACCGAGATGTACAACGAGGCTATGGACTACTGCGAGTGGAAGAACGGTTACCGTACGGAGGGTATGACGAGCGTCGCTCAGGGTCTTGCCCAGAAGCTTTCGGGCATCGTCAGCAACTATATTTCCACATGGATAAAGCAGCTTATAGGCTACGACCTCACGCTCTATGTCAGAGGCACGGCACAGTCCGACTCCACAAAGTTCGGTCTGTTCGCAATGTTCACCATCGTCCCGTTCCTCACCGGTATCGTCAGCATCGTCCCGATGCTCTTCTATGACCTGAACGGCAAGAAGAAGGAACAGATGTATGAGGAGCTTCTCGAAAGAAGAGCGGCTCTTTCCAAGGAAGCCACAATGGGCGACCTTGAAGCACTTGAAAAGCTTGCCAAGGCTCAGATGGAGATAGGCAGCAGGAAGCAGGAACTTTAATAAAATCAAAGAGCACTGCATACCAAACGACAATAAAACAGCAAAAAGTCCCGACAGCAATGTCTGCCGGGACTTTTTGCATATATAAAGCTGCATAATATGGCAGAACAGGTTGGTGAATGGAGATTTGTAATCTATTAGGCGCAACCTGTAGGGTGCGGCGACCTCGACGCACCGCTGCCGCGACAGCGGCACGAAATCCTCGCAAAAATCTTTTTTTACCTTCGCTATGTACTATAATTAAATGATATATACTCCCCGCGTTTCGGCATTTTCTTTTTATTTGAAAAAGAAAACGCCTGCAAAAGAAAAGCAAACTGTGCCCACAAAAAGGCAAGCAAGCATCGCTTAAAAGTAAGTCTTTTTGCGCCATGCTGCGAAAAAAGCGCTTGAAATGCGGGCGCATTCCTGTGCGCCTTTTTCTTGCCTGTCATCAAAAATCCAATACTTTTAAGTGCAAGCAGTTTTGCTGCGCAAAACCGATGTGTGCCCGCCTTTTTATGGGCTGCGCCCCGAGACCCCGGCAACGCCACGCCGCAGTACATAGCTCGCGGCTCTCAATTAGTTGCTCGGCACATTCGCGCGCAAACGCGCCGGAGCTTGAACGAATGTGCGCTCGTGCGTCTTGCTTCGCAAGCCGTTCCCTCGCCTGTCTCAATTGGATATCAAACACTGCGGTGCGGCTATGGAAAACATGATTATAGAAGTCAACTGATCACTTTCTTTTACATTGCTACGGTTAGAGTGATAGACAAATCCCAATTTATAAAGCCGAAATATAGCACACTTCTATACACTTGCAGTAATATAAATAAAGCCGACCTACGAACACCTCACTAACGGTATGCAGTGTTTTTTGCTGTCCGCCGAAGTTGAAAAAGTCATATTTAAATAGTATAATATAATCTATCTTCAATTTACGAGGTCTTATCTATGCCCGAATATGAAAAGATAACATTTGAAAACGGCTTTCGTCTGCTCCTGAGCGAGGACAGCAGGGCGAAAAGCTGCTCCATGGGCGTGTGGGTCGGCAGCGGCTCATGCTATGAGAGCGACGACACGGCGGGAATATCCCATTTTATCGAGCACATGGTGTTCAAGGGCAGCGCCCTGTATTCATCCGAGGATATCGCTTCGATATCCGACAGAATGGGCGGCGAGCTCAACGCTTATACCGATAAAGAGTGCACATGTTTTTATACCCGCGTCCTCTCTGCCGATGCGCCCGCGGCGTTTGAGCTGATAGCCGATATGGTGACTTCGCCGCGCCTTGATGCAAACGATTTGGAACTCGAAAAAGGCGTCGTGTGCGAGGAGATCGCCATGTATGAGTCAAATCCTGTCGATCTCTGCGCGGATCTTTTCTATCTTGTGGCATTCCCCGAGCATAAGCTCGGCAAAAATGTGCTCGGTACTCGTGATTCGGTCAATTCAATGACTCCCGATATGCTGAGAACGCATATGGACAGATTCTATTCTCCCGCGTCTACAGTGGCCTGCTTCTGCGGCAAATTCGAGCGGGATAAGATAATCTCGCTGTGCAAACGCTATTTCTCGTCGCCCGCAAATAAAAGCGCAATACCCGCTTTACCCAAGGCGGATTTCTGCCCCGGAGTGCATATCTTCGACAAAAAGACGGAGCAGAATCAAATAGTTATCGGCTTCTCCGCGCCCTCTCTCGGGTCGGACAGCCGCTTCGCCTGCCAACTGATAGCCTCGATGCTCGGCGGCTCCGCGTCGTCGCGACTCTTCCGCCGCCTGCGCGAAGAGCAGGGGCTTGTCTATTCGGTCGATGCCTGCGCGTCGTCGTATCTGAGCGCTGGCGTGTTCGCCGTGAGCATGGGCGTGTCGCGCGAATCGGAGAAAAAAGCGGTTCTGACCGCGACGGAAGTCCTGCGCGAGTTCCCCGACACCGTGACGGAAGAGGAGCTTGACCTCGCGCGCGACCATTATCTTTCGGGGCTGATAATGTCCCTTGAATCAAACTCTGCCCGCGCGGCGCGCTATGGCACGGGCGAATTGCTGCTCGGCGGCGCGATAAGCGAAAAGGAGCTCGAGGAGAAAATAAGGGGCGTGAGCATCGATGAGATACGCTCGCTTGCGCGTTTGTTTTCGTCTCTCTCCGACGCGTGCATATGCGCGGTCGGCAGAACGGCGGGAGCTAAGTTCTACAATAAGGTTGTCAGCGGTAAAAAATAATGATATAATTAACAATAATATTTTTATGAGGGGCAGTCCGCAATGAAGGGAATAAAGGATGCACAGAGAATAGTCGTGAAGGTCGGCACCTCCACGCTTACATATGATACGGGAAAAGTAAATCTCAGGCGCATGGATAAGCTTGCGCAGGTGATCTCAGATCTCAGAAATTCCGGCATAGAAGTGGCGCTCGTCACCTCTGCGGCGATAGCCGTCGGCGTTGGAAAGCTCGGACTTCCCGCAAGACCCAAGGATATCCCGAGCCGCCAGGCGGTCGCAACGGTCGGTCAGTGCGAGCTGATGTTCATGTACGACAAGCTCTTTTCCGAATATGGCAACACGATAGGTCAGCTGCTCATAACCCGCAGCGACTTTGAAAGCGACGAGCGCAGGGCGAATCTCTCGAACTCTTTTGAAAAGCTCTTCGAGTTCGGCGCGATCCCGGTTATAAACGAAAACGACAGCATCGCGGTTGAAGAAATAGTCTTCGGCGATAACGATACTCTTTCCGCCATGGTCGCAAAGCTCGTCAACGCCGACGCGCTGATAATTTTAAGCGACATTGACGGACTCTATTCCGGCAATCCGCGCGAGGACGAGAACGCCTATCTCATCCCAGTTGTCGAGGAGATAAGCGATGAGCTCATGGCGATAGCCGACACAAAGGGCAGCACCCGTGGCACGGGCGGCATGGTGACGAAGCTCCATGCCGCGCAGATAGCGACAGAGGCGGGGATAGACACCGTCGTGATGAACGGCGCTCAGCCCGAGGATATCTACAGACTGCTCGACGGCAGACAGACCGGAACTTATTTCAAGGCGAAAGCTTAACGGAAGGAGCGCACATAATGGGCGCAGGAACTGTTTTATCAATAGCTAAAGGCGCAAAAGAAGCTCAGCGCGAGCTCGCACGCGCCGGCGGAGCAAAGCGCGAAGCGGCACTCAGAGAGATTTCATCAGCCCTTCGCGAAAATGTGCAGAGCGTATTGGAGGCGAACCGCGCAGATATAGCGGCAGCGCGCGAAAACGGCATGGCCGAGTCGATGATAGACCGCCTGACCCTCACCGCAGAGCGCATAGAGGGCATGGCAAAGGGCGTTGACGATGTCGCGGCGATGCCCGACCCCGTCGGCAGAGTCCTCTCCGGATCGACAAGACCGAACGGGCTCAGAATAGAAAAAGTCACCGTGCCGCTCGGCGTTATCGGTATAATATATGAGGCAAGACCGAATGTCACTTCTGATGCCGCTGCCCTCTGCCTCAAAGCGGGCAACGCAGTTATACTGCGCGGCGGCAAAGAGGCGATAAATTCAAACAAAGCCGTGGCGAATCTCATGCGAGCGGCGGTAGAAAAAGCTGGACTTCCAGCAGATACCGTGAATCTTATCGAAGATACCTCGCGCGAGAGCGCAAACGAGCTGATGAAGATGAACGGGCTCGTCGATGTGCTCATTCCGCGCGGCGGAGCGGGTCTCATAAAAAGCGTAGTTGAAAATTCGACTGTCCCGGTTATCGAAACAGGTTCCGGCAACTGTCATATATATATCGACGAGTTTGCGGATATCGACATGGCGGCAGATATTGTTTTTAATGCCAAAACTTCGCGCCCGTCCGTCTGCAACGCCTGCGAGAGCGTGCTCGTGCATAAAGCAGTCGCCGAGGAGGCGATAGTCGCCGTGGCTGGCAGACTCAAAGAGAAGAATGTCGAGATTTTCGGCGACGAGATAGTCTGCTCCGTCCTCGATTTTGCAAAGCCTGCTACAGAAGAGGACTGGGGAAAAGAATATCTCGATTACAAGATCAGCATAAAAACGGTAGATAATATTGATGAGGCGATAGCGCATATCGCGAAATACAGCACAGGTCACAGCGAGAGCATTATCACCGAGAACTATCTCAATGCGCAGAAGTTTTTGAACGAAGTCGATTCGGCGGCGGTCTATGTCAATGCATCGACCCGCTTTACGGACGGCGGCGAGTTCGGCTTCGGCGCGGAAATAGGCATATCCACCCAGAAGCTCCACGCGAGAGGACCTCTGGGACTGAATAATCTGACGAGCGAAAAGTATGTTGTCTACGGCTCGGGTCAGATACGCTGAAGGAGGAAATTCCATGAGCACTAACACATCGGCACAGGAAAAGAAAAAATGGGCGTTCCCGCTGGGCATAGTGATAGTTGTCCTCGCCGTTATCGGTCTTGTCACGGTGATAATTTTCGCCGTGCGCGGAATCGGCAGCCTTACGGACAACAGCGACAAGTTCGAGAAATATGAGCAGTTCCTGTCGCCCGTCATAATGAACGACCCCGATCCGTTTGACGATGTCAGCGGCGCGCAGATGAGCCAGCTGATAGATGCATCTATATGGTCGCTGATGAAGAGCGATATCGATATAGACCAGTATGAGTACGCCGAGGGCGATGTCTCCGGCGTCATAGTCCCGCAGAAGGATGTTGAAAAGCAGTTTGCGAAGCTCTTCGGCACGGATGTCAAGCCCGTCCACTGCACCGTTGACGGCGGAACTTATACGTTCACCTATGACGAGGCGAAGCAGGCTTATATCGTCCCGCTTACGGGCGTTATGCCGACATTCATTCCGCGAGTCATATCTCAGCAGAAGAAGGGCGATTCGATAATCCTCACCGTCGGCTGCATCAGCGGCGACGGCTGGGAGCAGGACGCAAAGGGCAACTATGTTGAGCCCGCGCCGAGCAAATATCTCAAAGTGACCCTGCGTGTCAGCGGCGACGGATATTTCATCAGCGCGATTCAGAACACCGACGCGCCCGAGACCGCCGCAACAACGGCGCCCAAGACCACCGAGGCGGATACGACCCTTCCCGCAGAGACTCAGGGTGAGGTGCAGACCGAAGCTCCGGCAGAGTCCGAGGCTCAGACCGCCGCGGAGGGCTGATATGTATATTCACGCCCCGTGCTTCGACCTCGATGAGCTCGCCCGCGACAATCTGCATATACACACCTCGTTTTCGCGCTGCGCGAAGCCCGAGATGACAGTCGAAAATATCTTCGCCGAGGCGGCACGCATAGGCTACAGGACAATAGCCCTGACCGATCATTATAACGACGATATCGACGACGAAGAGGCTCTGCGGAGACTCGAAACGCTCAGAGAGCAGGGACAAAAGCTTGGCGAGCCGTGCAGAGTGCTCTACGGAATGGAGCTTTCGGGATACGGTATCGGCAAAACTCTCGAGGGCGATAAGCTCAGAAATGCGCTCGATTACAGGCTCTATTCCTGCAACCACTATCATCTCGACTTCTGGGAGCAGGCGACGGAAATCACGCCGCGCGCATATGCCGAGCACGCGCTGGAAAATGTCACCTCGCTTATAAAAAGCGGCAAGCCGGACTGCATAGCCCATCCGCTGACCGCCGGATATGTCCGCGCGTTTGAAGACAAAACTCTCGTCAGCAAAGCGATAACCGACAACGAGCTCGGCGATATAATGACCCTCGCGAAGGAACACGAAGTCGCATGGGAGCTCAATATCGGCAATATCTACGGCGACCCGGAGTTCAGCCGCAGAATGTGGAACACCGGCAGAGAGCTCGGCTCATGCTTTAATATGGGCGCGGACGCGCATCTGATAAAGAACATCGATTTTGCGCCGCATATGAGCGAGATAAAGAAAATACTTGGAGTATAAAAATAGAAATCCTACCCGTTGCGGGTAGGATTTCTATTTTTATTCCTATTGCGGGTAGGATTTTTGTCTTTATTCGTAGAGCGGGTGCTTTGCACAGATCTCCGCAACTCCGGCGCGGATGGCGTCGGCGCTGTTCTCAAAGTCGGTCGCCGCGAGGAAAACGAACTCTGCGATTTTGTCCATGTCGTTCTCATCAAGTCCTCTTGTCGTGGCGGCCGCCGTTCCGAGGCGCAGACCGCTTGTGACAAACGGGGTTTCGGGGTCGTTGGGTATGGCGTTCTTGTTCGCCGTGATGTTGACTTCGTCAAGTCTCTTCTCGAGATCCTTGCCCGTTACGCCGAGCGAGCGCAGGTCGAGGAGTATGAGGTGGTTGTCGGTGCCGCCGGAGACGAGGTTGACTCCGCGCTTTGCCAGAGACTCGGCAAGAGCCTTGCAGTTGTTGAGAAGTCTCTGCTGATAGTCCTTGAACTCGGGCTTGAGTGCCTCGCCGAAGCAGACCGCCTTGCCCGCGATAACATGCATGAGCGGACCGCCCTGGTTGCCGGGGAAAATAGCCTTGTTTATAGCTGCGCCGAGCTCAGCCTTGGAGAGAATGAGTCCGCCGCGGGGACCTCTGAGGGTCTTGTGCGTGGTTGTTGTGACAACGTCGGCATAGGGCACGGGCGAGGGATGAAGTCCCGCCGCGACGAGTCCCGCGATGTGCGCCATGTCTACCATGAAATATGCGCCGACAGATTTTGCTATAGCGCCGATGCGCTCAAAGTCGATAACACGCGGATAAGCGGATGCGCCCGCGACGATAAGCTTCGGGCAGACCTCCTTGGCGGTCTTTTCAAGCTCGTCATAGTCGATATAGCCGTCGTCGTTCACGCCGTAGGGAACGAACTTGTAGAGTTTGCCGCTCGCGTTGACGGGCGAGCCGTGGGTTAGATGTCCGCCGTGGGCGAGGCTCATGCCCATGACTGTGTCGCCGGGATTTATGAGCGCGGAATATGCCGCCATGTTAGCCTGCGCGCCCGAGTGCGGCTGAACGTTGGCGCAGTCCGCGCCGAAGAGCTCTTTTGCGCGCTCAATGGCGAGATTTTCGACGATGTCAACATATTCGCAGCCGCCGTAATAGCGCTTGCCGGGATAACCCTCGGCGTATTTGTTGGTCAGCACGCTGCCCATTGCCGCCATAACGGCGGGGGAGACGAAGTTCTCCGAGGCGATAAGCTCGATGTTGCGTCTCTGTCTGCCGAGCTCGAGATCCATGGCGTCCGCCACTTCCGGGTCATACTGTGCGACGAGCTTGGCGCTGTCAAAAAAATCAGGGTACATTGTGATTTCCTCCTCTTGAAAAAAATCGGACAAAGATTAACCTAATAATACCATTTACAGCAGTTAAAGTCAAAGCTAAAGGGAATAATATTGTCGATTTATGCAAAAAGACGGAACGAGTGAAAATAGTTCTTGTATTTATGTCAATAATACTGTATAATGATTTAATGTAACACTTTTATTAAAAGGAGATGAATCAATGGATCCCATTAAAGTGGATTTTTCAAAAAAAGGCGGCCCCAAGGAGATAGTGATACCTCCCGATAAAGCGGCGCTTAAGATAGTTTTGAGCGTGCTTTGCTCGCTGGTAACCGCGGCCATTGCATTTTATATAATGCTGCCGCCCCTCAACTTCAAGGCGTATGAGTTCTACGGCTTCCTCGCGATAATCGTCGCGTCATATGCGCTGTTCTCGGCGATTTTCACCGGCGTGTTTTCGAAGCCCGAATATCTGCCCTATTTCAAGCGCCAGATGATAGTCCCCGGCGTTATCGTCGGCGTCATCGCGCTCACAGTCGGTATCGGCTATCTCGTCTCGAGCCCGTTCT
>ULXY01003346.1_pt1 | contig 11635 bp, 14 predicted proteins | sample 1961741 | NCBI WGS metagenome assembly ULXY01 (sample SAMEA4835851, study PRJEB28245) | human gut metagenome | biome: gut microbiome; material: fecal sample | place: Denmark | collected 2008
TTTTTGTGCCGCTTTCGGCAATCAGGGGAAATCCCGCAAACGCATGTGTCACAAGGCTTTGCGGCATTTCGCCTTGCCCCGTCCCGGATACCGCCACGGCACTCCCAAATCAAGCGCGATACCAACTTCGCTATACCCGGATACTTTTTCAGTATACCACAGCTGCAGGTGGAAGGGAAGAGAAAATTTTTGGTTTACATAAATAAGGTCGTCATCGTCGGGCGCTTGCCTGCCGATGACGACCTTATTCAGATCTGTATAAAACGCTTAGCTTGCTGCGCTCTCCGACAGCGGGAAGGTGATATCCGCGCGGAAAAGGTCGGCGTCGATGGCCAGGTCGAAGCGGCCGCCCTGCAGCTGCACCAGGCTCCGTGCGATGGACAGCCCCAGTCCGCTGCCCTCCGTGTGCCGCGAGGCATCGCCGCGCACAAAACGCTCCATCAGCTCGTCGGGGGAGATATTCAGCTCGTCCCGCGAGACGTTCTTGAAGCTGATGGTAACGGCCTCCCGGGACAGCGTGGAAACCACGTAGACCCGTGTGCTGGGCAGGGCGTACTTGCAGATGTTGGACACCAGATTGTCCATGACGCGGCTCAGCAAACGACTGTCGGCGCGGATGACGGTACCCGGTGCGGGAGGCTGCGTTACCAGCGTCAACTGGCAGGCGGCCAACCGTTCCTGATACTCGCCCTCGATCTGTGAAAACAGCACGTTCACGTCCGTGGGCTGTAGGTCCACATTCAGCACGCCGGAGGAGGCTTTGGACGCCTCCACCAGATCCTCTGTCAGCTTTTTCAGCCGATGGCTCTGCCGGTCCAGTACGGCGATGTACTCCCGGGCCTCTGGGGAGGGGATGTCCTCCTTTTTCAACAGATCCACATAGTTGACGATAGAGGTCAGCGGCGTCTTGATGTCGTGGGACACGTTGGTGATGAGCTCTGTCTTCAGGTGCTCGGCCTTCATCTGCTCCTGCACCGCCTGCTCCAGGCCGGACTGTACATCGTTCAGCTCCTGGCCGTAGCGCTTGAAGTCGCCGATGAGGTACTTCGTGTCGATGGGCGAGGAGAAGTCGCCGCGCGCCAGCTTTTCGCCGCCCTTTTGCAGCGTCCGCAGGTTCAGGGCGATATACAGGGCCGCCAGCAGCTCCACTGCCTTCATTATGACAAAGATTCCGTCCACCGAGCCGTAGCCAGCCAGCACAAAGAGCATCTCCAGAAAGAATACCCCTGCCATAACCAGCGCCGTTTTCCACAGCAGCGGGAGATTTCTGGCGATGCGCCACAGCCCCAGAAACAGCGAACGGACAATGCGCCAGAGGAACCGGGCTATCCGCGCGATCAGCGCGCTCCGCAGGACGGTGCCCGCCTTGCACTGGGCAGCAAAGGCACACAGGAACAGCAGCACCAGCGGCACCAGCGCCGCGCAGAAGAAAACGCGTCCCCACCCGTAATAGAACGCTTCCCAGCCAATGAAAAACGTACACAGCAGTACGATCAGCCATACATCCGCGGGGATCTTGCTCGGCCAGGTCAGATGTATGCCCTCGTGCCCCTGCCAGTGTCCGGCGGCAGCCAGGGAGAAGCAGAAGCAGAACAGCGCCAGCAGTGCGAATAGTGCGGTGAGGAAGATAGTCAGGCCGGTGTGCTCCAGCAGCCATTGGCACAGCAGATATGAATAGCTGGGCGCGTTTTCCGACCGCAGCAGATCGGCGGCAATGGTGACCATGGCCGTATTGCCGGTGTTCAGCGCGTAGGTGAACGTCTCCTGCGTGGCGTACAGCGGCTTGTCGCCGTCTGTCAGCTCAAAATTTTCAAAGGTACCGACGACCTCCCCATTTCCTCTGACGGTGACGGTCAGGTGACAGTCGGCGGCATCGCGGGAGAACTCCTCCGCAAAAACGCGGGGCAGGTCGCTGATCACCTGAGCCCGCTCCTCCTCGGTGACATCTCCATTTTCAACGGTACTGTAGTCATAGGTGCCGTCACTGACCAGCACACCCGCATTGGCCAGCGTGCCGCGCAGGAAGCTGTCGGCGGTGTCGATGGATCTGACGCAGTTTCCCTCGTACATCGTCTGGCGCAGGAAGTCGCCGCCGTCCAGAAACACGTCGTAGCTGATAAGGATACCCACACCCACGCCGCCCAGAACGGTCAGAACGCCGAACACCAGCGTCAGCACGAAGGCGGCGGCCTTCGCCCACGTCTTGTCTAAAAATCCCTTCATGAGATGCCGCCCTCCATCTTATAGACCTTGCCCCAGACCACCTTGATGTACCGGGGCTCTGAGGGGTTGATCTCCAGCTTTTCCCGCAGGTGCCGGATGTGTACCGCGATGGCGCCCGCGGCGTTCAGCGGCACATCCTCCCACACCCGGCGGTAGATCTCATTGGGTGAGAACACCGTCCCCGCGTTCCGCATGAGGAACCGCAGGATGTCGTACTCCTTGGGTGTCAGGGCCACCGGGTCGCCGTCCACGGTGACGGTCTTGGCGTTGTCATCCAGGCAGATGCCGCCGATGATGAGCGTGCTGGCCTGCACCTGCCCGCCGCCCAGCTGCAAATACCGCCGCAGCTGTGAGCGTACCCGGGCCAGCAGCTCCACCGGGTTGAAGGGCTTGGTGATATAGTCGTCCGCGCCCACGTTCAGCCCCAGGACCTTGTCGGTGTCCTCGCCCTTGGCGGTCAGCAGGATCACGGGTACGTTGCTGGTCTGCCGCAGCTGGGCCATGGCGGACAGTCCGTCCATCACGGGCATCATGATATCCATCAGAATGAGGTGCACGTCCTCCCGCGCCGCCGCGGCCAGGGCCTCTTTCCCGTTGCAGGCGGACAGCACCCGGTAGCCCTCGGCCTTGAGATAGATCTCCAGCGCGGAGACGATATCCTTTTCATCATCAACGACCAAAATCGTGTACATAGAGGAACCTCCTGTGGGAGTAATACATCTATCATACCCCTATTCCCGCCTTTGCACAAGGTCAATTCTTCACAGCGGGGGAGGGGAGCGACGTCAGGTTCACGCTGTGGTGGATGGGCTTCCACTCCACCTTCATAAACAGCGCCGCCAGCGAGATGGGCAGATACGTCAGCATAAACAGCGGGAACGTCAGAGTGAAAGCGATCTTTTTCCACGCCGGCGCGTGGATACGCCGCCACTCGCTGGCCACGGTGATGCCGCCCAGCACCAGCAGCGTGGCCAGGATACTGCCCATGCACTCCAGCAGGGACCGAATGGCGAACCATACGCCGTCGCCCTGCATAAGTCCCAGCGCCGTCAGCGTCAGGTTGGCCAGCAAACACAGGGCCGTCAGGATAAACGCCGGCAGGATGGACATGGACATGTCGAAGCAGCTCCAGCTGCCCTTGGCCGTGCCCTTCAGCAGCTCCGCGCCGTAGCGGCGGAACACCTGTATGTAGCCCTTGGCCCAGCGCAGCCGCTGGCGCACGGACTGGCGGAAGTCGGTGGGCTGCTCGTCGTACAGCACCGCGTCCTCGCAGATGGCGATCTTCTCGCCCCGCAGGATGTGGTACACGGAAAACTCGATATCTTCCGTCAGCAGATAGAACCGCCAGCCATGGCTCTCGTCCAGTATCCGCTGCGAGAACAGAAAGCCTGTCCCGCCCACGGCGGCGCTGCTGCCCAGCCGGTTCCGCGCGCCGTTCAGATAGCGGCTCTCCCGCAGGAACCACAGGGCGTACCCGGCGCTGATCCAGTTGTCGCCGAAGTTTTTGCTGTTGCGGTAGCTGGTCACGATCTCGTTTCCGGCGGAGAAGCTTTCGTTCATGCGCTCGAGGTAGTCCGGCGAGAGGATGTTGTCCGCGTCGAACACGAAGTAGCCGTCAAAGCCCTCCGGATAGTCTGCGCCGATGTGCTGCAGCAGAAAATCCAGGGCATAGCCCTTACCCACGTTCACGTGATTGAAGCGTTCATACACCACCGCCCCGTGTGCCCGCGCGATGGCGGCGGTGCTGTCGGTGCAGTTGTCCGCCGCCACGAACACCGTCACCAGGGACATATCGTAGGTCTGCGCGGCCAGTGAGTCCAGCAGCCCGGCAATGACGTTTTCCTCGTTCCGCGCAGCGATGAGCACCGCGTACCGATGGGACGCGGCAGGGTGGGGAAGGGGCCGGCGCTTTTTCAGCAGCACCAGTGGGATATAGAGAAATTGATAGGTATAGCAGATAAAAAACAGCGCCGAGATCACGGCATTGATGGTCCGCAGCGTGGGTTCCATAGGGGCACTTCCTTTCTTTCCTTTCTGGCTCCATGGTACCGAAATGCCTCTTAAGAAACAAGCAGGGGGAGGATTAAGACTTTATTAAGACGAAAAAGTAAACCTGTAAGCTGCCGCGGGCAGTTTACAGGTTTACCATAATTAAAATTATTGTCAACTTATTACAGCAGCAGCCCGGCCAGATGCCCGGATGACCAGGCCCATTGCAGGTTGAAGCCGCCGCAGTCGCCGTCTACGTCCAGCACCTCACCGCAGGCGTACAGCCCCGGGACGACGCGGCTTTCCAGCGTTTCCGGGTCAAATTCCTCCGTCCGCAGGCCGCCCGCCGTGACCTGTGCCTGGTCAAAGCCGCAGGTGCCGGTGATAGGGAGCGCAAAGCGCTTCACCTGCCGGGCGATACGCTCCAGATCGCTGTCGGTGAGGTCGGCGGCGCACTGAGTGGTGAACCCGGCGGCTTTGCAGAGCATCTGCCCCAGCCGGGTGTGGCAGGAGCCTACCAGCAGGGTGGAGGCCTCGTGGGCGCCCATGGTCTCCCGCCGCAGGCGCAGCCAGTCCAGCACCTCCCGCGTCTCCCAGTCGGGGAAGAAGTCCAGCGCGCAGACCAGCCCCTCGCCGCCGGTGGACACCGTCCGGGAGATGTCGAAGATCGCCGGACCGCTGACACCGTATTCGGTGAACAGCACCTCGCCGCGGTTCTCCACCACACGCTCGTCGCCCCGGAGGATGGCGATGCCGCACTCGGCTTTGACGCCCTTCAGCGCCCGGGGGTAGGTAGGGTCGGTCTTTAGCTGCACCAGGGAGGGGTACAGCGCGGTGCGGTGGTGCCCCAGCATTTTGGCAAGGCGATAGCCGTCCATGACGCCGCCTACCTTGCTGCCGGCGGCTCCGCCGGCGGCCAGTATGACCTTCCGCGCGGCAAAGACCTCCGTCTCGGTCCTGACGGTGAAGCCCTCCGCTATTCGCTTTACGGCGGTGACCGCCTGCCCGGTGCAGACCCGGATGCCGGGGCGCTCCAGTGCGTAGCGCAGCACGTCCAGCACACTGCCGGCCATGTTGCTCATGGGGTAGACGCGGCCGCTGTCCTCGCTGACCGTCAGCAGTCCCAGTGAGGCAAAATACTGCAGCGTTGTGCCTGTGTCAAAGGCGCGCAGCGCGTGAGCGCCGAAACTGCTGTCCTCCCCATGGTAATGATCGGGAGATACATGGTAGTTGGTCAGGTTGCACCGGCCGTTGCCGGTGGCCAGAAGCTTGCGCCCCACCCGGCTCTGCCGTTCCAGCAGGACGACGCTGCGGCCGTTTTCCGCGGCGGTCAGCGCCGCCATCATGCCGCTGGCGCCGCCGCCGATAACGATAACGTCCGTCATTTCGCGCCCTCCAGCCGCCGGCGGGTCAGATAGCCCTCCAGCATCAGCGCGGCGGCCACCGCGTCCACGGTCTTCTTCCGTTTCTTGGCGTTCTGCCCGTTCTGAAACAGGATGTTGTGGGCGTCGATGGTGGTGCGGCGCTCGTCCCAGAGGATGACCTCCAGCCCGGTCGCCTGCCGCAGCGTTTCGCCGAAGGCGGCGCATTTCTCGGCCCGGGGCCCCTCGGTGCCATCCATGTTCCGGGGGTAGCCCAGCACCAGCAGCTGTACGCCGTGCTCGGCGATGAGCCGCTGTATGCCGGAGAGCACCTCCTCCTGCCGGCGGGAGTGGAGGGTGTCAGAGTAGCCCGCCAGCGTCTCGGTATAGTCGGAAATGGCGATGCCGGTGTGGGCGTCGCCGTAGTCGATGGCCATGATCTTCATGGGGATGTACCTCACTTTTCGCGGCGTGCGCTGCCGCGTTTTTTCACGTTGGCTCTATCATACACAAAATGGCGGCGGGAAGCAACAGAAAATGGGACGAAACCGTGAAAAATACGGGATTTTTCTGCAAAAAACGGTTGACCGGCGGGGGAAAGTGTGGTATAGTGGGCATTACCTGTGAGTGGGTGCTTTCTTTTTGCGCGCTTTTTCGCTTCGGGGGCGCAGGTGGAGATCATCCGGCAGGGAGGCAAAAGGGCGTTCCGGAACGGAAGCCTAATCTAATAAGGAGGTGCCGTTAATGCGCGTGAAGATCACTTTGAGATGCAACGAGTGCAAGCAGAGAAACTACAACACGATGAAGAACAAGAAGAATACCCCTGACAAGCTTGAGCTGAACAAGTATTGCCCCTTCTGCAGAAAGCACACCGTCCATACCGAGACGAAGTAACCGGAAGGAGATATTGACATGGCTGAAGAGAAGAAGGTCAGTAAGGATCGCGGCAAGTGGTTCCGCGAAATGAGAAGCGAACTGAAGAAGGTCGTTTGGCCTGATGGCAAGACTACCGCCAAGAACACCGGCACCGTCCTGCTGTGCTCCCTGATCGTGGGCGCGGCGATCTGGATCTTTGATGCCGTGGCCGTGCTGGCGGTGGATACCCTCATCGGTCTGTTCTAAGGTACAGGACATGGCTGATAACGCAAAGTGGTATGTAGCACATACCTATTCCGGCTATGAAAACGCGGTAAAGGCCGCCATCGAAAAATCCGTGGTGAACCGCGGGATGGAGGACATGGTCCTCAAGACCGAGATCCCGATGGAGACGGTCACCGAGGTCACCGAGACCGGCGTGATGAAGGAAGTGCAGCGGAAGGTATTTCCCGGCTACGTCCTCATCAAGATGGTCATGACGGACGATACCTGGCACCTGATCCGCAACATCCGCGGCGTCACCGGCTTCGTGGGCGAGGCCAACAAGGCTATCCCCCTGACCGAGGACGAGGTGGCGGCGCTGGGCATGGAGAAGCGCGAGATCGTCGTGCTCTACCATGTGGGCGACACGGTGCGTATCACCGAAGGCCCGCTGTCCAGCTTCACAGGTACCGTGGAGGAGATCGAGCCGGAGAAGAACCGGGTGCGCGTGGTCGTATCCATGTTCGGACGCGAGACCCCCGTTGATCTCGAACTGGACCAGGTCGAGGTCAGCAGCAACTGAGCGCAGAGCGTCTGCGCGGAAGTCCGGCGCAGGTGTGCCGGCAAAGTGGGAGAGACGCTGCGCGTCTCGCCAAAAGCGGCAAGTATCCCCGCCGCTACCACATTTTATTGAAGGAGGTGCCTACAAATGGCACAGAAAGTAGTTGGATACGTCAAACTGCAGATCCCCGCGGGCAAAGCAACTCCCGCACCCCCCGTTGGCCCGGCCCTGGGTCAGCACGGCATCAACATCGCTGCCTTTACCAAGGAATTCAACGAGCGCACCAAGAATGACATGGGCCTGATCATCCCCGTGGTCATCACCGTGTACGCTGACCGTTCCTTTAGCTTTATCACCAAGACCCCTCCCGCGGCTGTCCTCATCAAGAAGGAGTGCAACATTGAGTCCGGTTCCGGCGTTCCCAACAAGGAGAAGGTCGCCACCATTTCCAAGGCCTCCATTCAGAAGATCGCCGAGCTGAAGATGCGCGACCTGAACGCCGCGTCTCTGGAAGCCGCCATGAGCATGATCGCCGGTACCGCCCGTTCCATGGGCGTCGTGGTCGGCGAGTAAGGAGGGTGTAAGAAATGTTTAGAGGTAAGAAATATCAAGAGAGCGCCAAGCAGATCGACAAGGCTACGCTGTATGATCCCAAGGAGGGTCTGGAGCTGATCTGCAAGACCGCTTCCGCCAAGTTCGACGAGACCGTGGAGCTGCACGTCAAGCTGGGCGTGGACTCCCGTCACGCTGACCAGCAGGTCCGCGGCGCCATCGTGCTGCCCAACGGCACCGGCAAGTCCGTCCGCGTCCTGGTGTTCGCCAAGGGCGACAAGGCCGAGGCTGCCAAGGCCGCCGGCGCCGACTACGTGGGCGAGATGGACCTGGTGGAGAAGATCCAGAAGGAAAACTGGTTCGACTTCGACGTGGTCGTCGCCACTCCCGATATGATGGGCGTCGTTGGCCGTCTGGGTAAGGTCCTGGGCCCCAAGGGCCTGATGCCCTCTCCCAAGTCCGGCACCGTGACTCCCGACGCCGCCAAGGCTGTTCAGGAGGCGAAGGCCGGTAAGGTCGAGTATCGTCTGGACAAGACCAACATCATCCACTGCCCCATCGGCAAGGTGTCCTTCGGCGCTGACAAGCTGTTTGAGAACTATTCCGCCCTCATCGGCGCTATCATCAAGGCCAAGCCCGCCGCTGCCAAGGGTCAGTATATCAAGTCCTGTGTGGCCGCTTCCACCATGGGCCCCGGCGTGAAGATGAACGCCAACAAGCAGCTGTAATTTTGTGAGGGCACCGCGATACCGACTCCACCGCACAGCTCACCGGCAGATTTCCCGCAGGCCTGCGTTGAAGCCTCTTGAAATACACAAAGTATTCCTGCGAGACTTCGCCTTGCCCAGCGAAAAATCTGCGCGGAGATCTGAACGGCGGCTCGGTATCTTGGTACCCGGGGCGCTTTCAGGAAGTGTCCTGAAAATGCCGGAAAATTGTTATCTTTGGCTTGACAAGCTGTGAAGCCTTGGATATAATATTGGTTGCGTTCCAAAGACAGCAGGTGGCGAAAGCCGTAAGTCCTGCCGAGGATGGCAAGTCATTTTGATTGCTTTTACCGTCCTCATGTCCTTTGGCATGAGGACGGTTTCCTTTTTTGAACGTACCGACAATTCTAACGGAGGTGAAATCAAAGAATGCCCAACGCAAAGGTTCTGTCTGAAAAGCAGGCGATCGTGGCGGCGCTGACCGAAAAGCTGCAGAATTCCGCAGCCGGTGTCATCGTTGATTACAAGGGCATCACCGTGGCAGAGGATACCGAGCTGCGCGCGGAGTGCCGTAAGAACAACATTGAGTACGCTGTCATCAAGAATACCCTGCTGCGTTTCGCTTTCAACAACTGCGGTCTGAACGAACTGGACGATCAGCTCAACGGTACCACTTCTCTGGCTATCTGTGTTGACGATCCCGTCGCCCCGGCCCGTGTGATGGCGGACTACGCAAAGAAGCTGAAGGACAAGTTCGAGATCAAGGGCGGTTTTATGGAAGGCAAGGTCGTCTCCATGGAGACCGTGAACGCGCTGGCGTCCATTCCCGCCCTGCCCGTGCTGCAGGCGCAGGTCCTGGGCACCATGCTGGCCCCTATTTCTGGTCTGGCTTGCGTGCTGAAGCAGATTGCCGAGAAGAACGGCGCTGCCGCCGAGTAATTCGGCTCCCTTTCCATCGCAGGCACAGGGCCTGCACAACATCAATTTAAATCTTACAAATAGGAGGCTATCACAATGTCTGAGAAGATTACTGCTATGATCGAAGAGATCAAGGGTTTGACCGTTCTGGAGCTGTCCGAGCTGGTGCACGCTCTGGAGGAGGAGTTCGGCGTTTCCGCCGCCGCTATGGCTGCTCCCGCCGCCGGCGCTGCTGCTCCCGCCGCTGAGGAGAAGACCGAGTTCGACGTGGTCCTGGCTGGCTTCGACGCCGCTCAGAAGATCAAGGTCATCAAGGTCGTCCGCGAAATCACCGGTCTGGGCCTGGCCGAGGCCAAGGCTGCCGTTGAGGGCGTGCCCCACACCCTGAAGGAAGGCCTGTCCAAGGACGATGCCGAGGCTATGAAGAAGCAGGTCGAAGAGGCCGGCGGCAAGGTCGAGCTGAAGTAAGTTCTTTTGCAAGCAAAAAACAGCCACCCATCCGGGTGGCTGTTTTTTCGCGGCCGGAACAGCCAACTTTTCCCGCTTTACAAAGCCCCGCGGCGAATTGCCGGGTGGTCGTAAAACAGTAAAATCAAAAAATGATGAAAACCTTGTGTTTCCATAGGGTACGGCGTGACTTCGGTCACGCTGTTTCCTTTTTCATCAGTTCATCCAGAGGGATAAAGCCCAGCCCGTCGAACTTGATATGGATGTGCTGCACCCGCTTGCCGCTGGACTTGTCCGGAGCGTCCACATAGATTGCGGACACCAGCTCACGCAGCGCGTAGCCGTCCAGTTCCTCAATGCCCACATACTTGTGCGCTTTCTGAATGAACTTCTCAATGTTTTCGTTCTGTCGTTCCTGTACTTCAATCTCCTGCTGCAAGGTGATCGCTTCCACTTCCAACTGTTTCTGCTCCGCTTCATAGGTCTGGCTCAGCATATCATAGCGTTCATCCGTCAGCCGCCTGCTGGCGTTGTCCTCATAAATCTTGATGAATAGCCTTTTCAGCTCGGCAATACGCCGCTCGTTGCTTTCCAGACGCTTTCTGCGGATGCGGATTTGCTCACAGCTTTCCACGCGGAGCTGTTCCTCCATGATCGTGCGGAAATAATCCTCATGGCGCAGGATATACCCCATAACCGCCTGAATGTGCTTGAGAACCAGCCGTTCCAATACCTTGACGCGGATGAGCGGATCTCCTGCACCTTTTCAAACACATCATCGTCGATAATGCGCTCATGCGTGTTGAGGAAGATTGCTCGTTTCTCAATGGGATTTTCTCGTTGCTTCTTGTCCCAAATGGAGTTGGTGTAGGTCTTGAAGTTGACGGTGCAGCCTGTCTACTCCCGGCGTTCCAGAATCGCCACAACGGTACTGCGGCAGTCCATCCGGACGCGGGGCGCATTTGCAACACCGCTTCAGAAGCTGCGAGCGCTGCCATCCTATATCGAAATACTGACCGTGCCGATGGCTTTGCGTGTCATCCGCATCGCCGAGACGCTTTCCGCCTCCGCCGAAACACGGGGCATCGACTTAAAGCGCCGCAAGAGCAATTATCTGTCGCTTCGGTTCTCGGCGTGAGATGCTGTGTTCTGTGTCCTGCTGGCGGCATCGGTCTCCGCCGGTCTTATTATTCAACAAAGCCCGTACCAGTTAAACTGATACGGGCTTTGTTATGCTCCGCGTTTATCCGCCCCCTAACGCTAATAACACAGCATCTGCAAGGAGCAGAGAAGCACCTTGCCGCCTCTCTGCTCCCTCACTTTCTTGCTTATTTTCGGGGATTTTCTTCATCGTCCAGCAGATCGGTCATATTCCGCAGGCTGATGCCCAGGGTGGACCCGTTGTGCAGCAATGCCGAGGTGGTGGGCGGCAGTACCCCCGCCACGCCCAGTGCGATCAGCGCCAGGTTGAAGCCCACGATGAAGCGGTAGCTGCCGTGGATACGCTTCATCAGTGCCTCACCGAGCCTGCGCAGTGTTACCAGCGCAAACAGATCCTCCGAGGCAACGGTGATGTCGGCGATCTCCCGGGCGATAGCCGCGCCGGTGGAGATGGCGATGCCCGCGTCTGCTTCGGAGAGGGCGGGAGAATCGTTGACGCCGTCGCCCACCATGATAACGGTGTGTCCCTTTTCCTTTTCCTGCCGGATAAACGCGGCCTTGTCCTCCGGCAGCACCTCGGCGTACACGGCGTCCACGCCCACCTCGGCGGCCACAGCCTCCGCCGTGCGGCGGTTGTC
>ULXY01072636.1_pt1 | contig 11611 bp, 8 predicted proteins | sample 1961741 | NCBI WGS metagenome assembly ULXY01 (sample SAMEA4835851, study PRJEB28245) | human gut metagenome | biome: gut microbiome; material: fecal sample | place: Denmark | collected 2008
AAAAACGAGCCGAGATACGCACATCTCGGCTCGTTTTCGTAAATAAAAAGTATAATGGAAATTATAAATCCAGCGAATTTTCATTCACAAGAAACATTTGACCGGCTTCTCTGTTAAAACTTAGATGCATTGTACCGTAACTGTTAATTCGTTATAGCAACAATCATAAAATGCAGATTTACAAATCGCAAAAATATATGTATTGACAAACGATATATCACACGCTATAATGGTTCTAAATAGAACGATTGACAAGGAATGATACTATGCATTTTTGGGACAGACATAAAACAATTACCGAATATTACGAATCACTCACAAGTTCAATTTGCGACAAGTATGATTTGACCCAAATGGAATATGATATACTGATGTTTTTGCACGGCAACCCCGAATTCAACACGGCAGCAGACATTGTCAAAATTCGCAAATCAACAAAATCTCATGTTTCGACCTCGCTCAAATCGCTTGAAAACAAAGGCTTGATTGAAAAGAAGCAAAGCGAAAGCAACAAAAAACACATAGAGATTTTTGTGACCGAAAGTGCCAAGAACATAATTTACGAGGGTATCGACACGCAAAAGCGTTTTGCCCACGATGTACTCAAAGGATTTTCGGATGAGGAAATTGCAACATTCAAAAACATATTTGAAAAAATCTGCAATAACGCAGAAGATTGTTTAAACAAGAAACAACACCGTGAATGTTAGTTATTTGAAGTAAAAAAGGAGTTTTAATTATGGCAAACAAAAAATACAAACCGCAAATTCCCGATATTATGGAAGCAATTTTTGACACAGGATATTTGATTTTCGACTTAATCGCAGGTATTTTATTCTTCGCATTTTCAAAGGGCAATCCTTTGTTCATCTTATACGGCGTGTTGACATTGACACTTTGCGGCGGTGATGCATTCCACCTTGTTCCGAGAATTATCAGAGCAGTTCACGGTAGCAACGACAAAATCAAAAGGCAACTCGGACTCGGCTTGCAGGTTTCATCAATCACAATGACAGCATTCTACATTGTTTTGCTGTATATCTGGAAGCTTACATTTCCCGAATTGACAGCACCTGTTGCAGTTGAAGCAATGATTTTGATTTCCGCAATCATCAGAATGGTAATCTGCGTTCTTCCACAAAACAACTGGTGTTCAGACGAGGGCAATATGAAACTTTCGGTCATCAGAAACGCAGTTTTTGCAGTAACAGGCATCGGTGTAATCATTCTTTACGCAATTTCAGGCAACACAAACGACCTCCATATGACAAGAATGGTTGCCGCAATCATCATTTCATTCGGTTGCTACATCCCTGTAACATTGTTCAGCAAAACAAAGCCAAAGGTTGGCTTGCTTATGATTCCAAAAACCTGTGCATATATTTGGATTATCGTAATGGGCCTTCAGCTTTTATTTTAAGATTTGAAACATAAAATTAACAAAAAAATCTATATACCTATAAGAAAAAGCGTTGAAGAAAACAAAATCTTCAACGCTTTTATAATTATTAACACTGATAATCAGTCAAAACCAAATTACTATTTAATTGTCTACAATCTGTTTTAAGTTTAGTTCTAACATATAAATTATTTGTTAACTTATTTCTCATCATTACTACTGTTAGAATGCTTAGAATATCGTTCTATTTTTGTCAATACAGGTGCAGTTTTCACTTCTTTAATTGAATTTTCACTTTCTGATGGCTTTTGAATTATTTTAGAATCTTTATCAGTGCTTTCCCTTTCAAACAAACTATTCACCTCCTACACAGTTTTGCAAATCGCAATAATAAACCAAAATGCACACAGTCCCAAAGCGACATAAAACATCCACATTGATATTCTTATCAATTTTACACGTTTATCATTTATAATAGCCTTATCTTTTTGTACATCTCCATATGTATCAATTATGTGTTTTAATCTTTGTTTTTCAGTTCCAAAATAATTTTCATTATCTTCTACATACTTAATAAAATTAGAAACATCCTCAAAATTTTTTGATATTTCTCTATTTTGTGCTAATGTTGCAAAAAGCAAACTAAATAATAATGCTATTGTAATTGATGAAAAAACAATCAGAAAAAACGTCAACGACAATTTTCTGCTATACTCAATCACAATAGGTGCAACCATAAACATTGCGGCTGTCACAAAAGAAAAAGCTGTTTGCATTTGGGATGCCTGTCGAATAATCGAATCTTCTCTGCGAAGTTCATTTTCATATCTAAATTTTGCATATTCGTTTAAGTATTGAAATTTTTCAACTACATTTTTACTCATTATTTATCACCTCATTTCTTCGCTAAAATTTGCATTTTTTCATCGGCGGTTTGGAAATTTTCCTTTCGTTGCATAAAATTGTCTTATGTTTTGCTATAAAAGCAGCTTTCATATTTACACTCGTTTACACACATTTTATCACATAATATGGATAGTTGCAATAAATTTAATTTCATACCTAAACCAAATTTTATAATCGTAACCACCCGTTTAACGGGTGGTTCGAACAATGGCTATATATATGTATCAAAGTATAAAAATAAAACAAATCACACTTCGTTTTCTTTTACTCCAAACTTCGCCTTGAAGTCTTCGTAGCTTTTAACCCAATCAAACTTCACCAAATCAGACACAGCTTTGAAATGAAGCTCACCGCATTTGATTTTATTAACTTCAACTTCCGTCAACGCATTGTGGTCCTTGTTGATTTTTGTTTCAACAATGAAATAAATGCCGAGTTCAGGCTTTTCAACACCGTCTTTGCGGCAAATTATTGCCCAGTCAGGAGAATAATTGCCATACGGGGTATCAATTACAAATCCGCCCTTTTTAAGCTTTGTAAACATCAAAATATTTTCGTTGCTTTCAAGCTTATCAGCAAACTCCTTTTCGCCTTCGCTGTCCATCTTGTAATATTCATTGATTGCAGCTTTGCGATTTGGATTTGAATGGAACACTCTCCACTCTTTTTCAAAATCCTGTTCTGTAATCGTGTCAAGTTCAAAAATGTTGCCTGAATCGGTTTCATAGCCGTCAACCACTTCATAATGAGTGATTTTTTGAGCAGAAATGCTCTTGAACACTTCCTTGATTTTATCTGTTGCTTTTTCAAGTATATCTTGGTCGTTGAGCAATTCTCTTTTGAATATACCCTTTAAGATTTTGAATATTGCAAGTCTTGGCAACATGGTTTGACTCATTATGTAATTTACGATTTCAAAATCTGACTTCTTTTCTGCATCGCCAATCTTTACTTCAGTTCTGTCCTTGTTTGCATCGTGAGAAAGTTTGAACTGAGCAGTATCGTCAAATTCACCGTGAGATTCTTCAATTAAATAAGAATCTGTAATATGTCGATATTCTAAAAGTCCATTTATTTCTTTACGACAAGAACTAATAAACTCATCTTTATCAATATCTGTTACATAAATTGTTTTCTTTTGAAGAATAGCGCACAAATTTGCATAAACGCTTTTGAATTCATCCTCGGTAACAAATGCTCTGATTTTGTTTTCATAAGGTTCATTGTCACCGTTTGTAATTTCAACCTTGTGACTGCCCTTCTTCGTCATCAATTTTACAAATTCTTTTTTGATAAGTTCTGTATGCTCGGCTAAGCGTTCGTCGCTGAATGTAAGCTTGTCCAAAAGTTTTGTGGTTTGCTCTGGCGTATTTTTAATAACATTATCTTTATTGCAAACACCGTTTTGTATCAATTCTGTTTTAAGAGAATCAACAAGTTCTGCAGTTACCAACGCTTTTGGAACACCTGCATTTTTCAAAGTAGAAATAAGAATATCGGCAGTAATTTCATTTTTGTTGAAGTTCATACTGTCGTTAAAATCTTTTTGAAGAACTTCGGCGAAATGGTCGTAATAATCATTTGCAATAACAGTAAGCTCATTAAGATTGCTGTCAATACATCTGTTGCCGGTAATGTCAACAGGCAGTCTTAAACCACGACCGATTTCTTGCTTTTTGGCAATGTCCGAACCGCTCGCTTTTAATGTGCAAAGAGTGAACACATTAGGATTGTCCCATCCTTCACGCAACGCCGAATGAGAAAAGATAAACGCAAGAGGCTCATTGAATGAAATAAGCTCGTCTTTCTTTTCAAGGATAAGTTCAACGCCTCGGTCAATGTCTTCCTGCGATTTTGCATTCAGCTTTACATCCTCGTCATTCACATTGGAATCCCAGCCTGCAACATCAACAGCGTTGTTCTTTTTGTCCACTGCAAAATAACCCTCACGAACCTGCTGCACATTTTCGTAATCAGGGAAATATTCTTTGTACTTTTCAAATTGACCTTTATAAGCCTTAATTGCCTTTTGGTATTCTTCATCAAATATGCGAAGATACTCGCCTCTGCCGTCGGGAGCATCATTGTCACGAACCTTGGAGACAGAATCAATAAAGAACAAAGACAAGGCTTTTATTTTTTTACCCTTGCGAAGCAACTCAAACTGCTTGTCAAAATGACTGCGAATTGCAAGTTTGATTTGAATTCTCACCGTTTCGTTCGGTTCAAATTCATAATTGCTTTGACCTTGTTCCAAATAAATATCTTCATCGGGTGCAGAAATATAAAGCGGTTGCAACTTGTGCGGTTGAGATGCAACAAATATATTTTTGTATTGCGACAAACCGCCTGATAGTTCTTCAAGTGACGCACCTGCAAGAACATCAAAAGACTTGAACCTAATTTTACCGCCTTGGTCTTGGCTGAATATTTCAATTCTTGCTCTTAAATCTTTTGTGAAAGATTTATAGCGAATATACGGATAGCTCTTTGGTATTTCGCTGTGAACGGTCTTAACCGTAATCTTTTTTACAAGATTTTGTTGATATGCAGCGTAAGAATCAAGCTTGTAAATTTGGTTATACAGTTTTTTATGGGTTGCTGAATAGCGAAGAACAAACAAAGGCTCAATATCTTCAATAGCTTCAAGCGACTTTGATTTTTTCTTGCCACCCTCAATTTTTTGCGGCTCGTCGATTATAACAATCGGACGGATATATTTAATATCATCCCAAATAGTCTGACCGTATTCATCCTCTTGACGAATCTTGTTTTTGCTCTTGTTGAATGCTTGAATGTTCATAACACAAATACTTAAATCGTTGCTTTCAACAAGCTTGAAGCTGACTTCCTTTGGGTTGTTTGTGTTATAAATAAAACTGTATTTAGACAAATCCACACCGTAAAGAGCCTTGAAATGCTCTGTAAGCTGTTCAATAGATTTTTCAACACCCTTGCGAATTGCCACAGTCGGAACAACAATCATAAACTTTTTAAGGTCGTATTGCTTATAGAGTTCCAAAATTGTGCGAAGATAAACATAGGTCTTGCCTGTGCCGGTTTCCATTTCAATGGTGAAGTTGTTGCCGGCTGTTACGCTTTCGTCAGCAAATAAGTCGTTGTCAAGCTGAACATAACGCATATTTTCAAGTAACTTACTGCCAAGTACAAGGTTTCTGTTGCGAACAGGATCGCCTTCTAAAATCTTCTTTGCACGGGAATAGTGATAGATAGAACTTGCGTCCGTCGTCGGCAAACCCTTAAACAAATTTACGGTTGAACGGATTGCCCTAAGCTGATAATCAAGGTCATCACTAAAATTAAATGTAATTTTATCTGCCATAGCGATTCTCCTTAAATAAACTCAACAGTGTATGCTTTCTTTGTTGCACCTGCGTGTTTTTCCACCATAGCTTTTAATCTGCGAAATGCGTTTGTCTTAAGATCAATATCATCCTTAAATGCACTGTCACGGAAAATATACTTAAACGGTGTTGGATCAAGAGAAGCAAGCTTGTCTATCATCTCGTTTGTCACCTGCGTTTCAAGGCAAATAAGATAGCTATCGGCATAAAGATATGTACGAGAGCCGATTTCATCAAGAACTTCGATCTTTGAGGACAACGGAATATTCTTTTGACGGAGCATAATTTCGTATACCACATCAATATCCTTTGTATCCTGCTTAAAGTCAACTTGGTCAGGATTGTTGCTCAAATTAGCAAAATCAATTTGTTCATCCTTTAATTCAAATTCATTCCATTTGATGTTTGTATCTGCAATTTCAAACGCCTTAAAGCCAATGTCTATATCCGCATCCGGATGTTCTGCCTTGATTTTATCACCTGCACGGCGTATACGCTCTTCGCCGATTTCGCAAATAGTATTATAACCCGCTTTGTGTGCCTCGCTTTTTTCGTCGGTTTTTTCTTCAAGCTGAACCATAATGAACTTACGATTACCGCCATCCTCTGCATTTAGTTGCATAACTGCGTGAGCAGTTGTGGCAGAGCCGGAGAAAAAGTCAAGAATAATATCATCTTTAGATGTAACAAAATCAACTATGCGGCTTATAACATTATGTGGTTTCGGATTTTCAAAAATTTTCTTACCATCAAAAATATCTGATAACATTTTCGTTTCAGCTCTATTGTCTTCGTATATTACGCTTTTTAATTGCTCTTTGGCAGTAAAAAGTCGTTTCTTTATGTGCGGTTGTGAATTGTGATCGTTTCCCCAATGAATCTCTCCGCTTTTTGCATAGTCCAAGAATGTACTTTCTGCCCATCTCCAACCATTTTGTGGTTTTGGACAAGGCATTCTAGTCACAGGATGCAAAATGTCATATGTATAACCACCTGGATGAGGGTTAGATGAATTTGAAGAAGAACTATAAACGCCTTTTTCATCAACGCAATTATAGTGTTGTACTTGAGGAAGTAATTTTCTGTTATCTTTTATCCATGCACGAAGTTGTTGCTGGATTTGAACAGTGTCCGAAGTATTTTTCTTTATTTTTTCATATTGATTTTGTATTAGTTTTGCAGATTGACTAGTTCTATACCAAGCTGATTGTACATTAAAATCTTTACAGTAACAAATCATGTATTCGTGTTCTTGGTTTATTTGAGTAGGATTATTATCTGTTGCTGTTTGTAGAATGATTGTACCCAAACAATTCTTTTCTGAAAACACTTCATTACATAATTCAATAAGATTTTTATATTCATTACCATCAATCGAAATAAAAATAACACCGTCATCTGTCAACAAATCTTTTGCCAACTTCAAACGAGGATATATCATATTGCACCAATTTGCATGAAATCTATTGCCTGAAACATTCTTTGTATATCGTTCGCCTAATTCGTCAACAACACCCTCGGCAATATCGCTTTCCTCTTGCGACATGGAATAATCATCATTATAGACAAAATCGTTGCCTGTGTTATATGGAGGGTCAATATAAATCATCTTGATGGAATTATAATAATTCTGTCTTAAAAGTTTAAGAGCCTCAAGGTTATCGCCCTCGATATAGATATTTTCGGTTGTGTCGGCATTTTTACTTTTTTCAGGGCAGAATTTCAATGTTTTACCAAAAACATCCTGCTGTGCAATCTTTTTTGCATTTTGCTTGCCGGACCAAGTAAACTCGTACTTTTCCTTGCCAACCTCTTCAAATGTGCCCAATTCCTCTTTAAGAGCATCAATATCAAGCTGACCGTCCTTAACTGCAGACGGAAAAAGCTGTGCAAGCTTTTTAATATTATCGCTTACGACATCATTTATTTCTTGAGGTACATTTTTATATTCTCCCATACTTATGCCTCCTACTTTTCCTCCAAAAAATTATTAAGTATCTCAATATTCTGTTTAATTTTTATGTTATAAGGCAATTTCTCTGCCTGCGTTGTTGCTTTTAACAGCATATATTTTTGGCTGACCAAATCTTTATAAGCCGAATAAAGTGCAACCGTTTTATCAGCGTCATACCACAAATTTGTATTCAGCAATTCCAACGCTTTTTGATATGCCGTGTCATTATGCACAACATAGGCCTTAACAAACATTTCGTTATAAAAGCTCAGTTTATTAACTTTGCACCTTATATTTTCATAAGATATTGCGCTAAGCAAAGCGTCCTTTTGACTACTCGGCAAAACTCGGCTGAAAGGTTTTGTAATAAAAGCATATTCAACAACAACTTCGTTTTCGTCCTGCCTATTAAGCCTTTTCAGTCCAAAAGAATAGCTTTCGCTCACTGCGTCATAAAAATGAATCACGCACGGCGACTTAATAACAGCTTGATAAATATTTGCAACAAACGGTGCTTCCTTAATATTGCCTATTTCAATATCAAAAAACTGTATAACCTCGCATCTATTGTTTTCATCAACAAAGCTTGGTATTTTTTGACCTGCAATTTGATGCGTAATGATTACAGATATAATACTGTTTCGTATTCTTCTTTTTTGTTCAGGTTTAAGAAATTTCGGTATAAATTCCTTTATCGGAATTTTGCTGTTCACTTTATATTCGTCGGGTATATTTATATTCATGACTCAACCACCAAAAAAGAAATCAGTTCAAAATCGTCTGCTGTTTCATCGGCAAATGAATTATTAAAGCCGGAAAAATCAAATACGGTTTGAACAGCCTGCTTTTCCTCTTCCCCTTGAATTGAACGAATACCCTTATTGAGCAAACCGGAATAAAAGCTCATTTCCTTTGCATTATTTGTACGCTTAAAGAACTTTTCAAACAAAGCCATATTTGGCTCCTTTTTTCCGTAGCAAAGTTTTCTGAAAAGTTTTAAGGTCATTCTTGATTGCAAATTGGTATACAAAATTTCTCCGTCATTTTTAACATAAATAAGATAAAACGGATAAATAGAACTGTCCGACTTTGGCTTTTCTTTCTCGTTCCTATGCTTAAAGCAGAACAGAGCGCCTGCATCTTCACCGTCGGTAACGGAATAAATACCTCTCGGCATAGCCTTAAGCGTTTTATTTGAATTTACAAAATCTGAAAGCTCATACAGGTATTCATTTTGATTCAGGTCGGTTAACGAAATACTGTCGCTTGCATCATCAATATCAATTACTTCATTTTGAATCTTAATAAGTTGTTCCGTACGGAATGCAAAATCGTTCATTTCAGGATTTAAGAGATCGTCTTCACCTGTTGAAACAAGGTTAGAAAGCACCATTTTACCTTTTACTCTACGTTCAAGATTCAGGTAATCGTTTAGCTGCATTTCTGGGAAGAAGTTGATAAGTTGAATACATTTATTGGTACTTCCGATTCTGTCAATTCTGCCGAAACGCTGAATAAGTGACACCGGATTCCATTGAACATCATAATTGATTACCGTATCGCAATCCTGCAAATTCTGACCTTCCGAAATACAATCCGTACCGATAAGCACATCTATCTGCTCCCTTTCAGGAATCTGCTTTTTCATTTTTGACATTGGTGAAAATGCACAAAGCACAGAATTGAAGTTGCTTTCAACATTTGGATTATTTAACCTAACGCCTTTACCGGTTACGCTTGCACAGTAAATGCCTTTTTCTCGCAATTTTTCGCCGAGAGTTGAATAAATATAATTTGCCGTATCCGCAAATGCTGTAAAAATCAACACCTTTTTATTGCCTGCGTTATAAGGAGTCGTATTTATTTTTTCTACCACAAGCTCTTCAAGTTCTTTAATTTTCGCATCCCTGTGTTCTTTCAAAATGGTCTGAGCCTGATCAAGAATGTTGTTGATAATAAATCTATCCTCGTACAAATCGTTTATGTAATCTTCAACACGAAGGTGCTTGATATTGATTTCGTATTTACTGCTTTCTAAAACTAATTCGTCATCCTCATACTCATAGTCTTGCTGTATAACAGTTGTACCTTTATTTAGATTTTCAATCGTTTTGTCAATATTTTCGAGCAGCCTGTGCAAAGTTTCTTCAAACGAATAAACCGAACTTTCAAGTCGCTTAAAGAGATTAAATCTATGCAGGACAATCATACCCTTTGATTGGATAGAAAAGTCCATATTACCTCCACGCTTACCTTTTAGATTATATTTTTCAATATATTCCCTCATAAACTCCGATTTTACATATCGCATAGGTGTGTAGACACTCAAATTCAGCAATTCCAAAAGCTCATTTGTCTTTTTGAATGTAAGCAATTGGTTTTGCGTGTCAATATTGTTATGCATTGTGATAGGTTTATTCTTTTCGGGGAATGTTCCGACATCACCGTTAGCATAATAGTTCATAATATGCTTTCTGCTTCGTGAAATAGTCATAATTTCAAGAAGCTTATAAAAGTCTGACGGCAAGTCGTCAAGCAATTCATCTTTTGTATGATTTTGTTTCTTTTCCCAAGTGTTTATTACCTGTGATGATTTTCTTAAAAGATTTTCAACACTTGAAATGCCTTCGTCTTCAAAAGCGTAATCTTCGTCACGAGTAATAATACTTATTTGATTTTTCAAATCAACAAGGCTGTTATTTACAGGCGTAGCAGAAAGAAGCAAAACCTTTGTGTTGTTATTTCCGTGTTTGATAACATCCTGCATAAGACGAGCATATCGTGTCATCACAAGCTGATCATTTTCGTCATATCTGTCGTTTCTGTTTCTGAAATTATGCGACTCATCAATAACAACGAGATCGTAAAGTCCCCAATCAAATTTCTTTAAATCCTGACCGGAGCGTGACATGCCTTTATACCTTGACAAATCGGTATGAAACATAATTCTATAATTAAAAGATTCATGCAAAAATGAATCCTTATAATCACCTCTAAAGGAATTCCAGTTGTCATAAAGCTTGGCAGGCGTCAGCACAAGCACCCTATCCATAGCAATTTCAAAATACTTAATTACGGCAAGAGCCTCAAATGTTTTACCGAGACCAACAGAATCTGCAATAATACAACCCCTGTATTTTTGAAGTTTTCTGATAGCCGACACAACGCAATCCTTTTGAAAGTCATACAAAGCATTCCATATTTCAGTTTTCTTGAATTTATCGCTGTCCCGTTCAAAGCGTTCAACACCTTGGTCAAGCTGATTGCCGAACAATTCATTAAGCGTAAAGTAATACAATAGTTCAGGCGAGTGTTCCTTATAAACAAAATGCAAACTTTCTAAAAGTTGTTCTTTATAAGAAACGGTAAACTGTTCGTTGTACCAAAGCTGATTGAACATTTCGCTACATCTTGCAATTTGCTCTTTGCCTGTTTCGTCATTATCGGTAACAATAGCATCAAAGTTTGCGGCAAATACAGATGAATTTCTTTTATCCGGCATTTCAAGCGAACTTTGACCTGTAAACATAAAATTATCATCAATACAAATCAAATTACTTTTTACAGAACAAGCATTTGTTACACGCTTCACATTCACATGCTTTTTTATAAAATTATGCATCGCCTTGGCTTGATAAAAATGTTGCAGCTTATTCTTTTCCGTTATGTCATAAGAATTGAACAATACATCGTTAATGTTGATTTCAAATTCTCTTGATACTTCTTCACCTTTTGGCAAGTATCTGCTATCTCTGATTATGAAATTGATTTCTTTTACATTGCGTAGGTTTTGTTCCAAAAGCGCAAAAACAGACACTGTTAATTTATCGTTGATGATATTTATAACAGCGTCTGTTTTGTTTTTTAATGTCTTGTTAATTCCGTCAATTATATCTTGCGATGATACAAATGAAACATTCATAATATTCTCCGCCTACATACAAATAATAAACACAGCATTTCTCGGAATAGACAGTTCCAAGAAAT
>ULXY01053218.1_pt1 | contig 11572 bp, 7 predicted proteins | sample 1961741 | NCBI WGS metagenome assembly ULXY01 (sample SAMEA4835851, study PRJEB28245) | human gut metagenome | biome: gut microbiome; material: fecal sample | place: Denmark | collected 2008
GATAGCGCCAAGTATCTGCTCGGCGTGTATCTTGGTCTTGATTTCCTTGGGAGTGAAAATCTTTTCGATGATGCCTTCTTCGTTTACGAGATACGTAGTACGCAGGATGCCGATGGTGTGGCGGCCACAAGCTACCTTCTCGCCCCAACAGCCGAGCTGCTGCAGCAGGGTGGTCTCAGTGTCGGCAATGAGAGGGAACTGCAGGCCGTGGGCATCGGCAAACTTCTTCTGGAGAGCTTGTTTGTCCTTGCTTATGCCGATAATCTCGTAGCCGGCGGCAGCCAGCTCTTCCTTGTGCGCTTGCAGCGAACAGGCTTCGGCTGTGCATCCGCTGGTGTTGGCTTTGGGATAGCTGTAAAGCACTATCTTGCGACCGCGATAGTCGCTCGCTTTAATTTCGTGTCCGTCTTGGTCTATGCCAAGAATCTCTGGAATTTTATCTCCTATAGTCATGGTTGTGGTGTATTGGGTTATAGTTCTCTGACGAAATGGGGGAAGGCCTCGTCGCCCATGTGGGGCGCGTATTCGAATCCTTCGTAACTGAATGTGGTCAATTCTGCAGGGCTGACCAGTTGGTTGTTCGCTATGTATCTTACCATTGCTCCACGGCACGACTTGGCCCACACGGCCTGCATCTTGAGACGGCCGTCTCGCTGTCGCACATAGAACAAGGGATGGATGACTCTTACCTCCTGGCAGACTCTCTTCCAGTCGAACAGATGCTCATATTCTTCGGTCGAGAGGTGTATCAGAATACCGTCGTCCCTCTTCACGCTGTCTATGATCACCTCTGTCAGCCTGTCTTTCCAAAACTGATTGACCGGCTTGTCATTGGTGGCATCTAATGATACACAATGCTCCATGCGATAGGGCACGATACCATCCATGGGACGAAGTATGCCATAGAGAAAGCATGTTATCCAGAGGTGTTTCTGCGCATATATCAGCGCTTCTTCGCCCAGTGAGGCAGCTCTGAGGTGCTTGTATGCCTGCCCGTTGTAGGCAAGTATCGCTGGGAGCTTGGTCGCCCTGGCATAGGCGTGATATCGCTTCAGGTTTTCGGCAGCTATCTTGTGGCTGCAGTCCAGTTGGCGTGCCAGTTCGTCCACGTCCATTCTCGCCATTTCGGCAGCCAGAGTGTCGGCGGTCGATTGGAAGAGTGGGGTAGTGAGAGGTGGTCTCTCCGCCTTATCAAACATGATTTTTGCATTGGCCAATAGTATCTGCATATTCTCTCGCGTGTTCTTTGGATTTTATTTGGGTATGTCCAAGGTCAGCCCTGTAGGGCTGCAAGTCTTCGGTGCATGCACCGAAACTTCGTTCGTCAATACCTTTTTACAAAATTCTAAAAAATCCTTGAAATATGCAAGCAATATGGCCAAAAACTTGACCTATACCATGAAAGATGTCTTCTGCGCCGTAAGGCAATTCCAGTCACAGCGCCGCCAATTCTATAGTATGGTCATCGTAAAATCAGTTTCATGTTGCGAAACTATGAATTCAGACCCGGAACCGAATATTTCCCTATCGGAAAGAAATAATTCCAACCCCCATTTCCCCACAAAAGCCATCGCGGTAAGTTTGGTTTAGTTTGGCAATAATTTATGGGTGATAAAAGACAATATGAGTTGGCATTTGCTTGGCGTCACAAGTATGGCTGCGTGAATGACTCTCGACGCTCCAACTCCAGTAGTTTCTTCTTGGCATCCAGTCCGCCGGCATAACCGGTCAGAGTATGGTTGCATCCGATTACTCTATGGCAAGGAACGAGGATGGAGATGGCATTGGCTCCGATGGCCTGTGCCACCGCTCTCACGGCATTCGGTTGACCGATGCCTACAGCAATGTCCTTGTAGCTTCTGGTCTCTCCGTAAGGAATGTAGGGCAGTGACAGCCACACTCGCTTCTGAAACTCGGTTCCGCAGAGATGCAATGGGATGTCAAAGGTCATGCGGCTTCCTGTGAAGTATTCATCCAGTTGCCCCATGGCCCGTTGTATAACATTCGAACTGCGTCTTGTAAATTGTACACGCATCATCCGCATGACTCGTCTCATATTGCGCTCAGAACAAGGCATGTCGTTCCAGTCGCATAGGCACAATTCATCATCAACAGAAGCCAATACCATCTCTCCGCAAGGCGACTTATAATACTGTAAACAGGCTACGCCTTTTTTCATATTAGTCATTTTATAGTTGTAGTGGGCTGCTAATAGTCTCAATGTGGTTGATAATTATGCGTAATAACCGTAAATGAACAAGCCTTATTGGCATTCGCCTCTAGAGTTATTGGTATAAGTTCCAAGCATACATCAGAAAGACTTTTAGATGCCTGTTGCTAAACAAGTCTTTTATAGAAACAACCTAGTCTTTATCCTGTCGTTTCAGTGTCTCGGTCTCATATGATAATGTCTTGACCATAATTATTCTTTTAAATGATGATTTTTATTAGGAAGCTGGTCAATACTTATAACTGATTTGACTATAATTCTGATTGTCCTTGGAAACAATAATCTGCCGGTCAATCTTCTTGAGCTCAGCTACATGTGAGATGATGCCAATCAGGCGATTTTCATCAGCGAGTTCATAGAGGGTTTTGAGAGCTTGCAGAAGAGAACCGTCGCTGAGCGAATCGAAGCCTTCGTCTACGAATATGGTATCAAGTTGGATGCCTCCTGCAGCCGCCTGAATTTCGTCGGATAATCCAAACGCCAGTGACAGTGACGCCATGAATTTTTCGCCGCCCGAGAGTGAACACACATCACGTTCCGTACCATTATAGTGGTCGAGCACGTTGAGTTCGAGTCCGGTCTGGCCATTGCCGCTGAACGTGGTGCGGCGTCGAAGCTCATACTGGCCGTAAGACATCACCATCAGGCGGGTGTTGGCGCGCTGTATGATACGGTCAAAGTATGCCATCTGCACATAAGTCTCAAGATTGATGCGCTCCTTTCCTGTGAGTTTGCCATTGGCTGTGTCAGAGAGAGCCTTCTTCATCTGATACTCATGCTCCAACGCAGCAAGGTCGTCAATAGTCTTATTGACTTTTTTTATTATGCCTTCATTGATGGTCTTGTTGGCTATCAGGTGAGAAACCAGTTTGTCCTTGGTTTTCTTCTCTGCCTCAAGGCTATTTTTCATCTGTTGTGCTTTCTTTACGTTGGTTGTTGGTGCATCTTTGATTAACTCGGCCAGCTGCTCTATGTTGCCGTTGAGAGTTGCGAGCTCTTTGTCATAAGTCTGTAGTTTCTGCTTTGCGTCTTCGATGGCGTTTTCCAGTTCTATTTTTCTTTTCTTCTTATCAGATAGTATGTTTCTTGCCTTTTTCTCTGATGCGTATACTAGTTCCTTGCGAAGGGATTCCTTCTTTTCGGTCTCCGCGTTATAGGCAGTCTCTGCAGAGGATTTCTTGGCTATGAGTTGGGATCTAGTTTCTGTAAGAGAATGTAGCTTTTCCCGGTCTTCAGGCAATTCCTTCTCAAGTGTTTCCTTGCGCCTGCATTGCACATTAAGCGTAGCCAATTTGGTCTCTATAATCTTAATCTCTTCTGCGATTGCCTTTAGCTTATTGGCAATAGCTATGGTCGCGTCATTTAGATCTACCCCAGGCAATATTGTGGTAATGCGAGACGTCAATGATTCCTTCTTGGTCTGAATAGAGGCAGTCTTCCCTGCCAACTCGTTTGTAAGTTTTTCTACGTTTGCCTTCAAACGATCCTTATGCTGTTCCATCGTGTCAAGCTGGGCTTTCGTTGGTGCCTCGGGTGCCTTGACTGCTGGCAATGGATGGAGTGTAGAGCCACATACGGGACATGGAGTTCCTTCTGTAAGTTTTTCTGCCAGATAACCTGCTTGTTCTGCAATGAACAGGTCATATTTCAGGTTGTACTCCGTTTCGGCGTTCTTGTGATCCTCTTGCGCGCTTTTCACCTTTTCTTGCATAAGCGGTATTTCGCTTTTATCTGCTATATATGCCTCAATGTCTGATTTTAGCGCAGTCAGTTGCTCGCTGTCAGCATCCAATTGGGTCTTATCTGCATTATACTTGGATAGCTCGGCACCAGGTTCCTTGATGTTTTTCAGCTCCCCTTCCTTCTTCTTTATGCTTTGCTCTAGAGAGGCATAATCGGAGTTGCTTTTCGTCAGCTTATCGCTGATGTCGTTAACTTCCTTGTTCTTATCTTTCAGCCCTGCTGCAACCTTGGTCAATTCTGCGTATTTAGGCATAAGAAGTTCCATTTGGGGAATCTCGTTAGCCAGTGCATCTATCTCTGCTTGGCGGGCCTTGGCATCTTCAAATGCCTTGTCAAGTGTAGGCTTTATATTCTTTTCGCGGTTTATCTTTTCAGCGATAGCCATGTCGTGCTTCTGCTTGTTAGTAGAATAATCCTGAACTTTGTCCAATTCCTTGTCAATGTCGAAAATTCTCTGCTGCAGCACTTTGCTTTCAGCCGATAGGCCCTTTTGTAGATTCCCTTCGCTTTTGATAATCTTCTCAATCAACTGGCACATGTCAACCATAGTCATTTCGTTATTCTTGACCTTCATCTTGGCGCTATTAAGTTCTGCAGTCAATTCGTTCGTAGCCAGACAAGTCGCCCCATCGACATATTGAAGGGCGCTCTTGCGTTTGTCTTGAACCTGTATGTCTATTGCATTGGTTTCTTCTTGAAGTCTTTTCTGTAAATCAAGATACACTCCTGTCTTGAAGATAGTTCGGAAAATTTCCGCTCTATCCTTAGTGTCGGCAACAAGTGCCTCCCTAAATTGCCCCTGAGCTATCATGGCTATCTGCGAATACTGCTCAAAAGTGACTCCTAAAATCTCTACAAGTTTATCGTCTACGGGAGTGATGCCAGTAATAGGTGCTTGCTTGTCAATCTGTAGCGTTGCTTCAGAGTCCTGCATAACGGTTCCTTTACCGCGCTTTTTGGGGCGCTCTTGCTTCGGAGAGCGTGTCACGGTATAATTAACTCCTCCATACTCAAAGTGCAATTGCACAAAAGTTGAGGTGTCTGGAGTTGCATATGTAGAACGTAGCATGGTTGTCTCGCGGTCTACTCCGCTTGCCTTGCCAAATAGTGCATATGTGATGGCATCGAATATAGTGGTTTTTCCTGCTCCAGTATCACCGGTTATAAGGAAAAGACCGTTAGAGCCAAACTTGTCAAAGTTGATTTCTACCTTTCCAGCGTAAGGCCCAAAGGCTGATATCGTAAGAATATGTGGGCGCATAGTATTACCGTTTATTAAAGATTTGATCGATGATGTTATTGAGATAAAGGCTTTGTTCTTCTGAGAGTGGCTGAGCATTTTGTTTCTCAAATAAATCGCCAAAAAGTTGTGCAGGATTGAGTTCCTCGACATTCATAGGTTTCCCAATGAGTGTTTGCCCTGCTCTCGTACGCTTGTTGTCATACCGTAGCTCAGTCAGTCGGTGATATATGGTTTTAAGGCGTCGCATACCATCAGGGATGTCGTCTTCATCGGTAAGGGTGATTCGTACGTATGCCTCTTGCAGGTCTGTATCCGCATAGAAATCCCTTGCCGTCAGTTCGTCGTAAGTGCCGCGCAGATCGTACCATTCGTGTAGAGGTGTAAGATACTTCTCTGTTATGTTGATGGGAGAGTTTCCATTGAACTCTATTATGGTTATTGACTTCTTGTCATTGACTTCAGAGAACGAGTACTTAAGCGGAGAACCACTGTAACGGATATTCTGTTTCCCACAAAATTGTGGACGATGAAGATGCCCGAGTGCAACGTAGTCGAACTTCTCGAAGGTTGAAGCGTCAATATTGTCGAGACCTCCAACGATAATGTCCTCTGACTCAGTACGTTCTGCATTGGTTATAAATTGGTGGGTAATAAGGATATTGCGTCGGGAGTCGTCCAGGTTCAGATGCTGGATAACATACCGCATGGCGTCATCGTAGGTCTTGATTTTTTCATGATCGTTGTCATCTGCGTAGTGTGATACAAGAGATGGTCTAATATAAGGTAGCAAATAGAATGCCACGTCGGCATCTTTGTCTTTAAGAATGATGGGCTGTATATTTCCATTATAAACAGGCGCGAGGTGGACCTTGCTTACTTCCATAATGCGAGAAGCGAAGGAGATGCGCTCGGCAGAATCATGATTGCCGCTGATGATGAATATGTTCTTACCCAGTCGGGCAAGCGAAACCAGAAAATCATCAAAGAGCGTGACAGCCTCCGCGGAGGGAATGTTCTTATCATAGATGTCGCCGGCAAGAATGATGGCATTTGGCTGCTCGGCTTCTGCGATGGTGACAATCTGTTCAAGAATGAACTTCTGTTCATCAAGCATGGAGTATTCGTTGACTCGTTTACCTATGTGCAAGTCGCTTGTATGCAATATCTTCATAGTTATTATTAATGTGTTATTTTTTGCAAAGTTGAAGAGTTTGCCCCTCTCGTCTAAATGTTTTATACGTATAATTTGTCTATCGTAGCAAATAGAAGCCGTATAAGAACACAATGCCAGCTATATTGTAAGGAATGTTAGAGAAAGCACCTATTATAGAACCAGTACGGTTGTATACGCACCCATTGCGAATGCTGCCTATATATGTCCCTGATTTGTCGTAATACTTGTCATCTTTGCAATAGCCGATGTAACTCCCTGAACGATCATAAAACTTGTCATCTCGTGTGCAGCCCAGGTAACTTCCAGCGCGGTCATAGAAACGATTAGAATCTACTCTGCCTTCATAAGAGCCATACCTATTATAGATTCTCCCATGGTCATATCGACCAATGGGAGAACCTGTGCGGTCATACATCTGCTGACTATATGCAGCAAGTGAAATCATAGAGGCAACAGTAAATGCCAACAATCTTGTGATGAGCATCTTATCTTATAAGTTTCCGCACGTGTGCTTGTACGGGATAGTAGATAAGGGTGTCAACTACATCGATGCCTGCAGCAGTCAGAGCGGCGTGGTAAGCAGATAACTGAGGATAGTATTGCTCCGTATGACTCTCCAACTGGTCGCGACGACCAGGGAAGGTCTTATAATCAATAAGAACACATTTCTCCTGATTGTCCGAAGTGTAATACCACTGTAGGTCTATCTCTCCTCGGAGCATTTGCCCAGAGGGAAGAGGGTATAGCAGTGGGCATTCTTTTTCAATACGTGTTGCCGGACCATAGGTTTGAGTCAGATAATTGTGTAGCCACTTTATAGAGGCAAGTATCTTCTCCTTTTGCTCGTCAGATACATTGCCGAATCCATAGTTGATGAGAGTCTGCGTCGTACGTAGGATATTACCATCATCATCCCCAGGTCTGTATGCGGCATAGATGTTGTGGATACAAGAACCTTTGACGGCATCGCTCTGTTCGCCCCTAAACATATCCCAATCTATGATGCGCTGGCCGGCCTCAGCAGCTTGAACATTACCAGTGAAAGCATTGCCAAAAGAAGCTATGGTGCTCGGGGATAGGTTAAGAACTTGTGCGCTGTTGATTCCAGGCGTATTTGTTGTTTGTTTGTAATATGCAGTAGCATTACCACCATCGCCTTCAGCCCCTTCCAACTCTTCTATTGTCTCTTTGTTGTCATTGCCCAAAGGTGCATCTGACCCACCATTACCAATACCAAGGTACATAGGCCATGCAGATTGTACATCTCCACGATCTTTGGTATCTTTTTGGGAAGTAAGCGAAACAAGATAATCTTTTGCTCTTGTCACGCCGACATAGAGAAGTCGCAAGGCTTCTTCCTGCGTCTGCTTTTTGATGTCTATAAACAACTCTTGATTCACGATATTTTTCTGCATCAGTTCAGGAAGTGTGCTGCTGCCTGCACCGCCTATGCCCGATGGAAAGAGGGAAATATAATGGTGGCGATTGAATATATCGGTAGCACCGTTCCCACGCTTGCAGACTTTCACTCCACAGAATTGCGATTTTGCCAGATTGCCTTCATCTCCGAATTCTTTCCATAGCTGATATAGAATTACCACAGGCCACTCAAGTCCTTTGGAACGATGGTATGTCAGCACTTTGATTGTGTTGGCAAAATTGTCGGGCTGATTGTCGGGTTTGGTAATGGCAAGGTAGTTGACAAATCCACTGATACTTGAACCGATACCCATTTGTAGACACATGTCATCATAGGTCTTTGCCATATTGACAATGGTAGAGAGATTGTGACGGCGTTGTGTGCTGTCGCCCCATTTCTCGACAATATTGGCGATATCCATCTCTTCGCAGATGGCCACGACGGTATCATAGACCGATAGCCTCTGATATCTGCGGGTTAGGTCTGTGAGTTTTTTGATGATTTCCGTGTTGTCAGGATCGAGCCAGAGGTCCCAGCCATTTTCCTCTTTAGCGTTTTCATTGACATACTTGATACGTTTCTTGAGAATGTCCTCTGTTGTAGTGTCGTTTAGCATCATTACTAGTTCGGCACGTAGCATCTTGTCTGTTGGCTTCTGCATGAAGAGCAGAAGTGTCTTGACGAGATAAACCTCAAGGCACTGCATGAGGTTGGTCTCTTCGCATGACGCAGGCAGACCAAGTTTGCGAAGCTGCGAAGCCACGGTATGACATTCACTGTTGGAGTAACAGAGTACGGCAATGTCACGATATGTTATTTCACTTGTGTCCTTGTCACACTCTTTGTGGTGAACCTTCAGCTTGCTCTCAAGCATTTTTTGGATTTTTTTCGCCAACAACTGGGCACGAGGAGCGCTTTTGTGCGTTGCTGTACGCCAGATATAGAGAGCCTGGGTATTGTCGAGGGTGTCGGTATCCTTATAATGTGGCTCGAGAGCTATCTGCTTTTCCTTAAGACCATTTTTCTTGAAAGGTTCGAGGAATATCTTGTTCGCGAATTCTACGAGTGCAGGGCGTGAGCGCCATGATTGCAACAACTGGTCTGTACCGAGATTCTTATCGCCTTGCTCTTTAATAGGTTTGCCATCTTTCGAGAATTCAAACATGGAAAGAATTTCAGCAATGAAGCGTGAATCGGAACCACGGAATCCATAGATGGCTTGCTTGGGGTCGCCGACCCAGATAGAGTGACCGTCGTTTTCGGCAATGAGCTCAGATATTCTATTGAAAATCTTGAGCTGGATAGGGTTGGAGTCCTGGAACTCATCGACCATAAGCAGACGGAAGTTGGCAGCAATATCATCTTGGACCTCCTTGTACTTTTTATCAGTGAGCATGGCAAGAAATATTTTCTCCATGTCATCAAAGGAGACTATATGGTTCTCTTGTTTGTACTTGTCAATTTCATTTTGCCAGCGAAGAGCAAGATTGAAGATGGTGTCAAGGTATTTCTCGATTTGAGGGAGATAGTCCTGGGACACAGCAGTCTCGTCATAAGCGGTCTTTGCATTTTTGTATTCTGCGCGATCATAAAATTCTTTCTTCAGAGCCTTTTCTTCTTTTCTTCTCCCATCGCCATATTCATCAAGCAACGAGCCAGTACCTACGCGTAGGTCAGCCAGGTTGCGCAGTACAATGCTCCCATTATCCTCCATTTTCTTCAACGCTGTCTGTGCTTCGGCTATTTTCTCCTTATTATTGAGCTTGGTTAGATAGCGACAGAGTTCGTTTAGGAATGTGCTGATAGTTTTCAATGCCTTATCCAATGTCATACCCGTGAAGATAGCCTTGGCCATCTTCTTGGATTCCTCAATACTCTTCTGCACATCATTAATGTCGTAATACTTCATCTTGTCAACGATGCTCTTAAGTTCTGGCAACCAGAAGAGATGGTCGGGTTTGCTGCCATTCTTAATATCGAAGGTGTCGCGGAACTCGCGGAAAACCTTGCGGTCGGCATCAGTCACTATAGAACTGATGGATTGGCTCATATAGAAATCCTGGTTCTGGTCTGATATGGCTTGTATGTCTGCGCCGTAGCTCAGAAGATACCAATACTTTCGGATGAAGCGGAAGCTGATGGCATGCACCGTGCCGATGTACGCATTGTCGAGTTGGGTAGCCTTATTGATACGAACAGTGGCATCGATGAGATTGCCATTCTTGTCTTTAGCATTGAGGATCTCCTTGCGCGCCTTCTCGCGGAATTCGGCAGCAGCTATCTCGGTGTAGGTAGTGAGTATTACCTGTGACGGTTCCAGCCCTTCTTGCGTGAGCAAATGGGCGAGGTCGGTAGTGAGGCGATAGGTCTTGCCACTGCCGGCGCCTGCATTGATAAAAGTGATATTTTTCATTTTAATCGTCCTTTCATTAGTGGATAAGTTGTCTCCGTCTCATTGAGCGGAGTGTCGTTTTTAGAAAACTCGTAGGTCTTTGTGAAAAGCATTTCTGGTTTAGCAGTAAAGATTTTAGGCGAATCCTTTATGATTGCATCAATAGCTGGGGAGGGGTTAACCTTGGTTGCGCGTTTTTTTTGTGCTTGACCCACCAGCAGCATTCCTCCATGCTTTATATATGCTTGCGAGTACGGGAGTTGCAGGATATCCATGCCCTCGCCTTCTTCAATCGAGCCATTCTCAATCTCATCTCTGCGTTGCTTTACAGAGTTCTCTATCTGCGTGAAGATGTCGATGCCTTGGGGCGGGTCGATGTGGTTGATGATAATCTTATCGATGTGCTTGTCTTTATAGGTCTCAAAGTCAGGGGTATCAAGTTGGCATTTGGGCATGAGGTAATATCCCACCGCACTAACCATCTTACCTGATTCTTCTAGCTCCTTGCGATACAAATCAAGCTGAAGGGCTTTGCCGTCCTTTATCTTGTTTCCGTAATAGTCAGAGTATGACCATTTCAAGTCAAAGATGACCGCTCGGCCTTCGGCGTCATTAAGCACTAGGTCTATGCGGGCGTTGAAATCACCGATGGTTTCTCCTAAGGGGTTCTCGTATTTCAACTCACAGCCTACAGGAAACAGATTGTGATGCTCCATAATCAGAATAAGAGAGTCTATGCTGCGTTTCAGCTGGTCCTTGAAGCTGTTGTATTCCATTTGGTTCTCTTTCAGTAGCAGGATAAGTCCCGTCACATTGATTGAATTCTGGAGTATGGCCTCGTAATCGTTCTTGAGTATATCTTTCATTTCGGCTATGCGACGGATGCCATCTTTGCCAGATACCCGACTCACCAAACTTTGTACGACATGATGGGCCACTAAACCTTTGGCTTTTTGCGGGCTTACCGTATCGTTCTTCGAAGACTTGCCAAGATGGGCAATATAATCGACAGTATAGTCGAAGGGATAGTTTATCAGTGTATCGATACTGGTGTTACTTTCGCTTCTTTGAGCGGGATTAATCTTTCCCAGATCATACTGCTCCTTGGGAGACGGAATGCTTATTTCCTTTTCTTCCGACATCGGGAGATTAATCTCGCCTTCCGAGAGTTCAAGATTGTCTCCCCGTAGCATCTTCAGCTCTGCAACAAGTGGATGCTCTGCCAACTTCTGGTTGTGGTGATACTCCGAGGTGACGAGAATCACAGACTCTTTCACCTTAGAGATGGCACATACCATTTCCTTGCGGTTGAACTCAAGTATATTCTTGAGAGTGGGAATTGACACCCGGTCTTGACTATCCAGCCATTG